>ERZ1292645.212-Hain-H14-02um-R2-212-length-24532-cov-13_pt1 | contig 24532 bp, 32 predicted proteins | sample MGYA00564401_ERZ1292645 | MGnify/ENA primary metagenome ERZ1292645 (study PRJEB36523, sample SAMEA6512644) | groundwater metagenome | collected 2019-01-09 | study: AquaDiva: Metagenomics assemblies of 32 groundwater samples | reverse complement strand
GCCGTAATGCCACCATGTCTATTGACTGGTGGATAGGCGCTCAAATTATTTTACTGGCGTTTGGCAATTTTTAATTAATAAAAAATTCACTTAATTGTATATTTTTTCAAAGACGAAAAAGTGCCATATGTCAAAAACTGGCTTAATTATGGAAAATGATTACTTCTTCATTGCTTTCTTATAATTTTCTTCAACTTGTTTCCAGTTTATCACATTGAAAAAGGCGGCTAAATAATCGGCTCTTCGCTGGTTGTATTTTAAGTAGTAACTATGTTCCCACACATCCACTCCTAAAATCGGAACTTTCTCTTCCATTAAAGGACTGTCCTGGTTTGGAGTGCTGTAAACCTCTAGTTTATCATTGTTTAATACAAGCCATGCCCATCCTGAGCCAAATCTATTAAGTCCAGCATTTGTAAATTCTTCCTTAAACTTATCAAAACTTCCAAAAGCATGCTTGATTGCATCTCCAACATTTTCATGAGGTTCTCCACCTGCATTTGGAGCCATTACCTTCCAAAAGAATGAATGATTTGAATGGCCGCCTCCATGATTTCTCACAGCAGTTCTAATGCTTTCAGGCACATCATTTATTTTTTTAAGAACTTCATCAATGTCCATGTCCTCAAATTTTGTTCCTTTTACCGCACCATTGAGTTTGTCTATATAAGCTTGATGATGCTTGGTATGATGAATCGTCATAGTCTGCTCATCAACATATGGCTCAAGAGCGCTGTACGCATATGATAATTTTGGCAATGTATGCATATTAACCACCTCAATAATTTTTATGTCTTTATTCATTAACTTTTTAAAATAGTTAACAATTGTTAAGAAGGAATATTATTACCTTTTATATAGTTTTTGATTTGATTTTAGGAAACTAAGTAATTTTTTCTAACAGTTTTCTCGTACGCTCTTCGATTTCTTTTATTCCTTTTAAATATTCCCTCAGTTCTTCCCTATATTTTTTAAGATACCTTTCATATTCAATTCTAGTGATTCCTGACACATTCCTTGGATCTTTCCAATTTACAGTATTACCAAAATAAACCATTAAAAAGGCGTTGTCTTCCGTACTGAAGTACCATATATTATTCATTATTTTTTCCTTTATTCCATACTCATTTGCGACACTATCATAAACAAAGACTGCGATAATTAATCCTGTCTCTTTACTGATTTTGTATTCTTTTAGGTACTTGTTGTCTGCTGACGGAATCCTCACCTTAAAGTGACCTCTGTCCAAATCCCGAACCAATTGGCTTATTGTTCTATCTTTCAGGTCGTCTATTGGGATGGTTAGCTGACCGTCACTCGGAACATTTGGCCGAATAACTAAGTCCGAGATTAAGTGATGATCCTGCCCAGCAGGCCGTTCCATTGCTGGCGGGTTTAGCCTATTCACTATTTCCTCAATATTAATTGGCGGTAATTCCATAAATAGCAATCTCTCTTAGTTCAATGTCTGTTTGTCTCTAATTCCCTGTAATTCAGCCTCTCTAAATAAACACAGGCATTGCAGATGTCATTCGCGCTTGGCTCATTGCATTTTGCGCAAATCTTGAGAATACCATTCTTATACTTTTCTTTAAGCAATGGCAATATCTTCAGGAAGGAATTAACTATCGAGTATTTCGTTCCAGGAAATTTCTTTTCCATGTCATTCAGCATATCCCGGACTTGAGCCCTGAAGGACTGCCGGGCATTTGGGCACTCTGAAAACGTGTCAAGCAGCCCGTTTAAAAAAGCATAAGTTGTTGCTTCTTTTTCTGTGCATAAGTACAAAGGCTTAATTCTTTGGACAAACCTTTCATTATTGAATATGCCCGCTTTCGGGCCAAGGCGTGCAGATGCTTCCACATTATTTCTCAATTGATTCATTAAGATTGACTGGCATTCATCGTCCAAATTATGGCCGGTCGCCAGTTTTGTAAATTTAAGTTCGCGGGATTTTTTGTTGAGCAAATACCTTCTAAAAATGCCGCAAATTGAGCATGGTTTTACATTAAGAATTTTAAGCATTTCATCAAGGGTTAAGCCAAATTCTTCTTTATAGGAGAAGATATGCAATTTTATATTGTTGTTGCCGCAGAATTCCTTTGCTTTTTTCAGCGTTTTATCCCTGTAACCGGCAATTCCCTCATCAATAGCGATTGCATTGATTTTTATTTTTGGATTTTGTTTCGAGAATCTGCATAAGATATGCAATGCAGTAAGGGAATCCTTTCCGCCAGAAAGCGCAATCCCTAAATTTTCCTCCCTGCCAATCAACTCAAATTGCCTTATTGTTTTGAATACTTTGGTTTCGAAATATTCTATGAAGTGATTTCTGCACAATTTGCTGCCGTCGTACAATGAGCTGACGGATTTATCGTTGCAACAGTTCATTTTGTTTTGCAGTGATTTTAATTTTAAATATAAGCTACCCTCCGCTTATAACAGACAAAATCCTTATCTCATCATTGTCATTTAACTTTTCATCTTCCAAAATCAGCTCATTCTTTCTTGATACAATCACTGTAATTGGATTTATGTCCAGTTTTTTCAATAAATCAGTAACCAGCGAATTCCTTCCCAATTCCAAAGTCGTATTTTTGTCTTCTCTGTCTATGAAAACATTAACGTTAATTTTTGTCATTTAAGAGAAGAACTAAAACAGCATTAATAAAGATTTCCAAAGACATACTGAACTATTTTCAAATTGTCTGATGCTTATTTTCTGAGAACATTTCCCAGAAAACCATGGTATCACCTTGCCATTTGAGCCATAACAATCGGAAATCTTTCTGCTCTTAATTGAGTCTCTAATCTTTCGCAAGTAGATTGAATACCAAAAAAAGAAGGTTGCCTATAATATTTGGGTGAATTATATGAATGCATTCACTTCAAGAAAGCAGATACTCTTTGTAAGCTTTTCCCCCTATTCCTCGTTATCATTAGACATTCTGCTACCGATTTAAAAGTACATTTAATGCACAAGCATTAGGCGTAGCAGAAAAGGATGAGATTCTGATTTCGTAATTTCAAATAACCGACATTCACCCTACAGAATGCCCGCATCCGCAGGATGTCTTGACATTTGGATTGTTTATTTTAAATCCAGCATTTGTCAATGAGTCTACATAATCTACTGTAGAGCCTTTCATGAAAGCAATGCTTTCTGGATTCATAAATATTTTTACTCCTTTTTCTTCTATTATCACGTCATTTTCCTTGGAGGATTTATCTAAGGCAATTTCATACGTGTAACCTGAGCACCCCCCTGGAATAATCCCAATTCTCAACCCGTAATCCTGTTTATTTTCCTTCTCAAGAAGTTTCATTACCTTTTCTGCTGCTTTCTCAGTCAATGTTATTATTAATTCCTTCGTTTGTTGTTCTTGCATTTTGATTACCTCCAATTTTATTTTTTTAAGTATTTTATTTTTTATTGAAATGTCTAATTAGATTTCTCTATTGGATGTTTATGCTTTTGCCATTCATCAAATCCGCCAACCATTTCCATAACGTCAAAGCCTTTCTTTGCAAGCCTTAATGCAATTTTTGGCGCTGCAAAGCAAACGACATGGTAGCAATATAAAATCAATTTTTTATTTTTTGGCAATTCGCTTAAATGGTTTTCCCATTCCCTGCTTGGAACATTGATTGCTGATGGAATATGTCCAGTCTGATAATCCTCTTTGGCTCTAACATCAACGACAAGATATTTACTATCTTTTGCATCAACTATTTTCCTCACTGTGTAAGGATCTATCTCGTACTTCAATTTTTCCTCAAAAAATTTGACTGCTGCTTTGTTCATTTGTTTAAAATAAGTCAATAAAATCCTCCATCTATTCCTTTCCAATCTCGCAATTTAAATAACTATACTTGATTATTTTTCAAACCTCAACCTCAGTTTCTTTTATAACCTCATCATACCCTTTTGCTTCAAGCTCATGCGCTAATTCTTTGCCGCCGCTTTTTACTATTTTACCCTTTACCATGATGTGCACCCTATCGGGCGTTACATAGTTCAAAATTCTCTGATAATGGGTTATTATTAAAACACCCAAGTTTGGTCCTAATAATGTATTGACGCCGTGCGCAACAACTTTCAGCGAATCGATATCCAATCCTGAATCAGTTTCATCAAGTATAGCCATTTCTGGTTGAAGCACTGCAAGCTGAAGTATCTCTGCCCTTTTTTTTTCTCCGCCTGAAAATCCTTCATTCAAGTATCTTCTACTGAAAGAGTCGTCAATTTTGAGCAATTTCATTTTTTCCCTTAGTAATTTAACAAAGTCCGGAACACTAATCTGGTTTGGCTTGACTGCATTATAAGCTGTCCTGAGAAAATTTGATACGCTAACTCCTGGAATTTCCTGAGGGTATTGAAATGATAAGAATAATCCAAGCTTTGCCCTTTCATCTGGAGCAAGTTCAAGAATATTCTTTCCCTTGTACCAAGCCTCTCCTTTGTCAACAGTGTATTTTGGATGGCCCATTAAAGTGTACCCTAATGTTGATTTTCCAGCTCCATTTGGTCCCATCAAAGCGCAGACTTCTCCTTTTTTTACAACTAAGTCTACACCATTCAAGATTCTTTGCCCTTCAACGCTGACGTGAAGGTCTTTGATGATTAGTTCGTCTGTTGGCATTCTATTCTTAGGTGAATACGTTTACAATATATCCTTGTGACCTTAAAAACCCTATTTCTTGCGTTATCTTCCCCACATCATTTATTTTCCGTCTCATTATACTCGTTTTTGTACCTTCATCATAAACTGCTACAACTTTTCCATTACGTGAATTTTCATCAGATTGCCCTTCTAAAAAAACCTTTATAACATTTGGTTTATTGCCAGTAGCAATATATGTTAAATTGTTCCCTACCATTTCTAAGAATGCGAATGGTGCTTCCACGAACTCGCTTACAAATGGGATATAAACTCCTATGTGATCTTCAGCCGATAATTTTTCCTCATCCATCACAATCCTTGATTCAAGTTCATAAACTGTGCTTATTAAGCCACTCTTATCTTCTATCCTTCGCCTACTTAATACTCTTTTAAGATTGAATTGTTTTATTGCAGCATATACCCTATGTCCCATCATTGTCGCTCCTGTAATCCCAACTAAATAAGATAGACTTTTAACTAAATTTTCAAGTTCCATACTTATTTCCTCACATACTTTTCATAAATCAATATCCCATTTTTTAATGTATCCAACGATAACAATGCGCACTTCAGCCTTACTGGGCTTAATGGAATGCCAAGCATTTCCAATATATAGTCCTTGCTTAGTTTTTCTATCTCATTTATATTTTTTCCCTTTATTGACTCTGTCAGCATTGAAGCGCTTGCCTGCGATATTGCACATCCATGACCTGAAAATTTAACGTCAGCAATTTTATTATTTTTATCAATCACCAAAAACATGTCAATTTCATCTCCGCAAAGCGGGTTATATTCATGGTGATGAACACTTGCTTTCGCAATCTTTCCGAAATTTCTGGGATTTTTGAAATGATCAAGGATATTTTCCTGGTACATTAATTCTATTGTGTCCATTTTTTGGTCAATTTTAGTGAAATCTTTTTTGAAATTTCAATATGTGACTTCGTCACTTATTCTTGTGCTCGCCCTCGCTTTCCTACCATATCGCTCGGGCTCGCCTACTTATTCATTGTCATATTTCGAGGCAAAATTTAGTGAATCGCGTGCGAGAACACTCGCGTTTGAGCACACTCGTGTTCAACTCAAAACAAATTTCGCCGAGACTAAATTTTGTCGCGAAGCGACGAATTGAATTTTATTTTTATAATCCAAATTAAATCTTAAACTCCAAACACTTTCTTAACTTTATGTAACCCATTTATAAACGTATCAATCTCTTTTTCAGTGTTGTATAGGTAAAAGCTTGCCCTTGCAGTGGCAGCCACTCCTAAAACGCCCATCAGAGGCATGCAGCAGTGATGCCCTGCCCTTATTGCCACTCCTTCACTGTCCAATATTTGCGCTACATCGTGAGCATGGACTCCTTTGAGGTTAAAAGAGAGTATCGAACTCTTATCTCTCGGACCGTACGCCTCAACTCCATTTATTTTTTGTATTTTTTCCATTGCATATTTCATAAGCTTATTGTCCCATCCATTAATTCTTGACATTCCTGTTTTTTTTAAATAATCTACAGCAATTCCCAAGCCTATCGCTCCTGAGATGTCCGGAGTTCCAGCTTCAAATTTCCAAGGCAGCTCATTAAATTTTGTATCATTAAATTTTACATCACGTATCATACCGCCTCCGTATATAAATGGCTGCATTTCTTCAAGCAATTCTTTTTTACCATATAAAACTCCTATTCCCGTAGGACCAAGCATTTTGTGTCCTGAAAATGCATAAAAGTCTGCATCAATATTTTTAACATCAACAGGCATATGGGGAACAGATTGTGCACCATCAACCACCATGACGGCACCATTTTCATGGGCTATCTTTGCAATCTCCTCAACAGGATTTATTGTTCCTAAAACATTTGAAACATGAGTTACTGAAACAATTTTTGTTTTTCTGTTTATATTTTCATTAATACTGTCATTATCAAGCTTGCCTTCTTTGTCAATCTTAATGAATTTTAACTTTAATTTTCGCTGTTGTGCCAACTGCTGCCATGGCACAAAATTGCTGTGATGCTCCATTTGCGAAATTACAATTTCGTCTCCTTTTCTCAAGCCGGCAGTGAGGGAATATGCAGCAAGATTCAATGATTCGGTTGTATTTTTTGTCAATATGATATTTTGGTAGGAGTCTGCATTGATGAAGTCAGCAATCTTTTCATGCGCTTCTTCATATTTTGCAGTTGCCTCTTCCCCAAGAGTATGAATGCTTCTATGGATATTTGCATTATAATTTTTATAGTAAAAACCTATTGCATCAATAACCTGCTTTGGTTTTTGAGAGGTTGCTGCGTTGTCCAAGTATATTAATGGTTTGCCATGCACTTTCCTTTGTAAAATGGGAAAGTCTTTTCGAATTGATTCAAAGTCAAATAATGTTTTGGTTGAAAGCATTTTATAATATTTTAAATGTCAATTTATCCTCTTACTAACCCCCTTATCCTTTCCCTCAACTCTTCTAAAGGTATTTTCTGTATAACGGGCTCGAAAAATCCCTCAACAATCAGTCTTTCAGCTTCTGCTCTTGACAAGCCTCGCGCCATCAAGTAAAACAGATGCTCTTCATCAATTTGGCCAACTGTTGCGCCATGGCTCGCTTTGACATCATTAGCGTCTATCTTCAGGCTCGGAATGCTGTTTGCAATGGTTTTTTCTCCCAGCTTTAAAATATGATTTGCTAAGTATGAATACGTCTTTTGCGCTTCCTTCTCTATTTTAATCAGTCCTCTGTAAACAGATGTTGATTCGTCCTTTAAAATACCATCAACTATGACCTCATTCGTTGTGTTTAAGGCATTATGATACATATTTGTTGTGAAATCGATATGCTCTTTTCCTTTGCCCATGAAAATCCCGACATTATTGCATTGTGAGCCTTGCCCATTAAATAATGTGTCAATCTTCAACCGGTTAAGCATGCCTCCGAAACAGCCTGAAATCCAATTAATAGCAGAATTTCTCTCTAAAGTCCCTACAATGCTTGTAAAATTATAGGCGTTTTTTGTCCAATTGTTTAAATGATAAAAATTAATTTTAGAATCACTGTTGGCAAAAACTTCTGTAAAGCATGCATTAAGCTGTTCTTGAGCAATTTCACTATTTGAGTATTCTTCAATAAAATCAATCTTGCTGTTCGGCTCGACAACAATGATGTTGTGCAATACGCTAGCTTGGCCTTCAAAGCGGAAATTAACCCTTATTGGCTCGTCAAGCTCAACACTTTTTGGTACATACAAAAAGATTCCATTATTAAAGTGAGTTGCACTTAAAGCAGCAAGTTTATCTTTATTGATTTTAGCGTTCCTGAAAAAATATTTTTGTGCTATTGGATGATTATTTAATGCAGTATTTATATCTGTCAGGAGAGCACCTCTCTCAGCCAAATCTTCGCCCAATTTTGTTGCAGAAATCGTTGTTCTTGAATTTGAAAAATTGAATTTGCTTAAATCAAGCTTGTCAATATTTGTATATCTCCACTCCTCGTCTCTTTCCATTGGCATTGGAATAGAGTCAAATTTAGCTAAAGTCTTGTGTCTTTCATTTTCCGCGAATGAACTTCTAACTTGTTTTAATTCTTTCATAGCATTTTTTGTGATGAGGTTTTGTTCTTCGATAAACATAGCAGAATCACCCTAAATTTTTTGATAAGTATTTTTTTATATTGATTATTCAATCCGTCTTCGACAAACTTTAGTGTCCCTACTCATTCATTAAAACATTAAAAACTGGTCACCTCTTTTACGCTCGTTTTCAGAGGTCGTTCTCATTTTTATTTTTAAATGGTTTTCGATATTAAATTTTTTATTATCGGATTGATTTTGAATGAAAAACTTAAATTAGACCAAATAAGGAAATACATTTTTCAAATCTGGGTCTTTGTGTGCTTTATTTTTGAGGTACGACCTGATGTACCCCCCCCTCATCTGATGTGATTCCGAATCTTTCGGGTTTATCATCAAAAAGATGGTTTGATGCCGCACTTTCAAGCATACTTAATGTAATCGTTCCAGTAGACTTCATTTTTCCAATTACAGATGAGCTAATATATCCTTTCATTAATTCTGGATTTCCTTTTATTTGTGGTAAAACTTTGTGCAATAATTTATAAGTTGGTGTATCGATTTTTTCCTCAATAAAAACTTAAAAAATAATTCATCCAACAGAGCCTTCCATGTTCATAGATATCAATCTGTTCAATTCTATAGCATATTCCAGAGGAAGCTCCTTTGTGAACGGCTCCATAAATCCGCTTACAATCATTGTCATTGCCTGATCTTGGCTGAGTCCTCTTGACATCAAGTAAAATAACTGCTCTTCGCCTATTTTGCCGACGGTTGCTTCATGCTCGACATTAACATTCTTTTCATTGACTTCCATATAAGGAACTGTGTCGGATGCAGAATGCTCATCCAGGATTAATGCGTCACAGCTTACATGGGATTTAACATTCTTGCAACCTTCCGCTATTTTCAATAACCCCCTGTAGGTTGTTCTGCCGCCGTCTTTGCTGACTGATTTTGAGGTAATTCTCGAGGTTGTGTTCGGTGCGAAGTGAAGTATTTTTCCGCCAGCATCCTGGTGTTGGCCTTTTCCAGCAAAAGCTACGCTTAAAATTTCAGCTTTTGCCCCTTCTCCAAGAAGGTAAATAGAAGGATACTTCATTGTGATCTTGCTGCCAAGGTTGCCATCAACCCAGAAAACCGTCGCATTTTTGTGAGCAAAAGCTCTTTTTGTGACAAGATTGTATACGTTATTGCTCCAGTTCTGTATTGTTGTGTATTGTATTCTTGAGCCCTCCATTGCAATCAACTCAACGACTGCTGAATGTAACGAGTCCGATGAATAAATTGGGGCGGTGCATCCCTCAATATAATGCACAGAACTATTTGGTTCTGCTATAATCAATGTTCTTTCAAACTGCCCCATATTCTTTGCATTAATCCTAAAATAAGCTTGTAAAGGTAAATCAACTTTAACTCCTGCTGGAATATAAACAAATGAGCCTCCTGACCATACAGCTGTATTCAAGGCTGCAAATTTATTATCATTATAAGGAATAACTGATCCAAAATATTTTTTGACAATTTCAGGGTATTCTCTCAAGCCACCATCCATGTCGAGAAAAATGACACCTTGCTTTTCCAAGTCTTCCCTTATCTTGTGATAGACCACCTCGCTATCGTACTGGGCCCCCACTCCGCCAAGAAATTTCTGCTCAGCCTCTGGGATTCCAAGCTTGTTGAATGTATTTTTAATATATTCTGGAACATCTTCCCAGGAATCGCTTTGCCTTTCGGTTGGTTTTATATAATAGTATATATCATCAAATTTAATTGTGTTAAGATTAGAGCCCCATTGGGGCATTGGCCTTTTCCAGAATTCTTGTAATGCCTTAATCCTAATGTCTAGCATCCACTCGGGCTCTTTTTTCATTGCTGAAATCTGCCTTACTACCTTCTCAGTCAGCCCTTTTTTTGCTTTGAAAGCATAATCTTCTTTGTCATGAAATCCATATTTGCTGTAATCCTTCTGAAACACCTGCTCTGTTCCTGTAACCATGTTTCTTCACATTACAAAAAATCAATAGGTTTTAACTGTCATTAATCCTTCTTCAAAGCATATATTGCAATTTTCAAGCTCCTTCGATTGGGCCCTATGAATATCGCATAATATCTGCCTCACCCTTGTTAAGTTGCTTATTCTGTAAATTTCGGCAACAAGCCTTTGCTTATTTCTCTTATCGGCCAAAAGCTTATCAGCTGATTTTCTTACCTCAAGAACAACAGCATCACTAAATACCACCCACTTTGCTCTTTTAGAATGCTGATATTGCGACACAGCTGATTCTGTTAGTCCAAGTATCTCAGCCGCTTCTTTTTGGCTAAGCTTATGCTCCTGTATAAAGACTCTGGACAATTCCCTTCTTATAGCAGGCAGTATATACCTAACTTCTATCTCCTGAGGCATTGTCTCTTGCATATAAACTTAACAATTGTTAACTTATATTTAAATGTTGTGATGGCAAAAAGGTTTTTATGATTTATCGGTCATTAATTCAAATTCTAAAAGAAGATGTGTCTACGTTTTTCTAAACCTTTAAAATAACCTAAGGTTTCCTTTCTTTATGCGCTACATCCGCCAGGAAATATTCAAAGAAATCGGAAAAAAAGGACAGCAAAAACTTAGAAAAAGCACTGTCGCTATAATTGGCTTGGGTGCTTTAGGCAGTGTTTCTGCTGAATTATTGGCAAGAGCAGGAATCGGAAAACTAATTCTGGTAGATAGGGATATTATCGAATTATCAAATCTTCAAAGGCAAAGCTTATTTGAAGAAAGTGACGTTGGAAAGGCAAAAGCGGCGCAGGCAAAGGAGCGCTTAAATAAAATCAATTCTGATGTTAAAATCAATTTTTTTGTTGACGATTTAAATCACAATAACATTGAGAGTATGATTTCAATGGAACATTCCAATAACATAAAATCAAATAAAAAACTAAAAAATAAAAAAAGCTATGTGGATTTAATTCTTGACTGCACAGACAACCAAGAGACAAGGCTGTTAATCAATGATTTCTGCGTCAAAAATAAAATTCCCTTTGTTTATTCTTCTGCAGTTGGAAGCAAAGGCTATGTCTTTGATATTGTACCGAATGAAAATAATCCCTGCCTACGGTGCTTTCTAAAAGGAACAGCGCCCCTAGATACTTGTGAGACAATTGGCGTTTTGAACACAATCACAAGCATAATTTCTTCAATTCAAGTGAATGAAGCTATGAAAATTCTGCTGAAAAAAAATTATGAAAAACAATTATTACATTTCGATGTCTGGAAAAATGAGTTGTTAAGAATCAAGGTGAATAAAAGCCCAAACTGCGTTTGTTGTGTCAAGAATAATTTTGAATACTTAAATGGCAAAAAGTCGTCCAGAATTATAAAATTATGTGGGCAGGGAATTTACCAAATTAATGCAAAACCAATGGATAAAAACCAATTTAATAATTTGAAAAATATTCTGAAAAAAATCGGAAAGGTTGCTGATTTCGGATACTGCATAAATTTTGGCAATAACATAACAATTTTTAACAATGGAAGAGCATTAATAAAAGCAAGAGATGAAAAAGAAGCAAAGTCTTTGTATTCAAAGTTTGTGGGAAATTAGGCTTATTTAACAGTCGCACACTCTTTCAAAATTCCCTTAATAACATTGCCAGATTTTCTTAACTGTTTCTTTTCTAAAGAATTTAAAGGCATGACAATCTGCTCTTTTATCCCGTTTCTGTTTACTATGCATGGCACGCTTAAGCATACATCACTTACGCCATGGTAATTTTCTAGATAAGTTGACAAAGCGATAACAGAATCGCTGTCAGTGAGTATTGCTTTGACAATTTTAGTTATACCAAGCGCAATTGCATAATAAGTTGCTCCTTTTCTTGCAATAATTTCATATGCAGCCCTTTTTGTCTTATTCACAATTTCATCCATTGCTTTCCTGTTGTATTTTTTGAAATGCCTTAATCCGACTCCAGCAATGTTCGCAGTGCTCCACACCGGAAATGAGGAATCGCCGTGCTCGCCCAAAATATAAGCATGAACGCTGTTTGGACTGACTCCAAAATATTCCCCAAGCAAACATCTAAACCTTGCAGTATCAAGAATTGTGCCAGAACCAAAAACCCTGTTCTTTGGAAACTTTGAATATTTTAATGTTAAATAGGTAAGCACATCCAAAGGGTTTGCCACAACTATGATGATGCAATCTTTGTTGTATTTGGCTATGCTTGGAACAATCTGCTTTAGTATTGCAGAATTTCTAGCAACTAAATCAAGCCTTGTTTCACCGGGCTTTGAATGGGCGCCCGCACACATCAGAACAATCTCAGCGTCTTTGCAAAGCCTGTAGTCATCACCAAAAGTTACCTTAGTCCCAGGACTGAATTGCAAGCTGTGCTGCAAATCCATTGCCTCTCCTTCTGCTTTTTCTTTATTGAAATCAATCAAGGCAATTTCAGAAGCAGAACCATCAATAAGCAAAGCATAAGCAGCAGTGCTTCCAACAAAACCAGCGCCAATAATTGCGACTTTGGATGTTCTTTCAACTCTTCTTAAATTTCTCATCTTTATCCCTCATTTAATGCCCCAGCTGGATTAGTATAAATATATTTCTATAGATGAACTCAAATAACAGAGAAAAGTTTATTAACAAAAGCCATAAATCAATTGGTATGAAGGAATGCGAAGAGGTCGGCTGCACGAGGGAAGCCGCAAAGGATTGGCAAGGGCTAAAAGTATGCGCTGATCATTATGAAAAATACAAGCAGCAACATGAGTCAATGATGAGGGATTTTGGATAGCTAAAGCTCTTCTTGCTTGACGGGTATATGCAGCAACTCAATTCCTAATTTTTTTGCCACGTCAAATATTCTTTCATCCCTGTAGAATTCACCATAATAGATTTTTTTAATTCCAGCATTAGCCACCATTTTGAAGCAATTCCAGCAAGGACTTGCTGTTATGTAAAGCTCTGCACCACCTATCATTACACCATTTTTTGCTGCTTGCAAAATTGCATTTGTCTCCGCATGAATTGTCGCGACACAATGGCTGTCTTCCATCAAATGACCCACTTCATCGCAATGTGGTATTCCTCTTATGCTGCCATTGTAGCCTGTTGAAAGAATTGTTTTATCCCTCACAATAACGGCGCCAACGTGCTTCCTGTCGCAGGTGCTCCTAGTCGCAGCCTCTTTTGCGATATTCATGAAGTACTGCTCCCAGCTTACCCTTGTCATTTTTAATTAAATTTTATTTAAAATTTTTATTAATCTTAAATCCCTGCTTCGCACAATAATTTGGGCTCGCCCTCGCTTTCCTACCGTATCACTCGGGCTCACCTACTTATTCAATATAACAAACTATTCAATATTACAACTCAAGCGGGTTACCTTAGATACTTTTACTTCTTAAGGTCGCTCTCGATTTTTGAATTTTTATTATTATCAATTGAATTTCATGGTGCTTTGTAATTCTTTAATTAAACCATCAATCTTCCTATGCAATTCTTCCAACGAACCATCATTATTGATAAGCTTCCTTGCTAGACTAAATGTTTTATCAAGCTGTTGGTTAGTGTCGCTTTTTAAATTTTCTCTCTCTTCTTGTTCTTTGAATTCTTCTAATGATTTTGCATCTCCCAACCTATTTCTTTCCCTTAATCTTTTAAATCTTAATTCAATAGGAGCTTCGGTCCCAACTAGAATAAAACCCTTATTTTTCATTAGCTCTTTTGCTTCAAACGGGCTCCTAACACTATCAACAACAAAATTTTGGTCTTTGTTATTTTTTAATTCTAGCCTTAGTTTACTATTAATTTGTTGTGCCAAATAACTCGGACCAAATTTTTTTCTTAATTCGTTTCCTAATTTAATTAAATTATCTCGAGAATGTTCCAAATCCCTTTTAGTTGCTTCCTCCCTAATTACATCAGAAAGAGAATAATAAATAAAGTCCTTTGTTTTCAAATAATTTGCAACTTCCCCTTTGCCGGATGCGTTTTTGCCTGTAAGACCGATTATCATTTCTTCTGCAGCCTCTCCAATTCCTCTTCAAACCTGCCCAAATCCTCAAATTCTCTGTAAACGGAAGCAAATCTGATATACGCAACCTTATCAAGAGTTTTAAGCTTTTTCATTGCTATCTCTCCAATTACTTTGCTTTCCACTTCCACAGAATCCCTTTTTCTTAAATCAGATTCAACTTCATCAACAAGCTTTTCAATTTTATCCAAGCTTATCGGTCTTTTTTCACAAGCTTTCAATATGCCATTCAAAAGTTTTTTTCTCTCAAACCTCTCCCTTCTTCCGTCTTTCTTGACAACAACAATTTCTGCTTCTTCAACTCTTTCATATGTTGTGAATCTTTTGTTGCATTTCAAGCACTCTCTTCTTCTTCTTGTAGTCTCCAGGTTTTCAGTTTCCCTTGTATCAATAACTTGGGTTTCTTCGTAATTGCAATAAGGGCATTTCATTTCGGACAATTAGTATTGATAAACCTTTATAAATCATTCTAAAATACTTGAAAATAATGGAAATAAGAGATACTTATGCTTTATTAATAGGTGCGAATGAGCCAAGATTTGCTGATGCAACGGCAAAATTTAGGATTTTTCTATTAAATGAACTTGGTTACAACCCAAATAGAATTAGTATGATATTAGGTTCTGAGGATGAATACATTCTTGGCAAAACAGCATTATTCTTTGAAAGATTAAAACGTGAAAGCCAGAATGGCAATGCCGTTATATTGTACTGTGGTCATGGAGGACAAGGCACGTTTTATCCTCATGGTAGGTCATTGAGTTACAGAGATTGGGCTAGATTTATTGACCACGAAGGGAATTTTGTTTTTATAAATGAAAGCTGTTATTCCGGGAGTGCAATAGACTCTTTCCGAGAAATAGGTTTATTACCTGATAGAGGTTTAGTAATTACTTCCTGTGCTAGAAATGAAAAAAGTCATGGTACAACTTGTTTTCTAGACAAGCTAATAGAATGCTATCTTGATGGAGAAGTTTTTAGACGCAAAAAGATTGGAGAGCATGAATACAATATAGTCATCACCTTGAGTTTCATAACGCCTCCGAAAGGCGAAAAATTATTTGGAGAAGAAACAGTAGTTAGACATTCTGGAAATAGAAAAGTCATAGATCCACGATTGTCTAGGTACGGTTATGTTGGAACTCAAAGATCACTTCAGAAGCCAAGAATCAAAGGAAAGATTCAGCATCCTCAAAGAGCTGGAAAAACTTTAGATTATATCTTATTTAAACAATAAAACATATGACAACCAAAAAACTCAACATTGGAGGCCAAGCGGTTATTGAAGGCGTAATGATACGCGGATTAAATAATTATACCGTAGCGGTCAGAAAAAATAAAAAGATCATAATAAAAAAGGGGAAGATACAAAAGAGGAAATACAAGCTCTTAAAATGGCCATTCATTCGCGGCTTTGTAAACCTTGTTGAAATGCTGGCGATAGGCATTAAGTCCTTAATGTGGTCTGCCGAGCAGGCTGCTCCAGAGGATGAAAAAATTGGGAAAAATGAGTTTGCCTTTACAATTTTATTCTCAATCGGCATGATAATCTTATTTTTTATAGCACTTCCTTACTTTTTGACTAGCCTTATAGGCCTAAAAGAGGAAAGCACCCCATTAATGTTCAACCTCATTGACGGTGTTATACGTATATCCATATTCCTCATTTATCTTATTGCAATTTCATTCATAAAAGACATTAGGAAACTATTTCAATACCACGGGGCAGAGCACAAGGCAATACACTGCTATGAAAAAAACCAAAAATTAAGTGTTGAGAATGTCAGGAAATTCACAACACTGCATCCAAGGTGCGGCACTTCTTTTTTATTGATAGTTTTTGTTGTAAGCATTCTGGTTTTTTCATTATTGCCTTTGCTGGTTATGCACTACAATCCAGAGTTCTCATCCTTAAATCCCTGGATTAGGAAAGGACTCATGTTTCCTATTAGAATCTTGCTGATTCCAATAATTGCAGGAATTTCCTATGAAATTCTAAAAATCAGCGATAGGCACCAGAAAAACCCTCTCTTCAGGCTGATTTCAATACCAGGCTTAATGCTTCAAAAAATCACAACAGCAGAGCCTGATTCAAAGCAAATAGAGGTTGCTTTATCATCTCTAAAAAGCCTGCTGGACTTAGAATCCAAAAATAAAAAATAAAGAAAGAAGTTCGATTATTTATCTTCTTTTCTTTTTTCTTCCGCCGCGGGACATCTTGGCGCACGAAACATCTCCATGCTTGTCGATAAAGTACAAGTATCCAGACTTCTTTTTAACGCCGGCCTTGGCAACTACCTCTACCTTTGCCTTGCCTTTCTTCCTGCCGCCTCTAGACATCTTAGCCCTGGCTACGTTTCCATTCTTGTCAACAAAATATAAGTAGCCGTCTTGCTTCTTAACACCTACTTTTGCCACTTTTTCCGCCATTTTAGGTTTACCTCCTCTTGTTTTTAATTATTAAGACGATTAATCCCCACGTCTCACTTATCGAATACAAAATGAGCATGTATTTAAATATTTCGAAATTTGAAGACTATACACTGGCATAATTTACAAAAATCTCCAAATTTCGCAGCCTCCTTGATCGTTTCATCGTTTTCGAATCTGCTGGAGGGCATGCCTACCTTCCTATTATGAATATATTTACACTAGTTTTAGGATTTCAAAAAACCTGTTACTTCATCTCTAATTCAAAATATTCTATTTTATTTAAATCAATAGAATCTATAATCACGCAATTGAGCTTCTTGATGGGATAATTGCTTCCAACATTTATGCAGAGAGTGTTTTCTAAACTGTCTTTCCATGAGCCGCTCATTTTAGGGCTTTCATGAATGTGACCGTGCAATGTTAATGGTGCTTGTTCTTGTTCTATAAATTTCCTGACTGCTTTGCTCCCTACATGTTTTCCTGTTGTTATTATATCGAGCTTAGAATCAAATGGCGGCGCATGAATAACATAAATTGTTTTTTCAGGATTTGATAATTTTTTCAACTTGTTTAAGTCTTCTTCTATTGTTCCAAATTCTTTTTCAATGCTTCTTACTTCTTCATCAAATATTTGATGCGGCATATTATCATTTTTAAAATCAGGCTTCTCCCAATCCTTCAATCTAAATGGTGTCGGATTGACGAAACTGTACCCTGCAATATTCAGGTTTTTGCCTAATTTCACAGATTTTTTGTGGAATGACTTCAAAATTTTATTTTTTTCTGCGTCTTCTAAGACTTTGAGGTTGACTCTAAAATCGTCATTCCCCATAATCACGAAGATTTCTTTGTTTTTATTTTTTAGTTTGAATTCACTGAATAATGGAAGCATAAATTTTTCCAAAAACACTTTTTGGGCATTGATTTTTTCCTGAAGTGTATTCCCGTCCCTATTGCATAAGTCGCCGCCGATAACTACTGCATCGACATTTTCATCTTCCGCTTTTTTAAGTAATGTTTTATAGAATTCTTTATTGCCATGCAGGTCTGCTGTGTAGAGGAGTTTGAAAGCCATTTAATTATGCCTTTTTTTCTACAAATTGTTCTACTGTTGGATATGCCATTTTTTAATAAGATGGACTGGCCGGGACATGCATGCAGAAATCATGCTCGTTTCCTGCAATTTGAACCCGGAGCCTTTAGGGAAAATTTCACCCTAGCCAAGGGCGCATTATACCGGATTTAACTACCAGCCCATTAATTGAGGTGCTAGATTGCGATTTAAAATACTTTCTTAAGCTCAGGGCAAAAAAGCATAAATATAAAAAAAGGGAGAGATGAATAGAATTTAGCTTTGGGCCTGTAGCATAACTGGATAGTGCAATCGGCTTCGGACCGGTTGATCTTGTCATGTAATGATAAGAGCCGAAATCGGGGTTCGAATCCCTGCAGGCTCATTAAATTTTAAAAAGTTATTCAAAAGCCTTAAATAATTCCGAATCTATATGGCAGTTTATGGAACATCCTGTCGTAGAAAAAATTCTGAAAGAAGGTATAAGTTCTGTAAATCTTTCAATGCTGGACGAAGCTGCAAGAAAAAAAATCTTGAGCGATGTAGCGGACAAACTTTACAGGCAAAACAGGTTTAAGGAGGCCATCGAAGCGGCGGCAAATTGCAATAATATTGAAAAACTAATACAACTTGGCGACTTGTTTTTATCAGAGGGCAAATCAGAACTGGCTGCTCTTTGCTTTATCCCAACAAAGGACAAGCAGAGATTAACTGCTGCTGCTGTTCTTTGCATCAAATCTAAAAACTATAAATTTGCGGCGCAGGCTTATGATGCAGCGGACAACAAACAAATGGCTGCCTTTATAAAGCATAACTTTGTTGATGGGTAAATGATAATTAAAAAAAAATGGGGCTTTGGATTGGGCACAATATTTAGTCTTATAGTAGTCTATTTTATTTTCCTCTATTCAAGGGAAAAAGGCTGGCTGCTCCTGGCTTTCATATCCAGATGGTACCTAATTATTATCGGCGGGTTAATTGCATTGTCTTTTGGGATAATACTATTTATAATTCTTTTATTCATTTTGATATTTCTGATTGGTTTATTGAATTTTGGCCGAATTGACAAAAAGCATAAAGCTCAAAAGGTCAAAGAGTATATTGATGTTGAATACAAAGTAAAAGAGTAGAGATGAGCAACAAAAAAACATATAATATAATTTTAATAGTCGTATTGAGTACTATAGTAGTTTCAGGCATGATTTATTACTTCAATTATAGTATAAATACGGTCAGACAGGATTATATGTCAAAATTCTCTGACTTGAGCCGGCAAATAACTTCAAGCATCCAGGTATTGGATTCTCGAATCACAAAAATGAGTGCAAATTTGTCATCTCAAATTGGTCGGGTAGATTCAAATTTGCAAGATTTTAAGAGGCAGAATCAACAGGAAATAAACACACTTTCGCATTTGGTAGACCAGATAGAACAGCAGAGCAATATTAAATTAAGCGAATTAAAGGATGAATTGAAAAATATTAGGATAAAAAGCGCTGATTTTTCAGCAATTGTTGACGATGTTTTACAGTCTGTCGTAAGCATTAAGACTTCTCTTGGGCAGGGCAGTGGAGTGATAATCGACGGAAAAGGGTATGTCGTAACCAATTTGCATGTCATAGGTGAAGCCTCAACTGTTAGGTTAACAACTTATTCCGGCAATACTTACAGCGTTAAGGTAATCGCTGGGACTGAGCCAGACGCTGACATCGCAGTGATAAAATTTGATGCTGAGGACCTTAAGCCCCTTAATTTTGGCGACTCAGACAAGGTCAAAGTAGGCGAAAAGGTGATTGCAGCAGGCAATCCTGCGGGCTTGGCTTTTACAGTCACAGAAGGCATTGTAAGCGCATTTCGGGAAGGACAAAATGGTATATCTTACATACAAATTGATGTTCCTATCAACCCTGGAAATTCCGGAGGCCCTTTAATCAATACGAATGGCGAGATAATAGGGATTAACAATTTCAAGGTTGGCGGGTTTGAAGGTCTTGGATTTGCGATATCTTCAAACAACGTGAAAAATGTTGTGCAAAAGATAATAAGCAATTACGAGTCCAATCAAAATCAATAGATTTAAATAATCCTGAAATTAAGGCATGCAGAACGATGGGTAAAAAAGAGGTTATTGAGGCACCAGCATGGTTTTACTATATAACAATTTTAGCAGCATTTTTGTTTATGATGTATATTTCTATCTACTCAACTATTCATTTTGAAAATATAAGGTACATGAATGTCGTCGTAATTTTCCTTTTTATAACAATGATTTCATTCTTTTTGATCTCAGGGGTTTACTTTCACAGTGAAAAAATGAACTACCATGTGTTAGCTTCGGCCCTGTTTTTCGCAGGGATAGTAAGCCTTGTTGTTTATGCCTATAAAGCAGTAGATGCGTCAGACATAGTGCGATTTTCAATTATCTATACTATCATAACTATTGGAATCTCAGTTTTCATTCTTTTGCCAAAGAATAGGTATGCAAAGCACTCATCGGCATTGCGACAAATTCGGAAGATTCCAAATCGCAAATAAGGATATTAAATGTATAATTAAAAAGAATGATAGGGTTAATTGAAGCTTTTACTATATTGTTTGTCATAATGAACCCTATAGCAGCAGTTCCATTATTTATTGAGCTAACCAGAGGCATGCCAAGAAAGGTGGCAGCGAAGCATGCAAACAAAGCCATTACAGTTGCTGGCGCAGTCCTTTTTGTTTTTCTGTTTCTTGGGCTTAGAATATTTGACGTCTTTGGGATAAACATAGACAGCTTCGAGATTGCAGGCGGCATCATTTTATTGATAATTGGAGTATTCTACGTTTTCAGTGCTTATGATAATTATATAAAATCACACAGCTCCGACTTAAGTGTCGCAATAGGAACACCGTTGCTCACAGGTCCGGGGGTCATTACAACAACTATTATTTTGACAAAAGAAGCAGGAATCCTAACAACAGTAATCGCCGCATTTCTGACCTTGCTGATAACATGGATTATATTGATAAACTCCTCAAAATTATACAAGATTTTAAATAAACACTGGGTCAATGTTGCATCAAGGGTAATCGGAATTTTATTAGTGGCTATTGCTGTTGAATTTATAAGAAAAGGGATATTAAGTATAATTGCCAATGTTGACTGATAATCAATATTATCATCAGTTATCATGCACAGGTGGAAACATTTTTAAAGAAGGCAGTGGTTCGTTTTATACAAAGAGCGGGTTGCCTTCCGCATTTCAGATGGATTATTCGTATTAATCACTTTCTTATCCCTAATACATAGGGCGTTTTTTTGGGGCTGTCGTATAACTTGGCAAGTATCCGAGGTTCGGGCAATAATAGCTTAGAGAAGCTTCGTGGTCGGGGTTCAAATCCTCGCAGCCCCATATTTAAGTGCTTTTACGCACTAAATTATGAAATTCTCCTTATCGATAATGTCCTTGTCCTTATGGTTATACAAAACACCAATAAATTTTAAATACGGGGAAAATAAAAATTCGTAAGGACCCACAACACTAGAGTATTGGCTTCTGGGTGTTAGATATATATTTGATTCCTTAAATATATAATCTATAAATTCACTGCAATAGAAACCCTTCGTTTTGTAAAATAGGTTTGGGATTGTAAAGCTTCTTTTTATCAAGGGAGTTATTCTGATATAAAAAAATCCAATTAAAACCGCAATCCAAGACTTGAATTCAGCAAATTGGTATTTATGCTTATTCACTGAAAGATCAGAGTACCACGAGTCAAGAATTTTATTTAGTCTTTTTCTCTCCCTTACATTAATCTGGGGCCGAAACACTAATAGCATTTCACCCTTGTCCATATTGAGATCAAATACATCTAAGGTGTGAGTTTTAGCAGTAGCACTCATAATTTTAATATGCCCGCCAACAGCAGAATATATGATTGCTGAATGGGTGATTCTAGACTTTTCTGCTATGCTTATTATAAAAGATAACAGATGGCTTTTCAAGTAGGGAAGAGTTTTGTATGATAAGAGGATATCGCCCTTTTTTATTTTTTCTCTTTGAATCGCATAGCTAATTAGCCTTATAGTCAAGAGGCGCTGCATATCTATCATTCTTTTGGAATCTGTCACGCACACAAGGCTTATATTCAATAACTTCTTTAAAGTTAAATAATAAGAGAATAATTTTACTTGAAATTGATACTTGTTTATATCCGTCTTTGGAAGAAGTGAATGGATTTGTTTATAAAACGAATTGATAATTTTTTCGCATTTTCTCAGCTTTTTATTGGCAATTCGCAAATTAACAATAAAGACTGCCCTGAGAAACTTCTTGACATCCTTTTGTTTCATAATTTCCTCTTTCATAGAGAGAATATCTTGAAGAGATTTCTTGGCGCTAAGAATGCTGCTTCGGATATCTTCAATCTCTTTAATCAAGGGAATTAGCATCTCAATCTTTTGAGAGCTTTGCTGCTGAGCATCAAACTTTTCACTAATTTCATATATAGTCCTCCTTAATTTTTGCAGCAAAAACAGGGTATAATGTGTGTTTAATTCCGCCGGTGACAGAAGTTCGTAGATGGCTTGGTCCATAGTTGCACTCTTTTTTACAGATAATTATCATTTATGCCTCAGGTTTTTATAATTTGCGGTAATAGGATATTAATCAAAATATTTATAAACAAAAATGAAAACTTTGACTCTTATGGAAGAAAAAGAAGATGCCGGCAATGTCAATGAGCAAAGTAAGATTAGCCTGCAGCAAGCTGGATTAACGGTAAAAAAATCAGAAGACTTTAATGAGTGGTACAACCAAGTAGTATTAAAAGCGGATATGATTGATTACTCTTTAGTCTCAGGTTGTATCGTCTTCAAGCCAAATTCTTATTCAATTTGGGAAAAAATCCGGAAAATTTTTGATGATAAAATAAAGAAATCCGGGCACAAGAATTGCTATTTCCCGATGTTTATACCCGAAAGCTTGCTGAAAAAGGAGGCAGAGCATATAGAAGGTTTTTCTCCAGAAGTGGCCTGGGTCACAAAGGCAGGCGACACCGAGCTGAATGAGAAGCTAGCCATAAGGCCGACATCGGAAACAATCATGTATGAAAGCTACGCAAAATGGATTAGGTCATGGAGGGACTTGCCGCTGCTTCTGAACCAGTGGAATTCAGTAGTCAGATGGGAGTTCAAACACGCGAAACCATTTATAAGGACTAGGGAATTTTTATGGCAGGAAGGTCATACAGTCCATTCAACAAGAGAAGAGGCTGAGAAAGAGGTTATGCAGCAACTTTTTGAGTATGTCGATTTAATTGAGAATTTCATGGCAATTCCCGTCATAGCCGGCAAGAAAACAGAGAATGAAAAATTTGCTGGCGCTGACTACACAACAACAGTCGAGGCTTTCATGCCTGATGGAAAGGCGCTGCAGATGGCCACATCCCACATGCTTGGCCAGAACTTTGCAAAGGTGTTTGGCATAAAATTCCTTGACAGCGATGAAAAGGAAAAGTATGGTTGGCAAACATCATGGGGATTGAGCACAAGAACAATTGGAGCAGTTGTAATGATGCATGGCGATGACAAAGGATTAGTTTTGCCACCAAAGATAGCTCCTACGCAGATTATTGTTGTTCCAATTGTATTTAAAGAGAATAAAGAGAATATAATTGCAAAAGCTAAGGAAATAGTCAAGAAATTAAAAGCTAGTTATTATAGTGTTGAACTTGACGACAGAGATGGCTACACCCCAGGCTGGAAATTCAATGAATGGGAGCTTAAAGGGGTGCCGCTAAGAATAGAGATTGGGCCTAAGGATGTTGAAGCCGACCAGCTTGTCTTTGTCAGAAGAGACACAAACGAAAAGCAGGCAATTAAGACAAAAGATTTAGAGAAGAAGACTGAGGAAACCCTGAATGATATCCAGGAAAATCTTTTGCGCAAAGCAAGAGATTTTCTCAAGACTAGCGTAGATGAGGTGCACAACTTCAATGATTTATTCAACGCCGTAAAAAACAAAAAAATGGCAAAAGCATTGTTCTGCGGGCAAAGCGAGTGCGAAGTCAATATCAAGGACAAGGCTGAAGGTGCAACTTGCAGGTGCATTCCATTTGAGCAGAAACCTGCAAAAGGAAATTGTATCCAATGTAATTCAGAAGCTAAATTCTGGGCGGTATTTGGGAAGGGGTATTGAAAAATTAAATTTGGGTGAATTATTTGAGGAAGCACGTAACTTATGCGTTTTTGATTTACTTAGTTGATGACCTAAATAGTTAATAGGGAAGGGGATTTTGTTTAAATTCTGTTGGTGCATAAACATTCAACAACTCATAAACATTTCTTTCCAAACCTTGTTTTTGTACTACTTTGGCTTTAACTCTTTTACCCAAAGCAAGAGTTGCTTGTAATTCGTCCGCTTTTCCCCTGTAGTCTTTGCCGGCATAAATTCTTATGGTAGTTCCATTTTTATCAAATGGTTTTGTATCAAGAAGCAATTCTAAATATCCTTCTTTTTCTGTCATTATTCTAACTCTTGAAGGGCCTTCATTTGTAAAATTTGTTTCAACAATCTCTCCTTCAACGACAGGTCTTGTTGCCTCATACATCTTGCCCAAAGTAAATACTCCCCCCAGAATTCCGCCTCCGATAAGCCATCCATAATTCATTTTAATAACCTTATTGTAAGGATAAAGTGATATTTTATAAAGTTTTCTTTCCCTATTAAGTCAGGGCAAAGTCAAGTTATGTGTGCTGACTTCCTTTTGTTAAAGTGATAGAACCAT
>ERZ1292645.210-Hain-H14-02um-R2-210-length-24708-cov-4_pt1 | contig 24708 bp, 22 predicted proteins | sample MGYA00564401_ERZ1292645 | MGnify/ENA primary metagenome ERZ1292645 (study PRJEB36523, sample SAMEA6512644) | groundwater metagenome | collected 2019-01-09 | study: AquaDiva: Metagenomics assemblies of 32 groundwater samples | reverse complement strand
CATGTCGACAAAATGATGGGACCTGGAAACTTGTTAAAAATTAAATTGATATAAGATACCAAAGGTCCAAGAAGACCGAAGAACCGAAGGACCGAAGGACCGAAGGACCGAAGGACCGAAGGACTGATTAAGATAATTATTCAAGATCTATAAATGGACCAATTTTATAGAAAAGATGCAAATAATACTGTAGATCTCAAATCTAAAATCGAATTACAGTCTCTAGAATGGCTAGAATTTGATGAACCTCAAGAAACAGAACTTGAATCAGAAGGAGGATCTTCAGAAGACGACACTGGAGGTCCAGTTAAATATAAAAGTTTCTATGAACCTACAGATGACCAGTACATTATCAAATGCTTTGGTGTTACATCGCAAGGACATTCAATTTGTGTAAATATTACAGAGTTTACTCCTTTCTTTTACATTAAAGTTACAAGTAGTTGGAATAGGAAGAAAATAAATCAGTTTATTGACAATTTATTTGAAACAAGGCTGACTAGTAAAGCTGGTAATTTGTATTATCCACTAAAACGATTTAGTAGTTCTGTATTAAGAAAGCTTTGTATTATACAAAAAAGATTTGACTTTGTAGGATTTACAGATAACAAAGAATACTCATTTTTAAGACTTGTATTTAACAATAGCGATGCTTTTAGATCTGCAAGCAGAATTATCCAAAATCATAATGAGTCTAAGTGTCAAATTAAAGGTATTGATCATGAGCTAAAATTATATGAAAGTAATTTAAACCCTATTCTACGATTTTTCCATTTAAGAGACCTAGAACCATCTGGGTGGCTTTCAATCGAGCCAGGTACTTTTAAACTTGAAACTATTAAGAAAAGTAATTGTCAAATTGAAATAAGCTGTAGATGGAATAAGTTAAATAAACTTCAGAAATTAGGAAATTCATCATTTTTACAAGCTAGTTTTGATATTGAAACTGACAGTACAGATGGTCATTCATTTCCTAATCCTAAAAATGAAAAAGACTATGTCATTCAGATTGCTACAACATTTAAATTATGCAACTCAGACGACTTTTTAGTAAAGCATCTGATTTGTCTAGGAGAATGCTCTCCAATTGAGGGTGTAGTCATAGAATGTTGTAAAACTGAGAAACAATTACTTTTAGCATGGGTCCGTCTTCTTGTCAAAATGGACCCTGATATTATATATGGATATAATTCCGATTCTTTTGATTGCTGGTACCTTTATATGCGTGCTAAACTACTAAATTGTGAGCCTCAATTTCTACAATTAAGTAAATTGAAAAGTGTTCCAGGTGTTTTTACAGAAAAGACTTTTACATCTAGTGCTTATGGCACAACTGAATTTAGAAGGTTATCTATCCCAGGTAGAATCAATTTTGATATTCTAATTTTTATTAAAAGAGAATACAAGTTGCTTAAATATACTTTAAATTTTGTAGCTGAAACATATCTTACAAATGAAAAAAAAGTTGATATGAATATTAAAGATATGTTCCAGCATTTTAAATCTGGAGATCCAGACCGTATTAGGCTCATAGGCATTTATTGCGTAATGGATACATGTCTGCCTCAAAAATTAGTTGACAAATTGCTTATTACACAAACTCAGATATCGATGAGTAACATCAGTTCGGTGTCTTTTAAATACCTCATTGAAAGAGGTCAACAAATTAAAACATTTAGTTTAATTACAAAGTATACAAAAGGCGCTGGGTATCTTGTACCGACTATTTTTAGTACTGATGAAAATAGTAGTTCAGTTAAAATGAGAAAGAAAGACCTGTCTACTAATCCTGACTACAGCGACTCGGACTCAGATGATGAAGATACAAGTAAAAAGTTTAAAGGAGCAACAGTTCTTCCTCCAGTTTCAGGCGCTTACTATGTTCCTGTAGTAACTAATGATTTTGCTAGTTTGTACCCATCTATTATGATGGCTCACGGGTTGTGTCATTCAACGATTGTCTTAAATAAAAAGTATCTTGGATTACCTGGTATTGATTACACAACTCATACATGGGAAGAAGCTGAATTAGATGAAAAAGACAAGCCAGTACTTGATGAAGACGGTGGGGTAGTCATGACTTTACATAGTTATACATATGCAGTACCAAGATGTGACGCAGGCAAGTTTGACCCTAATATATTAGATTCAAATGGGAAACCAGTGCCTGTACCACAAGGTATTCTTCCTAAGATTTTAGCAGAACTAATTAAATCTAGGGCAAATTACAAATTGTTAATGAAACAAGCTAAAAAAAATGGGAATTCTCAGTTAGCTGATGTCTATGATAAAAATCAATTGGCTGTGAAAGTTACGATGAATAGTGTATATGGATTCCTTGGAGCTCAAATGTTGCCATGTAAAAAGATTGCTGCAACTGTTACTTATCAAGGTAGAATGATGATTCAGTCGTCTAAAAAAAATGTTGAAACGAATTTTCCAGGAAGCGAAGTTGTATATGGAGATACTGACAGTATTTTTATTGTCTTTAACACGAAACTACAGAAAATGTACACTAAAGAATGTTCTAGAATCAATAGTCATACTGTTATTACTGATCAAGACAACGAGTATCTTGATGAACTGAGAACCAGAGTTATTAAAGAATCTATGGACCTAGGCGTTGAGTCAGCTAAAAGAATAACAAAAACTTTTAAATATCCTAATTCTTTAGCATTTGAAAAAGCTAATATGCCTTGTATTTTATTGTCTAAAAAGAGATATTATATTCGTAAATACGAAGATTCTCCAATTGAATACAAAGATACATCTAAAGGTATTATTTTAAATAGAAGAGATAACTTCAAATTAGTAAAAGAATTATATCAAAAAATTATAGATATTCTAATCAATATGAGAACTATTGACTCCAAAGAAAAAGAAAAAGTTTATCAACTGATCAAAGAACTAATTCAAAATATTATTGATATGAATATCGATATTGATAAATTTACTATTATCAAGACTTACAACCCAGTTAAAAAGAATGAAAATTTACCTCATTTGGCTTTAGTGAAAAAGTTAATTGAAAGAGATCCAGGTACAGCTCCTAGATATTCAGATAAAATTGCTTATGTAATCATTGATACTAATGAAATTGGTGCAGTTCCTCAGTATAAAAAGGTAGATTCTCCTGAATATGTTATTGAAAATGGTTTACATTTAGATGCTGAATACTACATTAAATATCTAATCAAGCCTGTCTGTGAACTATTAAAGTTTTTTATTGATCGACCTGAAGATCTATTTAAAGTACCATTAAAGAAATATAAAGATGCTAGAAAACAGAGAATTGTTGGTAGATTAACTAATTTGAGGAAGAATACTAAAATTAGAATAAAAAGTTCAAAAATAGAAGAAAGTTCAGACTCTGAAAATAATTCATAATAAAATTGAAAAATAAAAATATTAAATTAAAATTTAAAATTATTAAAGCTAGTACTTTAATAATAAACTACTGTATGATACAAAATATTTCTACAGATCTCATCATTGAAATTTTATGTAAATTGGAATGCAATAGCATTGATGTGGTCTTTATAAACAAACAAGTATATTCAGCTTTTATTCATAATAAAAGATTTATCATTAAAAATATTGTAAATAGTTACAATCTTATTTTCACTGATTTAAGTAATATCCTATTCATCAAGAATAAAAAAGTCGATGCCATTGAATTGATAAATGAAGATGAATTAATAGATTCTATTGCAATTGGTCACCTGGAAAATGTTAAATTTCTTCTTAAGAATGGTGCTAACATTCACGCCTACTCTGACTATGCATTAAGATTTGCATCTGAGTGTGGTCATATTGAAGTCATGAAATTGTTAATTGAAGCAGGCGCTGACATTCATGCCTGTTCCGATGATGCATTAAGATTAGCATCACGGCATGGTCACATCGAAATTGTGAAATTGTTAATTGATCACGGCGCTGACATTCACGCCCATTCCGACCTAGCATTAATCTCAGCATCAATGTATGGTCACATCGAAATTGTGAAGTTGTTAATTGACCTCGGAGCTGACATTCATGCCTGTTCCGACCTAGCATTAAGATATGCATCACAATTTGGTTACACTGAAACTGTGAAATTGTTAATTGAAGCAGGTGCTGACATTCACGCTTGTGACGACTATGCATTAAGATGGGCATCACACGGTGGTGGTCGCACTGAAATTGTAAAGTTACTTAAAACTGCAGCTGAAAGTAGTTCTGACTAATTCATAAAATCAAAAATAAAATCTGAAAATAAAATTTAAAACTATTTTAACTTACACTTAAATTTTAAGTGTAAATAATCATTGTAAATAAGAATCTTTTGGTTCTGCCTGTAAATAAGTTCTAAAGAACAAATTGTAAATTAAGTCTGTGTAAATTAAAAATAGAATGTTTTCATATATAGATGATCTTACTTGTCTCTTCGACAAAATGTATGATTTTATCAATGAAGCAACAGATATATTCTCATTTGATGTAAAAATAAATAAGGAATATACATCTTATTCTTTTTACAATGAATTAAACTTTTTTAACTTTACAAGGAAAAAAAGTGAAACCAGTACTAAAGAAGTGTACTAAATATTAGAATAAATACTATAATAAATTAAAATTTGAACTTAAAGTTCAAATTTTAAATTGAATTTAAGTTCAAGTTTAAATTCAATTTAATTATTTTCTAGATATAAGATAAAAGTAACTTAAATTAAATGAACTCTGTTATTCAATTTGTAAAGAAAGACTTTGAAGGATCTAACTTCTTATTGAGATCTCTAGGATTTGTAATTTTAGTTATAGTCATTTGTATTCTCTTATTTAAGTTTGTATTAAAAAGGGAATTCATGGACAATGTAGTACCTATGGAAGATGGTAATGTAGATTGTGGTAATAACAACATTTTACAAGATGGATTAAATGATGATTCAGGCGAAATCCGCACTAAATATATTTCAGGGGAAGATCTAACAGCTAGCTTTTACACTCCTACTCCATTCAATGTTAATGGTGACATCGAAACATTACTTTAAAATAAACACATTTTTTTTGCGTTTAAAAATGAATATTTATCTCTAGGTAACTATTGACAGTGTAATCAAGAGGTCTACGATGATCCGTTGCTACCGGATTGCCCTTTGGGCGCGCGGGTTCGAATCCCGTCACTGTCTTGCTCGATAAAATTAAAAATTAAACAAATTGTTTAATTTTTACTTATATTTTTAGTTTCATAATAGAAACTATTCTTTGTTCAGTCTTTCACTTTGTTCAGTCTTTCACTTTGTTCAGTCTTTATAGCCCTAGATGCTTAATCAATCTTGAACTCAGTACACTCTTGTTCCCTGAATGAGATAATTTATATTTTTTACAAGAGTCTTTTAATTCTGTTAATTTTTGAGACAGAATTTGCTCTTTAGTTTCGGTCTCGATGGTAGACTCACTTTCAATTTCAGACCTACTTTCACTTTCGTCACCACTACTGCTGTTACCATCACCTTCAATTTTATTTACATTACTATTGTTTTCGATTTCATTTACATTACCATTACCATTACTATTACCATCAAATGTAGTGTCATTAATAAAATCATCAAAATGAATAACTGTTACAGGTTTGTCTGAAGAAGAACTAGGCTTAACCAATGCGTTTTCAGGTACAGGAACTGTCTTCTTTGATTCTAGAACTGGGTACTTAATATTTGATTCTCCTGTTTTTACAAATACTGCATATCTGTTTAGAAATGACAGCTTTTTCTCTGTATCTGTAAGATAATTCTTTTTTGTTTTCCATTCTGAATAGAATACATCAAATGTGTTTGTTTCTACTAAATTAATGTTGTAACTTTTAAGAAGACTTACAAGATAATCAAAATTAATGATATATTCTTCTCTTTCAATATCTAATACAGTATCTTTAATCCATACTTTAATAGACCTTCCAAAAATGTTGCCATTTCTAGTATCTGTACCACTACCACTACCACTGATTGTTGACACCTTAAATAGTTCAGTATCAATTGTATAATTCAATTTCTTCAATTGAACGTCACAAAATGTAGTAAACATGAAATACCCATTGACCTTAATCTGATTTACAGCATTAGCTAAAAAGTTTTGTAAGGTATTGTCAGACTTAAAGAAGTAATGAATAGCAAAGAAGCAAGTAGCTACATCGAATTCTTGATGTTTTCCTCCTGTAAAGCTGTCTAGATCTACCGGAAGTCGTTGTGTACTCAAGTCAGTAATATTAAATGAAAAATTATAATTCTTTGTAGTAAGATCTTGCTTCACTGTATTCTGATACCTATTATTTGCTTCTTTAATAGAATCACGATCATTGTCATATCCTTTTACAAATGTAATATTTGAATCTACCCATTTATGGAGGTCACCGCCTTTACCACATGCTAGGTCAAGTAATGTGTAAGCTCTTTGAGTATACTTTTTCAATAAGATATTTTTAATATAATTATTGAATCTTCTTGCATTAAAGAGCTCAGTTTTACTTCTAGGCTTCTTTGGTTTTAACCAGTTAAAATCGAAAGGGTTAATAATATGTTTGAAATTATCTCTTGAAATATCGATGTAATTTGGCTTCATTTTATCATTTCTCTTTCTCAGAGGAAACCATGTTTCTAATTCTTTTGAATAATTAAATTCGACGATTGAATTAGTAGTAAAATAATCATTTTGCTCTTTTGTTACATAACATCTGGAAATATCGGGCGATGTGTCAGGATAACTAAATAAAACTGAAGTCCCATTTTCTCCAGAACAATACAAATCCCAGATAAATTTACCTTCTGAAGAAGGTACTTTTTTTATTTTAAAATCGACTGTATTCAGGTATTCTGGTTTCCATTTTAAAGGAGCTACATTGTAATTTTCACTTGTATTTAGATAAATAAACCCGTCTAATTTTGGATTAATACTTGAATAATATTTTTTATAAAAGTTAATTGTATTTTCATAGAGATCACCTTTAACATAAATCTTTTTTAACAATTTAGATTGTTTTACCTTATTAAGAATATTTTGAATTTCTTTTTGTCTAAAATCAAATAACTCATTTCTGATATCAGATGAATTACTGAATAAAATATCAAAAATATGATAGTTACCTTCAAAATATTCTGTATCTAAGATAAAAGTTTTCTGTTGCGGGTCCACGGTAAGTCCTGTATATCTAATGTCCATTTTTGACGAAATATCATAAATAAACCCACGATAATTCATAAGAAAAGATCTTTTACCATCTAGTTTTAACGTAATCACTCCATTACTATTATTTAAATACATAGAATTTTTATTTGAGATAGTTGCTGGCTGCGAGCCTACAAACTTCTTAGAATTTACTAATTTTGAATAATGCAATCTTACTTCTTCAATTAAAGGCTGATGCAGCGGGACGTCAGTTTGTTGTATAACTTTTAAAAATGTATGAATTAATTTAGATAATTCATCAAATACAAGTTTAGCTCCTTGGCTACCGCTACTACTACCGTTACCACTACTGCTACCATTACCACTACCGTTACAGTTACCGTCCTTCAAAATTTCAATTTCAAAATCATAAGAGATAGGCAAGTCTAGATAATTGGTATCTGTAATAACTGTTGTGCTTTTAACATACATACTGATATCAAATCGAAAATGAGAATATGTATATTTAAACCTCTTTCTAGCTAAATAAAAATCAACTGGTTGGGCCTCACCATTACTTCTGTTGTCTTTAATTAACATATCCTGATTAATTAATTGTTCTTTACTAAGAGAACATCTTAATTGGTAATCTGAAACATTAACAGATTTCACACGATCTTTTTTGATAGTGAATTCATTTAATGGTACTGGCACTGGAGTATTTAATAGGTTAGACGATCTAGTGTCAGCGCCATTAAATGAAAAAAGGGCATCACCTTTAGGTGGTCCAAGGATAAAATATTTTTTATAGTTACCTGTATAAAAAATATTACTGTATTCAATTGGTGCTTCAAATTTAGAAAAAGTTCCTACAAATTTAATCAATTCTTCAAATACTAGAAGAGTGATACCTGGTTGAAATGAACTAGCACTTTTTTTATCAATAGACGAATTAAATACCTTTTCATTTGTATTGCCAAATCTGATTTCTAGTTCTAATGAATCTGAATTTTCATTAGAATTAAGTTTCTCAATTAATTCGATGATCTCTTTGGAAGTTTCCTGATTAATAAAAGCTGTATTCATACTATAAGTAAATTATTTATTGTTAATATAATAAGATGTTTATTTTTTAAATTAAATTTTATTTAGCTTTTACTGTCTTCCTAGATTTTACAGTTGTAGATTTTACATCTGCCTTTAAGTCACTTACATCTGTCTTATCTGTCTTTACATTTGTCTTGTCTGTCTTTACAGGCCCCTTAATGATTTTTACAGTTCTTTTTTTCTTAGGTTGATGTTCTTCTGACATAATAATATTGACATCACCATTAAAATTACCGTTAATTTCATTTTGCTGCCCTGGCGAAGTACTCCCCCCTGTATTATTAAATACATCTATAACATTATTAAGCTCTTTTAATTTGACAAGACCAAAGTTGTTCAATTTGAATCTTATACCAGAATTGTTTTTATTATAATTTTTTAAAGTGTTCTGATCTGATAAAATTAAAAATAGATCTTTATATAATAATTCACTTGTTTTTGGATCTACCTTTTCTACTTTACTAACAATAAGATCCATCAGATCTTTGAATTCTAAAATGGCATCTGTAGTACCTGTAGTACCTGTAGTACTTATAGTACTTATAGATCCTTCTGAATCTGAACATGGGTCACTCATATTTTGCTTCTTTTATTTTACGTCTTTTACTTTACGTTACTTTACGTTAGCGCTTTACTTTACTTTACTTATCTTACATCACTTCTTTTATTTTTAAATTACAATTTACTTAAATATAATTAAGAATATTATAGACATGATCAATATGATCATAGTAATTAAAAATACAGTTGTTCCTATAATATAAGGTTTGATTTTATCGATAATAAAGTCGATAGTTGGAGACAAAACTGAATCTTCTATTTTCTTTCGATTTGTTTCATTTTGACATTCTATCACACAAACATCTATGAATTCGTTAATTAGTTTTTTAATCATAACATAAATTTACCGAGGTACAATTTAGTTATAATTAAGAAATTAAAATTTAGACTTAAATTTAAGTCAGCATTGTTTAAATGTCTACTTCATCGGTAACCCCAAATTCTTCTTGGAAGTTAAGATCGATGAAAGTAATAAGTTTGTCAAGAACAGCTGCATCATTAATGTCATAAGCTCCGTCTTGGTGAGCATTGTTAACTGCTCGCATAAGAGTTTCATATGCGGTTTTTGGTTCTAAGTCGTCTTCAGCGGTACCGCTGAGAACGCTAAAACACTTACTAATCAAAGCACCATCCTTGATTGTCATAGTCTTAGAAGCCTTGAAACCTTTGTCGATAACTGACTTGAGGTAAGCTAGGACATTTCTTTTGTCCAAAACAACGGTTTTCCCGTCATTGTAAACAGTAGCTTGTTGTGCTGGAGTGTCTTTTACTTGAGTAACCTTTGCCATTTTGTATTAATACTATTAAACAATTTATTTTTGAAAATTAAACGCGAACCAATTACCAATTACTTCATTGCTTCATTACTTCATTACTTCATTACTTAAAATAAATTTACTTTCCTCCAGCAAATGATAAAAGTAAAGGAATAACATTACCGATTTTCATTGTAAGATCATTTAGATTAGACATAACTGGTAAAAATACAGTATAAAAATAAATGCATACCCAAAGCAATAATATTATTAAAAAGAATCCTACATTTCCAAAAACAACATCATTAAAATAATTAATGTTGTCTTTTTGCTCTTTTGACAATATACCAGTATATTCTTTCAATAGTAACAGAATAGCATAAATAACCAGAATAAATGTAATGATATTGCCTATCGATACTACACTTAAAGCTGGGACTGATGTCGTTATTTCAGGGAATTCAGTTTGTACTAGTTGTTCAGGCAATGGTATCTGTTCAGGATTCAGAGCACTTTGGATAGCAGGAAGGTTACTTAACAGTTCAGGGGCCATTCCAGCTAATTCTTTGCTAAATTTAGCTGGATTTTTTAGAAGCCCAGATAAACTGGATAACCCATTTAAAATATCAGCCATATCAAACAGTTATTTATTGTACTTTACTTTTACTCAAGGAAAAAATAATTTATCGAATCGCAGTTTAAATTTACTTTTACTTGAATTTGATTTTATAATTTATTTTGAAGCGTAATTTTAACTAGGATCTATCGGCACGACAGTGAAAGCAATTGTAGCGATAACAATTTTCGTGCAGCCACAGAAATTGCCACAGAAATTGCCATAGAAATTGCCATAGAAATTGCCACAGAAATTACCACAGAAAATACCTTTACTATTGATTTAACTACCAAGGTAATTTATGGCTAAATATATATCATATGGAAAACCATTAGCTGGTGTATCGAAGATAGCACCCAGTTTAACTGCAAGTGTCGCAGATTCAGTCGGGAGTTTAATCAGTACAGGAAGTGTAGTTTTTAACAATATTAATATCACAGGAGGTACTATCGATGGTGTTGTTCTTGGTAGTTCCAATCCTGGGCCTACAAATGCAACTACAGTTACATCTGGATCGCCAGGGCAAGGATATCTTTCATGTTTTTATGGTAATACAATCGGGGACTCGGCGTGTTGGCTTCCGAGTCAAGGACAATGGAGTATACAAGGAGATCTATTAGTTAGAGACATCTCAGATCTTGGACATCTTAGAGTATCAGTTAACACGTTAAGTTCTACTAATACGAATGGTAATATCAATTTATCAACAAATGGCATAGGAATAGTTACTATAAATTCTGGAGTGTCTCAGTCTACCGGGTCAGGTAATATCATCTTCCAGACTAGTAACGGACACTATAGTTTATCTACAAGTACTACTAATTCATTATTTTCAGGAACAGACACACTATTAAGTACAGGTAATGGCGACATAACACTGAGTCCTGGGATTACACCAATTAATTATACTATCGTACTCGTGTCGACTGGGTCTAGTACTATTACTATTACTACAAGTACTGGAAACGGGCTGGCCCCAGGAGACCAGATTACAATTACAGGTACAAATAGTACTCCTGTAATTAACGGGACTTTTATTGTAAATAGTGTAGTTTCAACTAATTCATTTACAATTCAATTGGATATACCTGTGTCAGGATTAGGAACAACAGGTCATGTTAGAAAAAATAATAATATATATCTTAGTTCTAGTGACCATATTTATATACCGACCAGTACACCTCTTATTTTTGGGGATACTCTGTCTAGTTCTCCGCCAAGTCTCATTTCAGATGGAACTACTACAACATTAATTTCACCTGAAATTGTTCTAGAAGGAAATTTAACTATTACAGGAGTTACTACAGCTATTAACAGTGAAATTGTTACAATTGAGGATCCCGTATTCAATCTTGGAGGGACAAATGCATACACAGTTTCAGATGGTATGGACCGTGGTATTTCATTTAGATATTACGCCAGTGGTGATAAAATAGGGTTTTTCGGAAGAAAAAACAGCACTGGATGCTTTACATATATCCCTGATGCAACTGAAAATGGTAATGTCTATACAGGAGCTGTAGGATGTGCAGCATTTGGAGTACTTACAGCTACAAGTATCACTACATCTAGCGATACTGTGAGTACTATTGGTACTTTGAATACATGTAATGTATTTTGTTCTGGAGCTATGACTATTACAGGCAGCACCAGCGTTACTTTGGCTTCCCCGAATGTAATTGCTTCAGGTAACCTCAACGTTACTGGGGTATTGAGTGCATGTACGCTTAATTGTGCTGGAAATTTGAGTATTACAGGCAGTACTTCAGTTACATTGACTTCTCCAAATGTAATTACTTCTGGTAACCTTAACGTTACTGGGGTATTGAGTGCATGCACTCTTAATTGTGCTGGAAATTTGAGTATCAGCGGTAATACAAGTGTTACTTTGACTTCTCCGAATGTAAATATGTCTGGTAACCTCAACGTTACTGGGGTATTGAGTACATGTACTCTTAATTGTTCTGGAAATTTGAGTATTACAGGCAGTACTTCAGTTACATTGACTTCTCCAAATGTAATTACTTCTGGCAACCTTAACGTTACTGGGACACTGAATGCATGTACTCTTAATTGTGCTGGAAATTTGAGTATCACAGGGGGTAATTCTGTTACTTTAACTTCCCCAAGCGTAAATGTTACAGGAACCTTGAATGTATGTACATTAAATTGTAGTGGGGCTATGAGTATCACTGGGGCGAATTCCATTACATTGACTACTCCTACAGTAATTGCTTCAGGTAATTTAAATGTTACTGGAACCTTGAATGCATGTACTCTAAATTGTAATGGAAATTTGAGTATCAGTGGGGCGAATTCCATTACATTGACTACTCCTACAGTAATTACTTCAGGTAATTTAAATGTTACTGGAACCTTGAATGTATGTACTCTAAATTGCAGCGGGGCTATGAGTATCAGTGGAAATACAAGTGTTACTCTGAATGCTCCAAATACAAATGTAAGCACCAATTTAAATGTATTAAACGGTACAGCTACTATAAAAAATGCAACAGTTACGACTAATTTAAGTATCGACAGTGGTGCTGTAATTTCTATGGGAGGTAATGTAGTAACAAATGTAGCTACACCTATTAGTGCTGCAGACTCAGCGAATAAACAATATGTAGATGATCGTGTCAATCTTGTGATTTTAGTTACACTGTCTGGTACAAGTTACAGTGAAATTACTAGTATGACATCTGGAAGTATATACATCAATGTAAAAAATATAGTATCCGGAGGGCCATCTGCAACATTTTCTATATCAAAGAATGGTGCTTCAAACAGTGCGAGTCCTGCTCGATTTACGAGTAATGCAGGCACTGATACATATGAAAGACTGTCTATTAAATGGGGCCCAAATAGCGGTCTTATGTTAAGAAAATCAGGAGCTAATTACAATGGAGTATATAAAGTAAGTTTACAGATAACACAGTAAATTCGTTATTTATAACGAATTAAAGAATTAAAGTAAATTATGGTGAACTTAACAAACCTATCAGGACTTTCAACTGATCTAATTCTTGAAATTATTTGTAAATTGAAACAAAGTGATCTCAAGTTGCTTTTAACTAGTAAAAAGATCCATTTTATTTTCAAACAAAATAAGAGATGGATTATCAAAAATATTGTAAAAAGTTACAATTTCATTTTTACTGATCTAAGTAATATTTCATTAATTAAGAATAAATTAGATGTCCCCCAAATGGATATAGATTTAATATATGCAGCTAAAAATGGAAATTTAGAGTATGTTAGATTTTTTATTAGAAATGGTGCTGATATCCATACTGAGGATAATCTCCCGTTACGATATGCTGCACGATTTGGTAATTTCAGAATTACAAGATTCCTTCTAGATCATGGAGCTGATATTCATGCTGGAGATGATGATGCATTAAAATGGGCTGCCAGTTGTGGGCATCATGCTACAACTAAATTATTAATAGATAGAGGGGCTAATGATCAACATAATATTAACTATTCATTAAAAAGAGCTGCAAGTGGTGGTCACATTGAAATTGTGAAATTGTTACTTGGGCGTGGTGCTGCCATTCATAATCAAAATAATATAAGCGCATGGAATATTATTCATTTTAATGGAGATGATGCATTAATATCCGCTGCACAATGTGGACATCTTGAAATTGTAAAACTATTGATAAAGTATGGCGCAGATGTTCACTCTCAGAATGATTATGCTCTAGCATGTGCTATGGCTCGTGGACATACTGAAGTATCTCAATTTCTTCAAAATTACCACATTTAAACCTGTGTAAAAGTTAACTTCTAAAAAATGTAAAATAAATTCCAATGCGTTTTTATTTAAAAAATTAAATACACTTTAAAATTAACTAACAGTAAATACATTTACACAGTTTCAAACGCGGCAATTTAAAGTTTTTTAATGCCTAAAAAAAAAGACTCTGAAGAACCTGCAAAAAAGTATCTAAACAATGATGCAAAATTATTAAAACTAGATCTATTTTCGAAATTTTATGATAATAAACAGAATCTTAAAAAAGTTATGAATATTATTAATCATCGTACAGATCATTCTTTGCGTGTATTAGAATGGTTCTGTAGTAATTATGCTAAGAAAAATAATATTCTAATAAAGGTATCCCCGAGTAAAGAAATAAATGTATTTTTGGAGTATAAAGCATGTCTTGATAGTTATTCAAAAATAAAATTTGATCCATTTAAAAGGAAACATCTTGGTTATTCTAAATTTGACATTAATGTAGATTTTTCTGACGTCCCGGAAAAGAGTTTTGAAACAACTGTAGGTCAATTGAACTTCTTTAGGTGGTGTATTAGGAATAAAATCTTAGATTATGTACAGTCTCATATGCAAAAAATAAAAGATGATATGAATACTGTAATTAAAGCTAATTACAGTAAGACGCCTAAAAAAGTGTCAAATGGGTCTGACAAAGGAATTAGTGCACCCAAAGAAAGGAAAAAACGTGTCACTTTAAGTCCTGCACTAACTAAAACTTGCATGAAAAGTGCAAGTAAAACTGTTAAATTCTAAAGTACAAATAAAAAAGATATTATCTTTTTTATTTATTTTTATAGGTTCGAGTACAGTTCAGTTCAAATATAAATTATTCTAAATCAATAGAAATATAATCATTAAATTCTTTAACTAAATATCCTGCAGCTTTTAATTCTAATACAATCTGGTCAATAACAGGCTCTCTAACTGTCCAGGGGTATCTCTTGCATTTATTATGATGATATGATTGTTTAATACCTTTCTTTAAGTCATCAATGATTTTTTGTTTGAATAAAGCATAAAATTCATCAAGCTGTCTATCACATTCTTTGCGATTTAATACTTTAAATATGCCAGCTTTAATAAAGGTATCAGTGCAAGAAGTAAACAACATTTCTTAGTTCTTAGAATTTAATCTAAGAACTTTTTTATTTTTCAATTTTATTTTAATGTAACAGATCAATTATTTTCAGGAAAAATATTAAGTGTATTACCAGATATTTTAGGCGAATAACCTTTAACTGACAATTCAAATGCTATTTTTTCAGCGACTTTAGCTTTGTTATGATGGGCGGACTTATATAGATCGAAATTATAACAGACATGTTCTGCATCTCCAGTTTTTAAATCGTCAATGATTTTTTGTTTTAGAATATTATATAATTCATCAATTTCTTGATCATCAATGATCTTTTTTCTTTGATCAGATAAACTTTTGTAAGTATTAATATCAATAAAATCATTTTTAGGACCATTAACTTCTATTGCGAGCTCGCTTTTAACATCTACAAACGAATTTTCAGGCTCGATTTTAGAGTCAAATTGAGTATCATTAGTAGTATTATTAATATTACTATAACCATCAAGATATAAACTATTGCAATACCAATAAGATGAATACCCTTGAGAATATAATTCATTGAGAATACTATGAATGACAGTCGATTTAGTACTACTGTCATAGTTAGTATAAAGATCTAGATCATAAGAAGGGTTTTTAGTACCTGCCTTAATATCATTAACAATTCTAAATTTAATTGCACGATATAGATCCTCGACGTCACTGTCAATTTTAGTTTGACACTTATCATAAACTAGTTTTTTATATTCATTAACATCCATAAATTTCCCATTGGCAGCATCATTAATAATATCAGTTAGTTCTTTCATAATAAATGTTTTATTATTTGCAAAACCATATATTAAAACTAAATTTTATTTTTAGATTTCATTTCAGTTTTAAATTAAGAAATCAAAGCAATTTAGCTTTGATTTAATTTTTTGTTTTATTTTAGATCAGTCTAAAATCTATTATTCTCTTTCAATAAAATTCTCAGGGTAAAGATAGAAATATTCATTATCTTTTCCAGGTAGATATCCTTTAGCTTTAAGCTCTATTGCAAGTTTATTAATAACTACTGATTTAATATATTCAGGGTATTTGTAATCATCGATATTGTAAAACGGATCTTCTACCGCGTTTCTTACATCAATAATAATTTTTTGCTTTAAATCTGTATACATTTCATTAACTTTTTCTGTATCTACTGCGTCAAGCTTATCAATAACTAACTGGCGATGTTCATCAAATGAAATAAAGTCATTGTTTGAAAATGAAGTTGCAGAATTAACTAATTGTTCGATGTTATTGTAGTTCATATTGTTGTTACGTCAAGTTTATATTGAAGTTACGTCAAGTTTAACATTTATCATTTTGATTTTTAATTTACATTTAAAACTACATTTCAATTTTGATTTACATTTAAAACAAAATTGAAATGTAGTTTTAAATGTAAATTAAAAATCAAAACTTTTTATTTTGATTTACATTTTTTGTTTTTATTTAAGCATTCATTTTTACTATGTAAAATTACTTCTTTACGACACGCTTCTTCGGTACAGGTGTGACTACAGGCTTTGGTGTTTGAATTTGAAGATTGTCTAGATCATCTAATTCATCAGCTGCCCCATCTTCACTACCTGATCCTGCGCCAGATTCAGGATCAGATTCAACTCTCTTAACAGTTGGAAGATCTTCAGGTTCAGAGTCTTCTTCAAATTCAGCTTCCTTAAGGCCTTCTGAGACAGACTCAACTTTAATCTTTTCTGGGAGCCAAGTAATTCCAGCACCTGAAGCTGGTACAATCCACACTGAATTGATATAAACAATAGGTTTAATAGTTGACCATTTAGGAATGATATCTTGATAGTTCTTAAGATCCATTTGAACAGCAGTATTTTTACCCAAAGGAATATACTTTCCTTGATAATACAATTTACCAGTTTCCTTATCTTCATTCTTATACATTTTCAGTCTGAGACTCGTATATTTGTGATCGCGCGTCTTAGTCTTCTTCTTTGTCTTTGGATCAGTTTCATAACTATATTTAATAGATGTATTAAATTTACCATTAACAAACTTTGCCATCATCTTTGGGTCATCATCAAATTCGTCTGCTCCATTAATAAGTTGTGCTGCATGAGGAAGAATAGCTTCTTTAACGCGATTTTCCATCTTTTCAATTTCATTAATGAAATGTCTTTCTTTATCAGTAAACAGTTCTCCGTCACTAAAAGACATACTAATTGAATCACTAGTCTTTTCATTTACAGGTGTAGGTGTTTCTCCTAGCATACCAGTAACTCCCATCTTAACTACTTTGTAGCCCATTTGAATCTTCAAAGGCCCGACATTGCCATCAGGATACTTGTATTTAAGTCTAAATACAGGCTTTCCATTCATAGTTTCTTCGAGATCACTGATAATGACATTAGAGGCTTTAAATTTGTGAGACTTGACGAGAAATTGAGTTGACATAATTACTTTGTTACTTTCTTATTTGTTAATTATTTTCATTTCTTTAAACTAAAATTAAATTTTTTATTTAGATTTTACTTTAGTTTCACTTTTTTTATATGTAATAGAATAAAGTAATTAAGTTTAACTTATGTACACACAAAGCCCCCGGCGACGAAGTACCGTAAGGAGCCCTATTAGAAGAAGTACCGTAAGGAGCCCTGAAAGTAATGTAAAATTGTATAATCAAACAATTGAAAGATGTAAGATTTGCGGCCCTGACTCGGTATATAATAATGTTTTGAGTAGGTGTGAAAAAAGGTCTAATGTATCAGACAATACTAAATATACTAGAGAGTACCAAGAAACTGTTCGTTTCTGTGATGCTTACTTCACGACTGTTAAAGTTAATAAAACAGATCAAGGGTTATATGCTCTGATAAGGAAAATAGAACTACCAATTGTAGTAAATGGTAAAAATTTGACTATTGGAGATCTTGATGATAAACTACCAGTAAGTGCTGTGACATTAACTCCAGTTTTTCTTTTATTAGCACTTGTGGTAAAATTAATTTCAAGTAATGTATTGGTCAGAGAAGATTTTATGGGATTTCTCAGGAAACATATATCAGCTGAAAAAAAGAGTGTATCATGGATTTATACATTAATTGACCGATTGACAAAACCTGGAGATGATAAAAATCAAGGAACTCTTGCCACTATTTTTAGATTAACAGGAATACCAGCAATAGCAAGTTTCTTAGGATGGACTTATGTTACATTCTTACGTTCTGATGGTACTCCTAATTTAAGTAAGTTAGCTACAGTCCAAGTTGCTGCTACAGGCAATGAAGCTATAGCACCTATGACAACTAAAGCTGGAAGTTCTGGTGTATTTTCAATAGGTTCGCCAATATCTAATAATTTATATAATTACCTTGTCTCGCAAGATGCAATTATCAATAGAAATAATGTATCACTTAAAAAATTACATTTAGATAGTCATGAATTTACTGGTATTAATCCTAAATCTATATTTTTTACAACTTTTAATAATAGGATTATTAAAGTACAAATAGGCGACTGGTACTTTCAGATTCCTGTATTTTTAGGCCATCAACAATTTCTCAGAGAAGAAAAACGTGTTAAAGAGAAATTACAAAACTTATTTAACGGATTAGTCCGTGTTTATAATCATAGTCTTGAAGAAGTAGAACTTATACGAAAACATTATGATAATCTAGAAAAATTAGCAAGTATGGAAAATGAATTAAGTCATGCAGATACTGCACTTCGTCACCAAATTAGTATTTATGATCAAAATAAAATTAAGTCAGTATCAAATAAGCCAACTAAAACACCAGTTAAGACTGCGACAACTTTACTTAGGTCTCGCCCAGCTAAATTGATAAAGTCCAAATTTGTAGGAACTGGTTATACTAGGACTAATAAACCAAAGTATTCTGTATATTCATCCTTTAGCATTAAAAAAGCTAAAAATTTAGAAAGACTGAAAAAGTACCCACAGTCTATTCGAGATCAATATACACGAGTTGTTTTATTAGAAAAAAATATTGAAAAGTTTAAGAATGAGATGCAGGTATTTGATTCTAAAACTAAAAAGATATATAAAATGCCTATTGAAAAAGCAAATGAAAAATATGCACTTATATTGAATAAAATAACTCATACTATTCCTTCTATCAAAAAAAGAATTTCTGGTATCAATATAGACAATTTTGCATCAGAAGAAGTTTTGATAGAATATAAAATTAAAGAAGTTGATCTTGCTCTTCGTTCAACTGATCTTGCTCATGCCATATTACTTGTAGAAGATAAAGCCCGTGATGTAGCTGATATGGAAAACCGGTTAATGCATGCAGCTAAAACTGTGTTAAGAATAGAACATGATGGGGCTTCACATATCCCAGAACAAAGACCCATTGCTACAGCTTCGTCTAGAAAAGCTATTAAATCTACAGCCAGTTTATCACAGATAATGGATGCTACTGAAACTGGCTCTGCGAAGAGTAGCCCTAAGAAATTGAGTCCTAAGAAGGATAGCCCTAAGAAGAGTAGCTCAAAGAAATCGAGTCCAGGAAATTCTAATAGTATAGAGGATGAGCTAGCTAAAATGTTTGAAGAAGTAGAGTCTGTCCGTCCAGGAACTCTTCTTAAGGCTAATGGTGAATTAGCTAGTATACAAACTGATTCCGACGGTAATGATTATCGTTATAAGAATTATGAAGATGAATATAATCGTAAATATAAAGATAATGATTATTTTAGTGAAATGCTTTTAAAAGGTAAAGTTTTTAATATCCATACTGGTAAATTTATTTAAATTTTGATTATTTTTTTACTGGGGTACTAATATAACAACTTTGATACCCACTAAAAATAAGTAAACTATGACTGTGATTTGTCCAAAAGGGGCTGTGTTACGCAAAGGATTTGTACGTAGAAGTTACATCAGAAGTAATGGTGCTAGAATCAGCCGAGCTTTAGTTAAGAGTATCTGCGTGAATGACCTTGGGCTTCCAGGAAAAGGTCCTAAACTGATAGGAAAGCTTAAGAAAGGAAAATTAATTAAGTATGGCTATCGCTCAGCTTTAAGTGATATCGCTAGACACCGTAGTCTTGGTAAAGCTATTAAATCAAAAGGCAAAGGTGTTACCATTAGACGACTTAACGCAATCAGAACTTTAACTAAAAATACCAATCCTAAAATTTCTAAAATTTATGACCAAGATCTCAGGTGGGTTCAAAATAAAGTGAAGTAATTAAGTAAAGGTGAAGTAAATAAAAAATAAGATAATTTATTTTTTATTTTAATTTGTAAACAAGGAAATTTCTGATTCCCTAAAAAATTAGGAAATTTCTGATTCCCTAAAAAATTAGGAAATCTTTAATTTCCATTTTTTAGAGGCAAGACAATAATCTGATCCTGTAAGTGTAGTTACCAGCACCAGAACCAGCAGGGTCATGGAATATAGCAATCTTAGAAGCAGAATTCCATGTCGCAGAAATACGCTGGCCTTCAGCGCCCTTTGAATTTACAATTCTAGTAGGCCTTACACCAGTACCTGCATTTGAACAAGCAAATGTAGCTGCTGCTCCAGTTCCTGAAATATCAGAAACAAGCATAAGGTAACTACCATAAAGTGCAGACAATGTAACAACAAATTCTGAGGTACTTGTTTTAGGAATGATAATATCCTGTACAATGGACAGACCTGGAATAGCAATAGGGAATTCTGGGTCAAATGATTCAATTGTGTTAACTTTAAGTTTACTCGAGTTGTAGAAGTAAATAGTTGCAGAACTAGCACTTGTAGCAGTAGTACTAGACCCAGCAGTAATAGTAAATGTATCTGCAGTAGGAGTTGTCTGTACTTTATACATACCAGTAGTAATAGCTGGTGTAAAAGCAGAACTATCTGAAATCTTGACATAACTTGTATTTAAGAGACCATGACCAATTAATGTAAAAGTGATTGTAGTTGTGGAAGCAGTTCCATGAACATTATAGTAAGTTTTTCCTGCAATATCAATTTCTCCAGAAAGAAGATCTTGAGGTTGTTGGACAGAAAATCCTGTAATACCGTCTTCAGCATCAGCAACAGTTTTGAATGACCAAAATCCTGAAGTCTCATCATAAAAGCTGGTGATATACCCTGAATTGTAGAAGGAGTAAGTGTCAGTTGCAGCTGGAGCAGTAGTAAGATCAAGCCCGTCACTGAATTTGACTTCAGTTGTTGGACCAGGAGGAGGAGTAACATTGTCAGAAGTAGTATAGATAGTTGCAGTTTTGGTTGAACCGACATAACTCTTGATACGTCTTACTTGATCAATACCAGTTCCGCTAGTGACTTTAATCCACCAACCACGATACCAGTTATCAGTTGCGCTAGCAAATGGAGAAAGTACCAAAGTTCCAGGAGTAGCTGACCCAGCTTGGAATGCTCCAGATTCTTGGATAGGATCAGCAGTTGCAATGACGCTTCCTATTAATGTATCATTAGGTGTTTGATATCTACGAACTGCAATACCTGCATCAACACCTGCAACAGCATTTCCAGAGTTAAGAATGAGCAATGTGTCATCAACTGTAATAGTGACTGTGTTAACTGAAGTTGTAGTACCTTCAACAAGGAAGTCACCTCGAACTGTAGTCAAAGATCCTGTAGTACCAATAGTAATAGGTACTGTATTAGTAAGAGTACCAATTTGAATTCCATTTGTAGTATTAGTAGTATCGATAGTAACAATATCTACAGCTGTTACAGCGATTCCTCCAGCTGAACTACTTAATTTTATTGCATCAGCGCCGGTACCAGCTGAACTAATAGATACTTGCCCAGCAGCATTAGTAGCATCAATGAGAATACTGTTAGCTGCCGCGCCTCCAGATGTAATATGGACTTGCCCTGAAGTAGCATTGCTTGCACTAATAAGAATAGCATCAGATCCAGTACCTGATGCTAAAATAGAAACAATTCCTGTAGCATCAGTTGCAGTTGCTGAAAGTGTCAAACTGCCAGCAGTTGTAGTAAAGAATGAACTGTCTGTTGCAGTAAGTTCAATACTATTTGTGATGTCAGCAACAATTCTATTAGTACCATAAATATTTAATTCACCATCATCAGTGTTGATAGTGGTCTGATTGAGATCAGATAATCCGTAATTGAGAATACCTGCTGAGTGTACAGTCAGTAATCCGACCCCTGAATCAGCTGTATTAACACCTGAATAAAGGTCGAAATTACCATAGACGTAACTCTGGTAAGCTTCTGTTGTAGGAGTTAAATGGGTTGCCATTTGATAATCTATGTATACATAATAATATAGAAAATTAATTTTGCTTTAATGATGAAATTGAGTAAATCTTAAATTCTGACAGAATTAACTTGTAATTTTCATTATTGAAATTGAAAATTAAATATAAATAAAATTATATTTATATAATAAAATGGATCTCTTAGTTGTATTTATTATCATATTAAGTATCATCATTGTTATTATTGGTATAACTTTTGTTAGCAGTTCTGGAGTTCCAATTGTTAGTTCTGACACTAGTACAGGTACTCCAAGTACTAGTGCAAGTAATATTAGTGCAGGTACAATTGCTCCAGCAACTAGTACAGTTCCAGCTACAACTGTAGTTATAAATAATGAAAGCCCAAGCGCAACTGTAACTGGTACTAATATAAGTTCTACTGCAACTACAGTCCCGACCCCGTCACTAGTGGTGATCCCAGCAATTCCAGTCCCGATCCCAGCAACTGCAATTACAGATACTTGTATGTCAACAGTTAACAATGGCAATTGTTCGCCAGTTTTAACTAGTGGAGTGTACACTTTTGTTACACAAGCTGATGGCAATGTAGTAGCATATGTTAATGGCACATCATTTTGGCAGACTAATACTATGAATAAAGGGGCTGCACCTTACCAACTTAGAATGCAACCAGATGGAAATCTAGTTTTGTATGACACTACAGGCAAAGTGATATGGGCTGCAGGCACAAATGGAAAAGGAGTTGGTCCATATAAATTAGTTATGCAAACTGATGCTAATGTTGTTGTTTACGACTCAAATAAATTACCTCTCTGGGCTTCAAATACAGCAAAGAAATAGTTGTTTTAACTGATTAGCTAAAACTTCGTTACTTCGTTACATCCCAAGTTTTACATGTCCTGTAATAAGAAGCCCTCCAATAAATGTCAGTATAATTGGTGTAATAATAAATGTTAATATTCTTGACCAGTCTAAATTATTAGTTAACTTGTAGAAGAAGTCAAATGTAGCTCCATCTTCACTCTGAAGATAAATTTCAGATACTTTACTTCTGTTGTATTCTTTTCTAGTAATTATATTTATATATTCCGATTCCCAGTTAAAAATAATAAAGAATGAAAATAATATCATAACAACCCCTAAGGTATGAATCGGATTCTCAATTCTACTGTGGCCTATTACAAGCCCTGTCAAACTTAACAAGTAAACACTAATATAAATAAGTGTGTAGTAAACAATGAGGCCTTTACCAGGAGATAAACTATCTAAAAATTCAATCCATACATTAGTTGAAAATAATGCTCCTAACAATCCAAAAAGTAGTGCAAGTTTGAGCGAATCGATGGTTAACATGGTATCTTGATTTCTTAATAATACCAAATTAAAAAATTAAAACTAATATTAGTTTTAATTTATTTCTGTTTTTATTTTTATTTACTTTACAAATTGTACTTCTTGATTTTACAAGTTGTACTTCTTAATGTAAATCAGATCTTCTTCTGTAAAATAGTAACTAGTTTTACGTAAATGCTTGATAAGTTCAGGGACGAAACGTTCAGGGTGCATAAACATGTTACGATGTTTCTTTCCATGTAAAGCCATCATTTCCACTGATACACTCAAGTTAGTGCCATTATAGAAAATATCAAATAACTTTGGTCTAACAGACATTCGAACGAGAACACCAGCTAAAGATACTGAATCTTTTAGTTCTTGGAGGCACTCCATTTTTTTACAAAATTGAAGCATCTTAGTGATATAAGTATAGTAATTGTCAGTCATGCGATCTACGCTCAAAAATGATTCGTTTGTTAAAGTAAAACTATTAATAGACAATACATTAAAATGACACATTCCTTTAAAGACCAATTCTGCCATATCAAATTTCGTTTGAGAAATAGCTTGTCGGATATGCCCAGATTGACATGCAAACCCAAGGTTACACTTCAATGCAAATTCTAGGATATCAAGTCGGCTGCTTTTGATGATAACTAAGAGTAAGTCATAGGCAATAATGTAATAGCTATCACCTGAATAACAATTATCTTTTGTGTACTTAACCTGAATTTCTAAGATCAAGTCCTTAAATAAATTAAAAACTACTTGATCATTTGTACTCTGAATAATATCAAGATCTTGATTGAATTGTTCAATTTTTTTAGCTGGATCAATGATATTAATAGTATTACTAGTATCAGTATTAATAGTATTACCAGTGTTATTAGCAGTGTTATTAGCGTCAGTAGTGTTAGTCATGTCTTTTCTTTGTTACTTTGTTACTTTTCTTTAACATCGCTTTTAAAAATTAAATTTTTATTTTGGTTTCAAAATAAAAATTTAAAATTAATTTATTGATATACAACAAAGAAAGAAACAAAGAAATGTTGAAAAATAATGGTTGTTCACAAAATCCAAGCAACGACTTAG
>ERZ1292645.100-Hain-H14-02um-R2-100-length-39670-cov-12_pt1 | contig 24777 bp, 25 predicted proteins | sample MGYA00564401_ERZ1292645 | MGnify/ENA primary metagenome ERZ1292645 (study PRJEB36523, sample SAMEA6512644) | groundwater metagenome | collected 2019-01-09 | study: AquaDiva: Metagenomics assemblies of 32 groundwater samples | reverse complement strand
TTCTTGGGTCATCTTCTGGAATCCCTTTCTCAACCTTGCCTACCAAGTCAGAGCCCACATCAGCTGCCTTTGTATAAATGCCTCCTCCAAGCTGGGCAAATAGTGCAACAAATGAAGCACCAAAACCATAGCCTATTATTAAAAACGGAACATCTTTCGGCTCAGTGCCTATGCTGAACAAGGAATAAATCAAAGAAACTCCAAGCAAAGATAATGCAACAATAACAATTCCAGAGATTGCGCCTCCGCGCAAAGCAACAATTAGGGCTTCATTCATGCTCTTCTTGGCAGCGCTGGCTGTTCTTACGTTTGTCCTAATAGAAATCCACATTCCTACTATGCCGGCCAAGGCAGAGCTTACAGCACCAAAGAGAAATGCAACTGATGTGCGCCAGCCCAAGTTTGCATCTTTGCCAAAAAACGCATAGGCAACATATATTATTATTGCCAGAACTACAGAGAGAATTCCAATTGTTGTGTACTGCCTTTTTAAGAACGCTTCAGCGCCTATTTTAATAGAGTTTGCGATTTCCTGCATAGCCTCTGTGCCAGCATCTTTTCTGAGAATCTGCCTTGTCAAGTAACCCGCGAAAAGCAACGCTGAAACGCTTATTACAATGACCAAACTCAAGTAAGCCATAATTCAAGTGCGGAAAATAAAGATGTTTATAAAGCTTTTTGAAAACTACTATTAAGAACTTTATTTAATCTTTTAATGCCTGTTTTTTGCCGGGTGATTGTAGAATTTACCCAAAATGCCCCCCCAAAATTTTTGAATTTGTTTTTGGCATGAAAGTTACCTTTTCTCCTAAATTATCTTTTATTATTAACTGTCGTTAATGACGTATTTAAATATTATGATTTTTGGATTTTTCATTACAATAATTTTTTCATCTCAAAAACAAACCTTTTTGCTCTGTCTAAGGAAGTATTTGCTTTTGCCCTTTTTATTTCTTCGGTAGATTCGTACTGAAAAATAGACCTTTTTTCCAATTCCTGATCAAAACTTTCAAGGATTTCATCAGTTTTTCTGCCAATTATCTCCATGGCTTCCTCCTTTGCTTCCTCGTATTCCTCTAATAATTCTTTTTTTAACTTGTTTCTGACAAAAACAATTAAGGCATCTGCTGTTACTTTATGGCTCACTTTACTGCCAATTTTGTATCCAATTTTATACAGGACAGCATTCGCAATATAGTACATAGAATAATAAGAAACAACTATAACCCATAGATTTGATAGATTCTGGGCAACATCTAATGACTCCTTATAATTTCTTTGGTAAGTTTCCATTATTTCGTTTCTGGACATCTTAAATTTCCAAAGCAAACTTTCTTCCAAATATCTTTTGACATTGCTTTCAGCTTCTTTCACTCTTTTCTCATTAAGCATTTTTGATTAATCTGTAATAGTCCTCTATGCCAAACAATATTATATTATTATAAAAAGCTTCCTTTCCAATGTTAAATTCGGTTGTTTTCAGCATCGATAAAAATTCTTCCGAAGTAAAATCGACCAAGTGGATATTCAATGGAACGAGCGATAACTTGCTTTTAACATGTTTCTTTGTTTTCTCATCATCGGCGACAATCATTAAATCAATATCGGAGCCTTTTCTCGGCTTTCCTGAAGCATAGGAGCCAAACAACAGCAATATAAAAAATGGCTCTTTGATGTCGTAGAAGCAGCTGCACAAAACCGAGAAGTTTTTATTCTTAAGCAGCTCTTCTTTTCTTATTTTCTCCGCTTTGTACATATCACTATTGAATTCTTTCTGGTTTATTGAGCATAAAATAGACTGTCCTGCTTTTTTAGCCTGAACAACTTTGTTTTTTATTAGTTCTTTAGTAACAATATAAACTGTTTTATAGTCAACCAATACATGTTTTGTTATTGCCATGATAGTAAACTCCTCTTGTTTATTCGATAGCAGCAATTTCAGGATTTTGTCTTTTGTACTATGTATTTTTACCATAATATTATGTAAATAATACATAATATATAAACTTTTCTGTTTTTGAATTAATTCAATGATTAATTCAAATCTAAGTTTTTATATGAATAAACTGGTTCTTCTCGTCGACAGGTTGCATAATATTTTTAAATACCAACTGATTTTATCGTTATAAAGATGGCTAAAATAAGCATGAAATGGAAGTGAATGGGACTAAAACCTATTTATAAAGAAAAAGATATATTTTGATTGCACATCCACTCCAAAATAGTAAAAATTATATGCTCAAGGGGTTTTATTGCTCCAAAATGTTAGAATTCCTTAAGAAAATATTCCAAGATGAAAAAACCCAAGGAGTAAAGACAACAGAGATTAGCCTGCAGAACGCTGACGGGTGGCTCAGCGAAAGGTCAAAGCCATGGATGGAGGAAACTCAACAGCATGTTGAGGATATCCTAATAAGGGTTAATGAGGAGTTGCAAAAGACAAGGACACATGTTGAGATTCTTGAGAATGCCAAGCTGCAAAATCCAAACATTCCCTTCAAGGCAAAGCAGTATATGGAAGGAAACAGAAAATCATACATAAAAGCCATTAATTCCTTTCTTGGCCATATGGAAATCAATAACAAGGATTGCTTCTATCTTCTTAACTTCTGCAAATTCTTTGACGAGTCAATAAGCAGCCTAAACAAATCAACTTTAAGGAGCTACATGATTTTGCAGGAATTCTTTGCAAATGAAACAAAAAAAATTGCCCAAAACCTGAAAAATTTTGATGACTTATTTAAAGGGCTGAAATCAGAGCTGAGCAATGAAAGAATTGCTGCAGCCAATAATTCAAGGGAAAAAATACAAAGCCTAAAAACAAAATTAAAGCAGAAAATAAATTTGGATGTAGAGCTCAAAGACTCAGAAGCCAGCTTAATTATTTCTAACAATGAAAAAGACAAAATAATATCCGATATAGAAGAGTTCAGAAAAAGCGATGACCATAATGATTTCTCAAGGCTAAACGATGAAAAGAAGAGTAAAGCAACTGCTTTTTATCATGATAAAAATCAGCTTTTGCAGAGCTTTTCCATTCTTGAAAGGGCTTTGAGGAAGTACTCGCATATTGCTTTTGAGCATGAGGAAATTGTTTTGAGCTACTTAAAGGAGCCTATTAATACATTGGTTAATGACAAAGAATTAAAAATATTGGATATTTTGGATAATTTAGAAAAAACATTAAACGACAATAAACTTCAGATTGATGCCAAGAAAAGGGAAAAATCAATTGAAGAGATCAAAAAATTGGGCAAGGGATACTTGGAGCAGTTCATTAAAAAATATTTGTCTTTCAAGAAAGAAATGGACGAAATTGAGAATAAAATAATAGCAACTGGAGTTGCTGAAAAACTCAAAAGCTTCAATAATCAATTAGAAGATGTTAATCTTAGAATAGAAAGAAACAATGACGAATATAACAGACTGAAAAACGATGCAGAGAGGATTAATGTCACGATAGCAAATTTGAAAAGAGAATCTGAAGATTATATACAAAGGATTTTTGGCGAGGAGGTTAAGATTATGGTTTAAGAATTTGTCAAAGTGCTTATCGAACGAGCATATTTCTCTGGCTTTATGCCTTTGCATAAAAAGTACTTTAAAAATTGCCTAATAAATCAAAGGTTATAACCTCTCAAGCCCTATTATTTTTCGAAATATCTGGCTAGCTAAACCTCTTATAACTCTCCTCCAAAGCCTCAATCCCGGGCAGTTTCTTGCCTTCAAAGAATTCAAGCGAAGCTCCACCGCCAGTGCTTACATGAGTTAATTTGTCGGCATATCCAAATTTCTCAACAGCCGCGGCAGAATCCCCACCTCCTACAATTGTAACAGCTTTCAGAGTAGACAAAAATTCTGCAATTTCCTTTGTTCCGTTAGCAAATTTATCAAACTCAAATACCCCCATTGGGCCGCTCCACACAACTGTTTTTGAATTTTTCAAAATTTCTTTGAATTGTTGTATAGACTCAGGGCCAATATCCAAGCCAAGCCATCCATCTGGAATATTATCTCTGTCAACAACTCTTGAATTGGCATTTGCATCGAACTTGTCTGCAACAACAACATCTACTGGCAAAACAATTTTTTTATTATTCAAAAATTTTTTTGCTATATCCACTCCAGTCTCGTCAAGCTTTGACGCTCCTATTGCCTTGCCCTGTGCTTTAAAGAAAGTGAAAATCATTGCGCCGCCAATCAAAAGCTTATCAACTTTTATCAATAAGTTTTCTATAACTTTTATTTTATCAGAAATCTTGACTCCGCCTAGTATACCAATGAATGGCTTGTCAGGTGCTTCCATGGCTTTGCCCATGATTCTAAGCTCTTTCTCAACAAGAAATCCTGCACACGATTTTAGAAATCTAGTCACGCCATAAGTTGATGCATGCGCCCTATGGCAAGTCCCAAACGCGTCATTAACATATAAATCTGCAAGCTCTGCCAATTGCTTTGAGAAATCCTCATTATCAGCTTCCTCTTCTGGATGAAACCTTAGGTTTTCTAAAACAATAACATCGCCGTCCTTCATTTTTTTTATTTCTTCCTTTACATATTCACCAGCACAATCATTCAGCTTTTTAACCTTCTTACTTAATAATTGCCCTAGTCTTGATGCAATATTATTCATTCTTAATGAATCGACGGCTTTTCCATCAGGTCTGCCAAGATGTGAACATAGAATTATTTTAGCATTTCTCTCCATAAGATATTTTATTGTTGGCAGGCTTTCCCTTATTCTTTTGTCATCCGTTATTTCGCCTGTTTTCTTGTCAATCGGCACATTAAAATCAACTCTAACAAGAACTCTTTTCCTTCCAACATCAAAGTCCTTTATCGTAAAAAATTTTTGCATAATAGAAGTAATTTATTTTTTTTTAAAAGGTTTGCGGTTTTATGCAGTTATTTAGCAATATGAAAGTTTATAATTTTTGAAACCAAAAAAATTGAATTCAAACCATCAAAGGCACAAAAATAATCGCAACAATCGACATAAGCTTAATCAAAATATTTAATGAAGGTCCGGCTGTGTCCTTAAATGGATCTCCTACGGTGTCTCCAACAACAGATGCTTTATGGGCATCGCTTCCCTTGCCCCCAAAATTGCCTGCTTCAATGTATTTTTTTGCATTGTCCCATGCCCCCCCTGAGTTAGCCATGAAAATAGCAAGTGAAAACCCAGTTACAATTGCGCCGACAAGCAAGCCTCCTAAAGCCTGCAAGCCAAAAAAATAACCAACAGCAATGGGAGAAAATATCGCCAATAAAGAAGGAGCTATCATCTGTTTTAGCGCGCTTTTTGTGCTAATCGCAATGCACTTTTCATAATCTGGCTTTGCTTTGCCTTTCATCAATCCTTTTATTTCTTTCCACTGGCGTCTTACTTCTTCAACTATTGCGCCTGCAGCTTTTCCAACTGCCTGCATCGCAAAAGAGCTGAACAGGAAAGACAGCATTCCTCCAATAAATAATCCAAAAACAACTTTAGGGTCTGATATGCTCATAACCTCAATTTTTGATATTTGTGTAAAACTTGCAAATAAAGCCAGTGCTGTTAAAGCAGCGCTTCCCATTGCAAACCCTTTTCCTATAGCTGCTGTGGTGTTGCCAACAGCATCAAGCATTTCTGTTTTTTCTCTTACGTCTTTGCCAACATTTGCCATTTCCGAAATGCCAGCTGCATTGTCAGCAACAGCCCCATAAGTTTCGATAGCCAAAGTAAATCCAAGCGTTGCAAGCATTCCAACCCCAGCAATAGCAATTCCATACAATCCGGCAAACTTATATGAAATCAAAACAGCTATTGAAACCGACAATACTGGAACAAAAGTTGAGAGCATACCAATTGCTAAGCCTTGAATTACATTAGTTCCGGCGCCGCTTTTTGCCGCAATTGCAATGCTTTGAGTAGGCTTGTTTTTATTTGATGTGTAATATTCTGTAATTAATCCAATTGCCACTCCAGCAACTAATCCAGCAAAAGTTGCATAAAAGATTCCAATATTAAAATTTTGGAACTTAATAAATGCGTAGGAGAATATTGCAGCAAATGCTGTGCTAATATATAATCCCCTATTCATTGCGCCGAAAAGATGAGCTTCATTTCTTGCCTTGACAAAACTTATTCCTATTATTGAAGAAATTATGCCAAATGCCGATAAAACCAAGGGCAAGACAACATGTTTATAAGAGCCAAAAACAGCCAAGCCAATCACCATTGCCGCTATTATGCTATTTACGTAGCTTTCGTACAAATCAGCTCCCATACCAGCTACATCGCCAACATTATCGCCAACATTGTCTGCAATTACAGCAGGATTTCTTGGGTCATCTTCTGGAATCCCTTTCTCAACCTTGCCTACCAAGTCAGAGCCGACATCAGCTGCTTTTGTATAGATTCCGCCGCCAACCCTTGCAAACAAGGCAATTGATGAAGCGCCAAAGCCAAAGCCATATAGCGCATTAGGCTCATCAAAAACAAGGTACAAGACTGAAATTCCAAGGAGACCAATCCCAACAACACTTAAGCCCATAACTGAACCTGAGTAAAAAGCAATTTTCAAGCCTTCTCCAATATGCACTTTAGCTGCTTCCGTTGTCCTGGCATTGGCTTTTGTCGCAATTCTCATGCCTATGTTGCCTGCTAATGCTGACGAAATACCTCCAATGACGAATGAAACTGCAAGTTTTGAGCCATTTTCCAACAGGAAAAAAAGAGCTAATGCAACAACAATCAAAAAGATAGCCATCACTTCATATTCCTTATGTAGAAATGTTAAAGCGCCTCTATGAATAATTTCAGAAATCTCCTGCATTTTTGCGTTGCCGGCAGGTTTCTTCAAAATATAGAGGGATAGAAATAGGGCAACAAGCAAAGATAGCATGCCAATCCCTAAAACGAACTGCAGCATAAGTGATCCTCTTTTTATTCATTTGAGTTTGCTTGAACTTAAATAACTTTCTATTGAGTTTAATCTAGCTTCTGGCTTTAAACCAAAAATAAAGATAAACAAAAAATCCTAAAACCAAAAGGAAATTAAAAGCAACCATTATAATTATAAACCAAATTAGGAATTTCTGTTTTTTCGTTTTTTCCATTATATTCATTGAACTATTGAATTGCTTTAATTCTCTTCATCCTGAAAATATTTTCTCTCTCCATTTCTTCCAGCCTTAGCTGAATAAAACCCCTTGTTTTATCCAATGATGGAATAACCACAAATTCAAGGGCATTAACCCTTCTTTTTGTCTTTTCGATCTCGCTAAGCAGTTTTCTCATGGATGTCTCAACTTCTGCAGCCAAAATTATCTTTTCAACAACTTTTTCATAAGCTGCTGCGGCTTCATCAATCGCAGAAGAGTTATAAATTCCATAGCCTCGCTCCATAAAAGCTTTCTTTATTTCAGAAGCCTCTATTTTTGGGACTTTAACTCCCATGACATTTTTTGTCGTAAGCTTAACATCGGGAATATCTTTGATTGCCATTGCAATTGATTTAACTTTTAAATCGCCTTCAAGAGTTCTCGCAACATTCATCTTTTCCAAAGCAATTTTATATTCATTAACCAATTCTTCCCTCAAAGTTTTTGCCTTCTTCAAAACCTCGAAGAATTCAAGTATTAATCCATCTCTTTTTTTCTTCAAAAGGTTATACCCGGATTTAGCTAGTTTGATCTGCTTTTTTAATTTTAAAAGTTCACTTCTTGTCGGCTTGATGTCTTGTGGCATTTTGTATTTATGCAGGATGCAACTTATAAATTAATTTTTCTTTCATAATATCACCAATCAGCATTTATTTTTGGACAAGTCGCTGCTCTTTCCATCTTTTATCAAGAAAGCCTGCGTCAATAAGGTTGTATCAGAATACTTATACCTATTGATTGTCACAGCCCCAAACACCAATTTTGGCAATTGTTCATCCTTTTTGCGGTTATGCTGGCTTGAAGTCAATAGTCGCAGGAGCCTGTTCACCTGAACATCAACATTCTTAAAAACCAGATATTTCAATCCAATTGAAAGTTTTTCCAAATCATCCTTCCCAGAACTATACTCTTTCAAAAATTCCTCTTTGAATGGGTATAATTCTTCCCCGATTTTTCCAATTAAGTCCACATCCCAGGATTGAATATTCTCTGGAGCCTCTTTGCCCAGAAATCTTTGCATTACATGATAAATAGCACCGCAAGTTGGCCTAGTCACTTCATCTCTTTCGCTTTCAATCTTTCCATAGAGAAGCCTGCCGTCTTCCATATTTTTGTACATTCCAATGTGGCCACAGACAATGAAAATGCTGGATGAATGGCCTGGGTTCTTAGCGACATGAGTGGGCTGGCTAAGCACCATTGGTCCAACAATATCCGACGCAAAAACCTTGCTGAAGTAAAATGATCTTTTCACTCTCTCTAACCCGTTCTCTTCGTCAGAGCAGAGAAAAGAAGCAACATTGGTGTGGATGCCGAACTCATTAGCTATTTTCCTTATTGTCAAATAAAGAAACTTTGTATCCGGCTCTTTTCCAACATACTCATGCGGCTCAAAAATTAAGCTGCCATTCTCCAGTTTTCTTAATTCCAATCCATTCATCTGTTCCCCTAAACCTGCTTTATTTCTTCTTTGTAATACTTCTTCCTCAATTCTGGGCTTATTCTAGTCAATTCATTCTCTGGGAATATGCCCAGCAATTTCCATCCCAAATCAAGTGTATCTGCAATGCTTCTGTCTTCATCCCTTTTCTGCCTGACAAATTTGTCCTCAAATACTGCAGCAAATTTTAATAATCTCTTATCACGCTCACTTAATGCTTCTTCTCCAACAATTGCCACTAAGCCACGTAAATCCCTGCCTTCAGCGTAGGCTGCATAGAGCTGGTCAGAAACTTGCTTATGGTCTTCTCGGGTTCTTGCTGGACCGATGCCAAGATTCATCAGCCTTGAGAGTGAAGGCAGAACATCAATGCTTGGATAAACACCTTTTCTGTGAAGCTCTCTTACCAAAACAATCTGGCCTTCTGTAATGTACCCTGTCAAATCAGGAATTGGATGAGTTATATCATCACCCACCATAGTTAGGATTGGAATTTGGGTTATGCTTCCTTTCTTTCCCTTAATTACGCCGGCACGCTCATATATATTTGCAAGGTCAGTGTACATATATCCAGGGTAGCCTCTTCTTCCTGGTATCTCTTCACGAGCAGCACCTATCTCCCTTAGCGATTCACAATAATTGGTCATATCAGTCAGAATGACAAGCACATGCGCTTCATGCTCATAGGCAAAGTATTCTGCTGCCGTAAGAGCCATTCTTGGCGTGACAAGCCTTTCAACAGCAGGGTCATCCGCAAGGTTCAAAAAAACAACGCTTCTTTCCAAAGCGCCTGTCTGCTCAAAATCATTCATAAAATATTGAGCTTCCTCATTTGTAATGCCCATTGCTGCAAATATGACAACGAAGTTCTCTTGTTTGCCAATTACTTTAGCTTGTCGGGCAATCTGCAACGCAATTTCATTATGAGGCAATCCGCTTCCAGAAAACAATGGCAATTTTTGACCTCTAACAAGAGTATTCATTGCATCTATCGTTGACAAGCCTGTTTGTATGAAATCATGAGGAGAAGCTCTTGAAAATGGGTTGATTGCAGCTCCTACAATATCCAGCCTTTTCTCTGGAATGATTTCCGGTCCGTTATCAATAGGTTTGCCGCTACCGCTTAAGACCCTTCCGAGCATGTCTTTTGAAACGTTTAATTTTAAAGTAGTGCCCAAAAATTTTACCCTTGTGTCAATATCTATCCCGGAAGTGCCTTCAAAAACTTGAACAACTACAATATCGTCACTTGTATCAAGAACCTGGCCATTTTTAATTTCTCCATTAGGCAATGCTATTTTTACAATGTCAGCGTATCCAATAGGCTCTGTTTTCTCTACAAAGATTAGTGGACCTGCAACTTTTGTTATGGTTTTATATTCTTTCATTTTAATTTTTGAGTTTTATTTTTGTTGATATTTTTTAATTTGTTTTCTGTTATTGGATTTTTTGTTTAATGTTCAATCGTTATTGATTTTTTATTTATTGAATTTCAAACTCTTAACTCTTTTTCCATCTGCTTTGTTACTTCATCAAGCAATCTTTCATAATCCTTTACAAATTTAACATCGGCCAGCCTGTCTTTTGCTTTTGTTGACATTATCTGTTGCACTCTCATTCCATTGTCCAAGGCGGTGTATATTAGTTTTGAAAAATAACTTATTGCTTTCATTATGAGATAGGTTTTTTTCAATTCGCAATAAGTGTCAATTTCATGAAATGCGTTTTGCTGCAACAGCACTTCCCTAATTAAGCGGGCAACCTGCAAAGCCAATTGCTGCCTATCTGGCAGTGCATCACTGCCAACTAACTGGACTATTTCCATCAATTTTTCTTCTTCTTGCAAAATACTCATCATCTCTGTTACAAAACTACTCCAGTCAGCTGCAACATTTTTTGAGTACCATGACTCTAGAGTATTGAGGTATAATGAATATGATGTCAGCCAATTTATTGAGGGAAAATGCCTTCGCTGGGCTAATTTTGCATCAAGAGCCCAAAATACCTTCGTAACCCTCAACGTGCTTTGAGTCACTGGTTCTGAAAAATCTCCTCCTGGCGGGCTTACGGCTCCAATAATGCTTACGCTTCCCTCTTTTTTTGTACCAAGGGTGATTACTCTGCCAGCTCTTTCATAAAATTGTGCTAATCTTGTCGATAAGTAAGCAGGATAGCCCTCTTCACCCGGCATCTCCTCAAGTCGCGACGAAATTTCTCTCATTGCTTCAGCCCACCTTGAAGTTGAATCTGCCATTAAAGCAACAGAGTAGCCCATATCTCTGAAATATTCCGCGATTGTAACTCCTGTATAAACGCTTGCTTCTCTCGCTGCAACTGGCATATTGGAAGTATTTGCAATCAGCACAGTCCGGTTCATCAATGGCTTTCCGCTTTTTGGATCAATAAGCTCTGGAAATTCAGTAAGAACTTCGGTCATTTCATTGCCTCTTTCTCCGCAGCCAACATAGACAATAATATCAGCGTTTGACCACTTTGCAAGAGTTTGCTGTGCTACCGTTTTACCCGCCCCAAACGGCCCCGGGATTGCAGCTACACCTCCTTTTGCTAAGGGAAAAAGAGCATCAAAAATCCTTTGCCCAGTTATCAATGGCACTTCTGGTTTCAGCTTGGAACTGGCAGGTCTTGGAATTCTCACAGGCCAACTGTGCTTTAACTTTAAATCAAATCCATTGTCCAACTTTCCAACACTATCCTCAACTGAAAATTTTCCTGATTTTATCTCAGCGATTTTGCCTTTTTGGTTAGGTGGCACTAATATTCTATGAATTATGCCTGGATTCTCTTCAACTTCCCCGATTATGCTGCCTCCAGAAACATTTTCACCGCGTTTAACATTTGAGGTAAAATCCCACTTTTTAGTCTGATCAAGCCCAGGGGCATCAACTCCCCTCTTGATAAAATCCCCCATCTGCTTCATCAAAACGGGCAAAGGCCTTTGAATTCCGTCATAAATACTGCAAAGCATGCCTGGTCCAAGCTCAACCTTTAACGGCTCTCCAGTATTTACCACTGGCTCGCCTGGTTTTATTCCGGAGGTATCTTCATAAACTTGTATGACGGTCTTTTCGCCTTCAAGTTGAATCACTTCACCCATTAAATTTTCATTTCCGACCCTGCAAACATCATACATTCTTGGCTTTATGCCTTTTGCGATAACAACAGGTCCTGCAATCCTATACAAAACACCTTTGTCCATTCTGTTTACTTCCATAAGTCAACTCCTATAGATTTTCTTATGAGGCGCCTTAAGCTGTCCTGCTCGACCTTGGTCGAAACAGCAATAAAAACTGGGTCAACTGAGCTTTCTATTCCTACTCTTTGGTGTGGTTCCAGGCCCCCAATTACTTTTTCATCAACAACAACAATTCCATATTCTTTTCTTGATTTTAAATCGCTAAGCTGGTTAAATGAATTTTCATTCATCTCAAATGTGTCTTTTATACCTGCTAACTGAAATCCCACAATGAATTCGTTAGAGCCTGTTACAGCGATTTTTACCATTTTACTCGTATATAAGCTGACTTTCAATAAACTGTTCGCTTAAACCAAGCTGCTTTCCTTTTATTATTATCCTCAAGTTTCTGATTTCCATGTCTTTGGCAAGCATGTAGCCGAGTATCACATCAATCGATAATGGGTGCTGGTGCATAAACAAAATCGAGCGCTTGAGCAAATGCTTATAAAGATCGATCTCAAGTGTTATCAGCGAGTTTGTTTTATTAAATTCCTCAATGCCCTGTGCGATTATATCCTTGTACTCGGTTTTGCCGAATGCTTTTGAAAGCTGCCCGAAATTGTCAATGGACGCAAGCTCCATAACTTTTGCATCCTTTGCTTTGTCCCATGACGATATCATGAATTCTTTTATTGCTTCTTTTTTGAATTGGGCTTTTTTTAATCTGAACAATGTTAAGATGTTTAAAATTTCAACTTCCTTCAGCAGGAAATCTTTAAACAATTCTCCTTCTTTTGGAAGGGCATTTGAAAATTGAATTAGGCTGGCGTAATAATACTTGTCTAATGAGTTTTCCAACTCGAACAGGCTTTTCTTTTCGTTCAGCGCTTTCAGCCCATTCTTGAACAAAGAAAATTCAACCAATTTATTGTTCTTGAGAATCTCTTCAATAGATTCTCTTTCCAAAAGCGAGACAAAAAAATCGTAACTCAAAGTGCCAGCTCCTGTTATTGATCTTGCAACAGTTTTTTCGTCTGTATTTGTGAATTTGCCCCTCAGTATCGTTTTCAAGTCGTCTATATCCTTTCTTTTTGCATATTCCCTGATAAGCAAACCAAGCTCCGATGATGAAATCCTTATCAATTTTTTGAAAGATTCCGCAAGATTTTTATTGAGGGCCAATTCCAGCAAGTCTGAGCCTGAATATTGTGTAGCTAATTCGTCGATTTCCTTTTTGTAATGAGATTCCTGCAAAAGCTTCGCTATCTCGCTGAAACTCATCTTTAGCATTTTAAGGTAGTCGTCCCTCTTGAAAAGCAAAGCTCTCATGACTACAGTCCTTACATACGTGTAAGGATAAAATCCCAGCCTGATTTTCTCAGGCTCTTCAAATTGGAGCTTTTGTCTTATCATCTTAGTTAAACAGGAGCTTGTTTACGCTTTGCAATTCTGAGTCTCTTATACTTTCCAGCATAGTCTCAAAGCTGTAGTCAAGTCTTATTGTTCCTTCTTTATTTTCCGCAATCAAGCCGCCTGCAATATCAATTGGCTCTGCTGTAAATTCCTTGACGAATTTTGCACTCTTTTTGTTGCAGTATACAAGAGCAATTTCCAGTTCATTCCTTGCTTTATCAATAAGCCTTTTTATGTACCATTCTCTTTTCTTGTCATCAAGTGTTTCAAGCCTCTTCTTCACTTCTGCAAAAATCATTTCAATAACTTCTTTTTTTGCTTCAAGGAGCATCTTTTTGCTTTCCATATTAGATGCTGCTGTCGTCTGTTTTTTAATTACCTCTATTGTTTTTTTTGTTTCTGCATCACTTTTTGCCCTGAGTTCCTCAATCTTAGCTTCCGCTTCTTTAAGTATTCTGTTGGACTCTTTTCTAGCTTCAGCTAGCATAGCAGATTCTTGTTGCTTAGCGCTTCTAATTATCTCTTCCTTTACTGCTTCAAGTCCCATCTTGTTTATGTTTGATGCGTTACGGATTCAACATCAGTATTTTAGGGTTAATATCAATATAGCAATAACAAACCCAAAGATGACTATGGTTTCGGGGATAACAGTAAGCACTAGGCCCTTTCCAAATAATTCTTCCTTTTCTGCCATCGCACCTACTGCTGCCACTCCAATCTCCTTTTCGGCCCATGCTGCGGCAATTGCGCTTACACCAATAGCTGCTCCTGCTGCAAGAGCCATTAATCCGCTTGTTATTTCTGTTGCCATTTTACACCTCCTGCTAGTTTTAAATTATTATTATTTTGAATTCATTATTCCTGCACTGCTCCAAAAGGTTGATACTTCTTGGCGCTGCCATGAAAAAACTTTGAAAAAAACTCAACATAGTGAAGCCTCAGCGAATGCAAAAAGCTTCCAAGCAGGCCTAGCATTATGTTGATGGTGTGCCCAACTATCAAGATCAATACTCCAATTAAAATAAAAAAGCCTCCGCGATGGAAAAATTCAGTTGCTGAGTCGTTTATAATTACTGCAAGCACTACTGATGACAAGCCGATTGCCATAAGCCGAGCATAGGATAATATATTGGTAAAAATGCCCATACTTATGAATTCTATGAGTCCTTTTATGCCCTCTCCTTTTATCAGCATTAAAAATGACAATAACAAAAAGACAGCTCCGACAAACGGATGTATTTCAATTTTCTTGAAATAAGACAAGGCAAGCGTCGCTACACCCAATTCTAGGACAATCCAGCTTGCCTTTTCATATACTGCTGCCATTAATCCATGATCTTTGTAAATATTCACAAATCCTACAATTAAGCCTATATTCACATGGGCTGCTCCAATTGCAAGTACAATAAACAGCATTTTAAATATTTCATGTTCCCTTCCGACAACAGGGTGGTAAATTTCAAACCCGAAGAATTCCGCAAAAAAGAGCCCAAACAAGGTCGAGACAAATGAAGCAAGTATAAGTACGTTAAAGAAATTTCTTGCTTTGGGCATTTTTCTCTTTAATAGCCAGAAGACAATCAGGCTGGTCAAGCCGTAGCCAATGTCGCCAAGCATAATCCCGAAGAAAATTGGAAATGTTAAGAAAATAAAAAATGTGGGGTCTATTTCCTTATATGTAGGCATGCTGTAAAGGTCTAAAAAAAATTCAAATGGCTTTGCAATTTTCGGATTTTTTAATTTTACAGGAACTTTGTCTTTTTTCTTTGCAGGCTCAAATTGTATGTAGACACTGCCTTTGCCAACCTTGTTGAGTCTATCGATTGATTTATGCAAATCTTCCGTTGGAATCCATCCTCTTATAAGAAAAGTTCGTTGAGTTGAAGCAAACATTAATGGCGCCTCAGCCATTTCAAGCTGCTCGCTTAAAAGCTCTTCAGCTGTTAGCAGAAACCCCTTATACTCTTGCGTCAAACTTTCATTGCGCATTCTTAACTTTTCTCTTTCGTTATGAAGCTTAGCGGTTTCTTCCTCTATTTTTTTTAAATTATTAGATGTATTACCCTCTAAATTGCCGATAGCAGTGAAGATTACTGGAGAGAATCCGTTTTTTTGCAGTACACCATTAACTTTTTCCTTAATATTTGAGTCAACAAACAACGCTATGAAGTTTTTTCTCTTGACAGGGCTGTCAAACAGAATAAATTTTTCCGATAATCGCGATAATTCAGTTTGAATGGATTTTGCCTTATTTTTGTCCTGTACAAATCCAGTGAATCTCGCCAGAGATTTATAATGAGCAAAGGCTTCTAAGGGAACATCTATATGCTTTAAGATATCCAGTTCTTGTTTAACGGCGGTACTCTTTGAAATCAGATCATCTACTTTTTTGAAATCCTCAAGATTTGAGTTGACCTCTTGGCTCAGCTTTTTTACAGTTGATTCAATTTCTAGGAAGTCCTTTTTAAGCTCAATTTTTTCCCCTTCATTCTTTATATTCAAAGTAGAGATTAGCGCCCTTATCTTTACAAGAGCATCGGAAAGCTCGCCAGCTTTATCCAATGGCCTTCCTATATCCGCTAATTCATTTTTTGAATGCTCGACTATGTGCAATACCTTTAAGTTATGAAGTTCTTTGATAATAGTTTCCAGAATATTGTTTGGGCCAGTTATTATAACACTGCTCATTTGATAGGGTGTAAGCATCTTATATCATTTCCTCAAATCTTTTTAAGACAAATTCAACCGCATTGGGAATTTTTTTTTCTGCCAGCAATTGCATCTGCCTTGCAGCTATCTTGCCTTCTGCTAATTTTTCCTCCCTTATAAGTTTTGCATGATCTTTAAAGTCAGTTATCTTCTTCTCATGAAGTTTTCTTATTTCCTCCTCCTTTGCAGACATCAGCTTTGAAGAATTTCTTAAGGCTTCCTGTAATATACTTTCTTTTTCCCTGGCAGCCCTTTCTATAATCTCATCTGCTTTCTTTTCAGAATCTCTAATCTCAATCAAAATTTCAGCTTCCATACTCTCACTAAAATATGCTCAATTCCCTCATGCTTTACAAAACTTTTGCGGCTAACAGCTTTATAGGTGTTATATATAAATTTTATTAGTATTACCGAGTAAAAAAGTGTCTTTTGGCGGCTTTATAAATATTTGGGAGATAACTTTTAAATATAATTAAAATAACTGTTTTCCTGATGCGCCTGTAGCTCAGTTGGATAGAGCGAAAGGTTCCTAACCTTTAGGCCCGGGGTTCAAAACAGCTATGGAGAGGTTGATGAAAATCCTCGCAGGCGCGTTTTTAGGCCATATATTAAGTGTATCTCAAAAACCTTTATTGCACTTTATCATCAAACCCAATAGTGCTTTGAGCACTCTGCCTCGATGCTGATGACGAGCCCATGGAGTAGTGCTATTATAACATAGCATGAAAAAAGCTATCTGAAGCGAGAGGGCAGAAACTTCTATGAATTTGAATGCGGATAGCAAAAAATACGTTCCTACATATTCTTCACAGCTTTTTCCATAATCGGAATTACTTTCTCAGCCTCATCCTTAAACATTCTGCCAAGCTTTGCAAAGCTCCATTCCCCATCTTGGTTCATGTTTTCACGGGATATTTGGAGCTTTTTCTCCCCATCATTGTAAGAAAACACTCCGACGGTTATTCTTGTGGTTTCAAATTGGATTGTCTCTGAGAATATCTCCTTGTCCAAGTTTTTGTCAAATTTGCCGTATGCCATTTTATCACCAAAAGCAAGAAATCAGCGGCATATTTTAAAGGTTTTTAATTTTCAAAATCGATTGTATATAAAAATGATGTTCATTGGGAATATTTCTTCACAATCTCCATAACTTTCTTCCCATCAACTTTTCCCCTATGTTTTGCCATAATCAATCCCATGTAAGCACTCTGATTTAAATTTGGCTTTTCTTTTATTATTTGTTCAATTTCTTTCTCTAATTGCTCTTCAGAAACAGATTCAAATTCTGTTAAGTTAATTTTTTCCTTCTTAATTTTTTTGATTAATATATCAATCATTGCTTCTTTTGCAATCTTCCCTTCATTTAGGTAAGAAAGGATTTCCTCAAAATCCTCATTTTTTAATTTTGAAGAATCGAGGTTAAATCTTGTTTTGATTTCTTTTGGAACGTTGATTAACGTATAAGCGATAGTTGATGGTTCAATATTATTAAATTTTTCAGTTAATGGCTCAAAAATTTCACTATCAATTAGCTCTTTAGCTAATTCTTTTGTTATTTTATATTTTTTTTCAAATTCCTCAATTTTATGGCTCAATAATTTCGGCAGTTCTTTTCTTAATTTTTCAACATAATTCTTATCGACTTTTACAGGCAACACATCCGTTTCTGGATATAGACGAGCAGCTCCTGGCAGGGGCCTCAAAAACGATGTTGTAAAGTCTTGCTCTGCTTTTCTCACTTCTCTCTCAAGCTTTTTTCCTTGCTTTATTGCTTCGAGTTGTCTTTCAATTTCATACTCTATAACTTTCGGAATGCTTTTCAAATCCTGAAAACCTTTTATCTCAGTTCTTCCACCTTTTTCAATTGAAATATTGACATCTTGTCTTATTGTGCCAAGCCCTCGCTTAACACCTTCAACGCTCCTCAAAATCATTCCAATATGGCTAGCAACTTCTTTTGCATGCTCTGGACTTTTAATATCAGAGTTTGTTGCTATTTCTATCAATGGAATGCCAAGCCTATCGAGTTTATATCTTACAAAATCCTTGCTTTCCTCTAATTTTTGCGCTGCTTCTTCCTCCAAACAGATGGTTGGAATTCTCACGTTGCCTTGAGAAGTATCTATACAACCATTCATTGCAACTAATGCTGTTCTTTGAAAGCCGCTTACATTGCTGCCATCCACAACAGTTTTTCTCATTACTTGGATTTCATCGACTATTTTGGCATTTAGCAATAAAGCAACCTTGATTGTTGTATCAAGTGCTTTTTGATTTATTGGGTTTGGTGGAGTTTCATCCATTTCAACAAGACAAACATCTTCAGAATTAGCTTCATAAATAATTTTCTTGTTTTTCAGCATTTCAAATTCAGCTGCAACATCAAATTCTCCTGTTTCTCCAACAACTGCCTTCAGTCTTCTCTCAACCTCAATGTCAGGCTCTTTGCCGGAATTCAATGTATGACAATTGCAGAATAGCTTTTTGCCTTCCAGTTGTTGGTGGCATTCTAATCCGCATTTGAAGCCGATTTCTTTGTAGTTTAGTGACATTTTCTCTATTCTAAATCCGGAGTTAAATTTTGAGTTTGGTCAACAACCAAATCTATGCTCTTTAATATATTATCAAACCTATCATTTTTATCGTTTGCCCATTTTGAAATTGAGTAATTTTTGCCTCTTGGATTTATAAGAACTATTTCAGGTTTAGTTTCATCTGGTATACCTAATCTTTCCTCTACTTTAATATTCACAAAATCATTTTCGATAAATATTCCGATCAATTTCCTTGTTTCTGTTTGATTTAGGCTGAAAGTATATTTTCTTTTAACGAATTGAATAGGACCAGAAGTTTGATTTCGATTTGGCTCTACAATTAAGACTGTGCTACGGCCAGATCCGCTAATATATGTGTTTGCCCCGCCCCATAGCCCGTGTATATTATTTAATTGTATTTGAATATCTTTCCATGTATCCTCACTACCAAGGAATTTTTTAGTATCAAACACTTCAGGACTATTGATATTTTCTATCCCATTATTAGCTCCGCTTTCATTGGTATACCTATTAGAACAATTATTAATAAAAATTATGATAAAAATTGACAATATTAGGGCATAAATAGAATTTTTCTTAGATTTCAAGAATTGATTAAAAATTTGGATTGATTTCATTTCCTCTCCCAAACAACAATATCATTTTTTGTTGCTCTTTTTATTCTATGTAGTGGAACATTGCTTTCTTCCTCATTGTCTAAAATCATAAATCTTCCTTCAATTCTTTTAATTTTTGTATAGGGAATTTCTATCAATTTATTTAAAATCCTATCATAATAAAGTAGGGAATATTGCTCAGGTTTTTCTCTTTTATCCCATTTTATTTTATTGAGCAAATCATTGATTGGAATCATCTAGTACAAAAACGCCTTTTCATCAGTTCTCTCGCTGATTTCACCAGCATAATTAGCGAGCATCATTTTCCTGACTTCATCAATTTCATGCGTATGCCCAAGAACCCAGCCAAGTTTGATGTAAGCAGTTTCTGGCAACATATCCTCAACAAAAATGCAGTTAAGCTCTATGCTCAATTTTCTTAAGTTTGTATAAACATAGGGATGAACTCTGCCATATATTGTTTGGGTTGAGATAACAATTGGAATTTTTGCACGAATCAATTTTTTTAATTTTTTAATTAATGAATATTTTGGGTTTGTTGTAGCTACGTGGCCAAGCGCAGTTGCTGCAATTACAATACCTTTGTATTTTTTTTGTAGATAATAATCAAGAATATCTGGACTCATTCCAGGATAGACATAGGCTAAAGCAGTTTTATGCTCAAATTTATCATCAACAATAACTTTTGAGTTGATTCTTTTGTTGTAACTGTTGTTTAAAATCTCGATTTTGCCGTCTTGATAAATTTTAGCTAACGGTAACTCGTTAATCGGGCGAAAGGCATCTCTTCTGCTGGTGTGCATCTTTCTGACTTTTGTGCCCCTGTTCAGAATGCAATAACTGTCATCGCTTGTTCCGTGCAAGCATGTGACAACAGCAGCCCCGTCGAATTTTGCAGCAGCATGAACCGCACATAATAAATTAGAAAAAGCATCTGAAGAGCCTCTATCAATGCTTCTTTGCGCAGCTGTAAAAACAACTGGTTTGTTGAGATTTCTAAGGAAAAATGATATTGCGGCTGTCGAGAAATGCAAAGTGTCAGTTCCCTGAGTCACGACAACACCAGATACTTCTTTATCATTAAGGTCTCTTGCGATTCTTCTTGCCATAGACTGCCAGTCTTCTGGGCACATGTCTTCACTCATTATGCCCATTACTTTCTCCGCCCGCAAATTTGCAATATTCTGGAGCTCCGGAAGCATCGCAACAAAATCTTCTGCTGTATAATCTGCGGAAACTCCTCCAGTTCTGTAATCCACTTTGGAAGAGATAGTCCCGCCAAAAGAAAGAATGGAAACAGTAGGCAAGTCCCTATTATGAGATATCATCACTCTTACCTCCTTCTTTTTTTCATATTTCTTAATAACTTCGATTTGCTTTATTCTTTTTTCATCAATTCCTATATTATATCCATTGCCTAATTTGACTACAACAAATCCCTTTTCAAAAATCTCAGGTCTTGGCATAAGAATTCCTTCATATGCGCTGTCATCAGCATGTACTTTAACAATATCGCCTGATTCGGGTTTCATGACTCAAAAGAATTTTGTCTGAATTTAAATGTTTTGGATGCCTTACTAAAATAGTTACCATATTTACAACGAAAAAATAAATACGGAAAAATCAACAGTAAATAAATTAAAGAAGTTATAAAAGCAGGAAAAATCCAACTTTTTACAGCAAATTTAAAAAATAAAATATTAAAAAATAAAGTAGAAAGTAGACAAAGTAAAGTTATTCTGAGAAAATAAAATTTCGAATTTACAGCAGGAAAACCTCGCCTGTGAAGAAGATTAATGTAACCAGGTTCTCCTTTATTTGGAAAAAATCTTTTAGTTGGCAAACAATTTTTGTGACGAAAACATAGAATTTTTGGCAGGCAAATCATAGCAAATAATTCGTCCTCTTTGAGAATTAGTTTAGTACAATAACCGCATACTATTTGTTTCATATCCAAAAAGTTGGAAAGGTTTTATTTAAAGGTTTTTATTTAATTTTGGTTGTCTTATTAATTATTAATAAGTGGCTTCTCATATTTGTAATAACTATAAATCCTTACTAAGAGGGGCAGCACCACTATCCATATTAAAATAAAAACAAAAAATGCCCTAAAGATTATAGGAGGTTTGTCTTGTGCGCCCCCAATAATAAAAATATAACCCATAAGTATTCCAAAAAGCGGCATCACAATAGCCTGATAAGTTCCACTTAAACCATTAATTGGGTAATTTCTCAAAAAAATTGTTTTTAAGGTTTTTAAATTTGCACTATAACATGAATTGTGAAATGGCTTAATAAAAACAAAATAGAAACTAGTTACTAAATCTTGTCTGGACTTTATTGGTTTCTTACAAGAATAGAATTGAATTTTTTTCAAACTGGCAAAAACCAATTTTTATTTATTTATCCAGTTATTAATCAAAGCAAAAGCAATTCCCCAAACAAAGCCAGCAACAAATAAAACAATAATTCCAATCATAAAAGCATCAGCAGTTATAACAGCAGGCTGTACAGAAACCATGTTATAGGTTACTTTTTTTGCTAGATTAACGACAAAATTAGGAAACAGCCAAATAATTATGGTGCGAATTGCATAAAGAATTGCTAGAAATATGCCTAAAGTCAATCCAATTGATAAAGGTTTTAATTTTGGCATTTTTAATTTTTATATTTTAATTATTTTTAAATTCAAACAGCCTTCGGCAAATTCTTGTGCTCGACAAAAATCTTCAGCCATTGATTTTTGTCTCGCCTATTTATTCAATGAATTCGTGGGATTGAACGAAGTGAAATTCCACTTGATTAAAGCGTCAACTGATTTCGCGGTTGAAGCGGATTACTTTTATTATATTTTATTTCAAAAGTCGCTCTCGTTTTTGTTTGAAATCTTAATTCGTAATTGGATTTATTTCGTTTATTGTTGATTTTTTCGTTATTGTATTTATAGTTATTCCACTTTATAATCCCTGATTTTTTTACCCCATATACCCCGGCTTCTCATCCAGCATCTGCTTTGCCCTTGCAGCAGTAAAGTGCTCTAGTAATTCTTCATATGCCCTCTCTACATCTTTTGTTACGCTTGGCCTTACTTTTTCAAGAGCCTGCTCAAAGTGCTTTTTAAAGATTTCCCTTGAATTTATATCCTCTCTCAAAGCGAGAATTGCAGCTTCTCTGCACACGGCTTCTATGTCTGCTCCAACGTAGCCCTCTGTTTTCTTGGCAATGTATTTCAAGAAATCTTCTCTGGATTTGATTTCACCATTTTCAAATGCAGCCTCAAACTCTGTTTCTGTTGAAACTTCACCGCCCTTATTTACAGTTTTGGTTGCCAACATTCTCTTTTGTTTGAGTTTTTCTTGGGCTTCAACGCTTATAGGCATTCCTTTCGTATGCACTTTGAATATTTCAAATCGAGTGTTCTCGTCAGCTATTTGTGTTAAAATCATTCTGTCAAATCTTCCCGGTCTTAGTAAAGCAGTGTCAACAATATCTGGCCTGTTAGTTGCCGCAATCACAACTACATCGTGCAAATCTTCTAATCCGTCAATCTCTGTCAACAACTGGTTTACAACTCGTTCACTTGCATGGCTGTCAGAGCTTAAACCTCTTCTTGGAGCCAAAGCATCTACTTCGTCAAAGAAAATAATGCACGGACTTACTTGCCTTGCTTTCTTAAAAACTTCCCTTACCGCTTTTTCCGACTCCCCCACCCATTTCGACAACAATTCGGGCCCTTTTACTAAAATAAAATTTGCTTCGCTTTCATTAGCAACAGCCTTAGCAAGCAATGTTTTGCCGGTGCCAGGCGCCCCAAATAACAAAATTCCTTTTGGGGGTCTTACACCCAATCTTTTGAACGCTTCAGGATGCTTTAAGGGCCATTCAACTGCCTCAATCAACTCCTGCTTTACACTGATCAAGCCGCCAATGTCGCTCCATTTGATATTTGGAATTTCAACGAGCACCTCTCTTAATGCACTTGGCCTTACCATCTTCAGGGCATCTTTGAAATCCTGTTGAGTTAGCACAAGCCTTTCAAGCAGTTCTTTAGGCAATGGATCATCTTCTTTTAATTTTATATCAGGAAGCACATTACGCAGCACAATCATGGCAGCTTCCTTTGCCAATGACGCTAAATCTGCTCCAACAAAGCCATGAGTTACCTGAGCCAATTCCTTTAATGAGACTATTTTTGAGTCATTGCTTATTTTCTCCATATACCTCTTTAACTTTGTTACGTCGATTTTCTTGAACAATTCGTTCTTTTCAGGATTTTCAACGAGGTATTTGTTGATGGTTCTTTCCAAGCCTCTCGAGTTGGCATCTTTGTACCTCAGAAGATTTGAAATAGCGTCTTTGTATTCTTGCTCAAAATCGCTCTCTTTTACAATATTCTCTCTTGTGAACATAGGCATGTTTCTTGTATGAATCTTCAAGATATTTAATCTTCCTTCTTTGCTCGGCACTCCTATTTCTATTTCCCTGTCAAATCTCCCAGGCCTTCTTAACGCCGGATCTAGGATGTTGGGCACGTTGGTTGCTGCAATTACGACAACTTTGCCTCTAGACTGAAGTCCATCCATCAAAGCAAGCAACTGGGCAACAACCCTTCTCTCGACTTCTCCTCTTGTTTCTTCTCGCTTTGAGGCAATTGCATCAATCTCGTCAATGAAGATTATTGATGGCGCATTTTTTTCCGCTTCTTCAAATTTTTTGCGAAGGTTTTCCTCGGACTGACCATAATATTTTGACATAATTTCCGGCCCATTTATCAAGATAAAATGCGAGTTTGTTTCATTAGCAACAGCTTTGGCAAGCAATGTTTTTCCTGTTCCAGGAGGACCGTGCAATAAAACCCCTTTTGGAGCCTCAATTCCCAATCTTTCAAATATCTCAGGATGTTTTAAAGGAAGCTCCACCATTTCCCTTACTTTTTTTATTTCATCTTCTAAACCACCAACATCTTCATAGGTTATGTCTGGAACTCTCTCTTCTTCAATCTCGACAGCTTCTGAACGAAATTCAATTTCTGTCTGGTCAATAATAATTACAGCCTGCTTTGGATTTGTGTCAACAACAACAAACTTTATGTCGCCAAAGCCTATGCCCATCATGCTTTCATCCAAAATGCTGAAGATATCTTCGTCAAAAAAAGGATTGTTCATCATCGTGGTTTTCCTTCTTCTTGCTCCTCCTAAAGAGACTATGTCGCCCCTTACAACAGCCCTTCCTAATAAACCCTGTTTGAAGATTTCGGGAGAAGCTCTTATTACTATTCCTTTTCTTGCAGGTGCTATGATAACTTTTTTTGCCTCCTTAACGAGCGCCTTTCCTATTTTTACTATTTCACCAATACCTGTCTTTGCATTCTTTCTTATGATGCCGTCCATCCTTATGATATTTAAGCCAATATCTCCAGGATAAGACCTGTCTGCAATAGCTACTGTCTTTCTCTCGCCTTCTATTTCAACAATGTCACCTGGTTTAATATCTACCTCAGCCAAGTAGCCAGAGTCAATTCTAACTATGCCTTTGTTTACATCATCTTGGATTGCTTCTGCAACCTTTAATTTGAGCTCTTTGTCTACCATCTTGCAATATCGTCATAATAAGGGTGAATATTTTATAAATGTTGCGATTGCTTTGAGTTTTTCGAATAATTCTTATCAAGGCTTTTAGCCTTAAGTATGTAAGAAGATT
>ERZ1292645.208-Hain-H14-02um-R2-208-length-24950-cov-6_pt1 | contig 24950 bp, 29 predicted proteins | sample MGYA00564401_ERZ1292645 | MGnify/ENA primary metagenome ERZ1292645 (study PRJEB36523, sample SAMEA6512644) | groundwater metagenome | collected 2019-01-09 | study: AquaDiva: Metagenomics assemblies of 32 groundwater samples | reverse complement strand
AAGTTTTACCAAAAATAATCATAGGGCAAAAACCTGTTTACAAAAAAATTGCAGAAGATGTAGATTTTTTTGCACTCTTTCAAAAAATAGAACAAGCATTTGCTACATGCTTTCTCTTAGAATCATTAGGAGAAGACGGAAAATATTCTCGTTATTCAATCATTGGTTTTGCTCCAGAACACAGCATTTCTGCGAGAGGTAATACCCTAACCATTGATGGAGAGAAAAGTGTTGTTGCTAATCCCTATTACGAGCTTCGTAAACTTATGCCAGATCAAGTTCTTTCACGTGAGTATGCTGGGGGTCTTGTTGGGTACCTCAGCTATGAAGCTATAAATTATATGGAGTCGGGTGTAAAGGTAAAAGTACATGATCAATTTGATCAGTTTATGTTTGGAATCTATACTGACGGGGTTGTCTATGACAAGGTGACGAGTGAAATATTTTACTTCTTTTACGAAACAGATCGTAGCTACCTTGTTCATGATTTACTCAATAAAGAGAGTGTTTTACAATCGTTTTCTGCAAGGTTTCTAAGAAGTACACAAACAAAAGAAGCATTTTTTGCAGATGTTGCTGTAGTAAAAGAACATATTCGAGCAGGGAATACGTTTCAGTGTGAGGTTGGTTTTAAAGCAGAGTATGAAGTGACAGGTAATCCACTACTTGTCTATCAACAGCTACGTCAGGTCAATCCTTCTCCTTTTATGTATTTTATGAAATTTGGGAACAAGAAGACGTTGGGAGCAGCTCCAGAGTTACTTTTTTCTCTTCGTGATGGAGAGTTATTAAGTAGACCTCTTGCTGGTACCACCAGTCGAGGAAAAACAGAAGAAGAAGATCAGAAATTGGCACGAGAAATGCTCAATGATCCAAAAGAACGAGCAGAACACATGATGATTGTTGACATGCATAGAAGCGATATGGGGAAAGTTTCTCGATTTGGAACGGTACGAGTCAAGGACCTGATGACCACAAGACGGTTTAGTCATTTACAACATATCTCAAGTGATGTCGTTGGCATGCTTGATTCAAAAGAAGATATGTTTTCAGCCCTTGCAACCAATTTCCCTATGCCAACTGTTTGTGGAACGCCTCGAGTCGAGACGATAAAAATTATTGATGCGAATGAACCAGATGCCCGTGGTCCTTATGGAGGAAGTATCGGACATTTTGGATTTAATGGTGATGCTACCTTTGCGTTGCCTTTGCGATCCTTTTACATCTCTGATAATTATGGCTATACACAATCAAGTGCAGGAATCGTCGACGATTCTGTAGCTGAAAAAGAGTATGAAGAAGTGCTTAGGAAACTCGCTGCTATGGAAAAAGTATTAGGTCAATTTAGTACATAATATGAAAGTTTTACTTATCGACAACTACGATTCTTTTACCTATAACCTCTATCAATATCTAGGAGAGTTATTAATGAAAAAAGAAAAAGATTTTACCGTAGATGTTATCCGAAATGATGAGATAACTCTTGCTGAAATTGAAAAAAGAACATATGACAGGATTATTATCTCTCCGGGACCAGGCGATCCAAGTGACAAGGCATATTTTGGGGTTTGTGCGGATGTTATCTTGCAGCTTGGCAGACAAACGCCGGTTCTTGGTGTGTGTCTTGGTATGCAAGGAATAGCGCATTACTTTGGTGGGAAAGTCGTGCGTGCAAAAGTGCCAATGCATGGGAAAACGAGTTCGGTAGTTCATGATAAAAAAGGTGTTTTTACTGGACTTCCTCAGCATATCCAGACGATGCGTTATCATTCTTTAATCGTTGAGGAGAAATCACTTCCTAAGGATTTAATCATAACGGCTCGATCTGAAGATACCGATGAAATTATGGGGATTCGTCATACACACTATCCAATTGAGGGCATACAATTTCATCCAGAGTCTTTTGCGACCGAGGGAGGGAAGAAAATGCTAGAGAACTTTTTATATCATGAATAACACACAGACACTAAACAAATTGATAGAAAATAAGAATCTCACACTTGATGAAACCAAGGAATTTTTTGACGCGGTGCTAAACGGTGACATTAGTTCTATTCAACTTGCAGCGATTTTGGTTGCATTGCGGATAAAGGGTGAGACAACAGATGAAATACTTGGCTTGATTCACGTGATGCGAGAACATATGCTTCCAGTAAATCTTCCAGATGCGCTTGATGTTTGTGGTACCGGTGGTGATGGCAGTAACACCTTTAATATCTCAACAGCAGTTGCTTTTGTCGTGGCAGGAGCAGGCATAAAAATTGCCAAACATGGTAACCGGGCGGCAAGTAGTAAATGCGGTAGTGCGGATGTCCTTGAAGCATTGGGAGTGCATATCCAATTAACTCCTCAACAAGCAGAAGAGGTTTTCGCTAAGATAGGAATGGTTTTCCTTTTTGCTCCTGCTTTTCATCCAGCACTGAAGCATGTTGCCTCCGTGCGAAAAGAACTTGGCATACGGACTATTTTTAATTTCTTGGGGCCTTTTGTTAATCCTGCGTCAGTAAAGAACCAATTGATAGGAGTTCCCGATCTCATGGTTGCAAAACGACTGAACGCAGTTGCAAAGAAATTACCCTATGAACGTCTCGTATTGGTTACGAGTGAAGATGGTATGGATGAGGTAAGTCTCTCAGCCAAAACGCATCTGTTTGCAATAGACGGAATCAACAGTAAACAATCATTTATTAGTCCTGAAATGTATGGCTTCACTCGGGTTCCCTCAACAGATCTTCTCGGAGGAACAGCACCTGAAAATGCACAAATGATACAAGACATTTTATCTGGAGTGGCAGGTCCAAAGCGTGATATTGTTCTCTTTAACGCGGCTGTTGCATTGTATGCTGCTGGAAAAGTGGATGATATTACCTCTGGGATAACGCTTGCTGAAGAATCAATTGCAAGTGGTCGTGCAAAAAAGGTTTTGGAAAATCTCATAAAGGAGACACATAAATATGCATGATATGTTAGTCAAAATCATTGAGAAGAAGAAGGAAGATCTTAGAAGAGAAAAGCGTAAAGGGGGAAGGGGAAATGTGTCATCCTGGAGTGGCAGCGACCACGATAGGATCTCAAGTAATAGATTCTATCGCTCCGTTAGTACTTCGCTCCAGAATGACAAAAGAATTGCTCTTATTGCTGAAGTAAAATTTGCTTCCCCAACAAATCCAAATCTTGATTCTTCTGAACAATTATTGGATCGTGTGAGACGGTACGAGCAGGCCAGAGCAAGTGCTATTTCTATCATTACAGAAAAACATTTTTTTAAGGGCGATCCATCCTTTGTGACACAAGTAAAAGAAGTTGTTTCTTTACCTGTATTACAAAAAGATTTTGTGATTGATCGTTCACAAATTTATGAAGCAAAAGCAATTGGTTCTGATGCACTGCTTCTTATTGCCCGGTTAGTTGATAAAGAAACATTACAACGGTTTGTTTTGCTCACAAAAGAATTAGGGATGGATCCAGTTGTCGAGATTGCCAGTGAAGAAGATTTGAAAAAAGCTCTTACTACAGACACCGATATCATCGCTGTAAATGCTCGTGATCTTGATACCTTTATTGTTTCTGTTGAAACTGCTTGTGCGTTACTAAAGAAAGTTCCTGATAGCTTTATAACATTAGGTTTTTCAGGTATTCATTCAGCAAAAGAAGTTATACTATATAAAAAGGCAGGAGCGCATGGGGTATTGGTTGGTACAAGTCTGATGCAAGCAAAGAACATACAAGATTTTATTCAAAAATTATTATGAATACAGTTAAAGTAAAAATTTGTGGGATACGAAGTGAAAAAAGTGCGCTTGCTGCAATTAATGCAGGAGCGGATTTTATTGGATTTAATTTCATGCCTTCATCAAAAAGATATATTGAACCTCAAAAAGCACAAGAGATTATTGGGATGATTCTAGGAGATATTAAACTTGTCGGCATCTTTCAAAATGCAAATCCAGAGTATGTTAATGAGATGGCAGAGATTGCAAAATTAGATTATGTTCAGTTACACGGAGAAGAAGACATAGCCTATATGCAAAAAATAAAAAACAATATTATTAAAAAAATAGATATAGATGACGAAATTGAAGAGAATGATTTAGTCTCGTTTTACTTGCTTGATCGATCGATACAAGGCAAAGGAAAAGTGATCGATCTTGAAAAAGCAAAGAAGATTGGCGAAAAACATGAAATATTCTTTGCTGGTGGGTTAACCCCAGAAAACGTTACAGAAATTGTTTCCACAGTGAAGCCATTTGCCGTTGATGTTGCGGGTGGCATTGAAACAAACGGGGTGGAAGATGTTGAGAAGATAGAAGAATTTATTGCCAATGCAAAAGGAGTACTTTTATGAAATCTCATTTTGGTAAATATGGAGGGCGCTATGTCCCCGAAGCGTTAATTCCAGCCTTGGAAGAGCTGGAGTCTGTCTATCGTGCTGCAAAAAAGGACAAGGCATTTCATAAAGAATTTTTGCACTATCTACGTACCTATGTTGGTCGGCCAACGCCATTGGTTTTTGCGGAAAATCTGACGGAGCAATTGGGTGGGGCAAAAATTTATTTAAAGAATGAAGGATTGAATCATGGAGGTGCGCATAAGATTACCCATTGTGTTGGTCAAGCACTTATTGCCAAGCGCATGGGAAAGAAAAGGTTGATTGCGGATACTGGAGCTGGTATGCATGGTGTCGCCACGGCAATTGTTGCTGCAAAATTTGGATTTTCTTGTACCGTATACATGGGAGAAGTAGATGTTGCCAGACAGCGACCAAACGTTTTTTTGATGGAGCAACTAGGAGCAACAGTCGTACCCGTTTCTTTTGGTAGTCGTACACTCAAAGATGCGGTGAACGCAGAAATAAAAGACTGGATAGAAAATGTAAAAGATACCCATGCTGTTATAGGATCAGTGGTGGGGCCACATCCGTATCCTACGATGAACCGTAATTTTCAGTCAATTGTTGGAGAGGAGATACGAAAACAAGTAAAGGAGTTTGAAAAGAGACTACCAGACTATGTGATTGCTTGTGTTGGTGGTGGAAGTAACGCAATGGGTGCGTTTCACGAATTTGTAAAAGAAGAATCAGTACAATTAATCGGTGTTGAAGCAGGGGGACGAGGAAAAGCGATAGGCGAACATGCATCACGATTTGCAGGAGGAAGCATTGGCGTTATTGAAGGGTACAAGACGTATTTCTTACAAGATAGTGATGGGCAAATACAAAAAACGCATAGTATTTCCGCTGGCCTTGATTATGCAGGGGTTGGTCCAGAGCTTGCCTACTTGCATGATAAGGGACGACTACAGATGGCTTCTGCTACAGACCGTGATGTTATCACTGCAGTACAGACACTTGCTAAAACAGAGGGAATACTGCCCGCACTTGAATCAGCACATGCAGTATCGTATGCAATGAAACTTGCCCCAACCCTTTCAAAAGAAAAAGTGATTGTGGTGAATGTCTCAGGAAGAGGGGACAAGGATTTATTTATTCTTACTCGGGCAATGAATGACAAAAAGTTTTATGCATTTATGAAAAAAGAAATAGAACAGGAATATTAGCTATGAATACCATTGAAAATCAAATACAAAAGATCAAAAAAAGTAAAAAGATGGGACTCATGACGCATGTGATTGTTGGTTATCCAACGCTTCTTGAAACCAAAAAGATTGTTCGAGTGATGGCAGAAGAAGGAGTGGATTTTGTCGAATTACAAATTCCCTTTTCCGATCCTCTCGCCGATGGTCCGACGATTATGCAGGCTTGTGAAGAATCCCTTGCTCATGGAACAAAAGTAAAGGATGCGTTCGATTTGGTACGATCGCTTGCAGGAGAAATTGGAATTCCATTACTTTTTATGGCCTATTACAATACGGTTTTTCGCTATGGCGTTGAGAAGTTCTGTCGCGATGCCGCAGTAGTTGGGATTTCCGGGCTTATTGTCCCAGACATGCCAATTGATGAAGAATCACATGAGCATTTTTATGCATTGTGCAAAAAGTACGATTTGCACGCCATTCATGTTATTTCACCAGCATCGACCGATGAACGCTTGCGTAAAAATGCCGCTATGGCAACGGGATTTATTTATGCGACAGCGCGGCAAGGGACGACGGATGCCACGAAGGGACTTGCGCCTGAAATTGCTACATTCCTCAAGCGAGTAAAAAAATATCTTGCTCTTCCTCTTGCGGTAGGGTTTGGTATCTCAAGCAAAGAGCGTGTGAAAATGATTGCCGGACAAGCAGATGTTGCTGTCATTGGAAGTGCGATCGTTGATATCATCAGACAGTCTTCCGAGAAAGAGAGAGAGAAGGAAATTCGTCATTTTTTGCGTAGTCTAAACGTGGTAAAATAAAGGAGAACTATGGATAAAGTTAAAAAAAGAATTTTGACTGGTTTCACTCCAACAGGGAAGTTACATCTTGGGCATTATGTTGGTAATCTGGAGAATTTGCTCAAGTTACAAAGTGAATATCAAACATTTTTACTTCTTGCCGATACTCACGCACTCACGACATTAAGTCAAAAAGCAGATATTGTCAGACAGCATACCCTTGATGTGTTACTTGATCTGCTTGCTGTTGGGCTTTCAGAAGATAATGTTGTATATCATGTAGAGTCAGAAATTCCTGAAATTTATGAGTTGGCATCGCTTTTCTCCATGTATGTCTCACACAATCGGGCACTTCGTAACCCCACCATCAAAGATGAAATCACGATGAAGGGGTTAGGAGATCAATTCAGTCTCGGATTTGTCAACTATCCAATGTTTCAAGCGGCAGATATTCTTTGCGTTCGAGGAGATCTGGTTCCCGTTGGCATTGATCAAGAAGCGCATTTGGAGCAATCGCGGGAAGTTGCTAGAGTATTTAATTCACTTGCAAAGAAACAAGGATACAATGATATTTTTCCGGAACCACAAGCATTGATAGGTAGGGTAGGCAAGCTTATTGGTACTGATGGCAATCCTAAAATGAGTAAGAGTCTTGGTAATACTATTTATCTTTCATCAACTCCTGAGGAGGTGAAAGAAAAAGTGATGAGTATGTATACTGATCCTAACAGAATTCACGCCACCGATCCAGGGAAAGTTGAAGGAAATCCACTCTTTATTTATCTTGATTCCTTCGGAAAAAAAGAACACGAAGCACAAATAGCAGAATATAAAGAACGGTATATAAAAGGAACAGTAGGAGATGTGGAAGTAAAAAAATATTTGATTACGGTGCTTGAAGCATTTTTGGCACCAATTCGTGAAAGGCGAAAACAGTACCATGATGAGAAAAAGCTATTGGAGATTTTGCATTCTGGAACAACAAAAACAAAAGAAGAAGCACAAGCAGTTCTTAAAAGTGTCAAGCAGGCACTTCATTTCGTGTATTAGTTATTAAACCTCAATTGTTGCCGTCAGTCCCAAATGATCAGACAAATCTTCTTCTAAAACCGTAAAATCTTTTACCTCAATATCTGGACTGACAAAGATATAGTCAACCGCAACCCCTGGAGGGAAAAGATGTTTTACTTTATGCAAACGAGGATTAAGGGTATTAGTGATATTATTTTCTCGAGTAAGATTTCTTGCGATGGTTTCTATACGATGGATAGTTGGTTGGTTGGGATCAAGGTTAAAATCTCCGGTGAAGATAAAAGGTGAGGGAACTGCTTTAAGATATTCTATAAGTTTTTCTCCTTGTTCTGTTTGATGGGGATGTTCTTCTGGAGTTGGCCCCCAGGCAAGATGAGTATTCAGAAAAGAGATATTTTTTCCATTAATAGTAAGTGTTACATGGAGAATAGATTTGCTTACATCTTCAAATGTTTTTGCATCTGAAGGAAAAGGTGCTTGTCTCTTATGAAGGGGTACAATGGTTTTTTCAACAAGAGTGAAATCTTTTTTGTAAAAGGTTGCGTTACCAAAATAGGCAGTCTGTGGACTTGAACTAAACCATTCCGTAATCGCCATGGCACTTTCATACCTTGAACTCAATAATGCTTGTAGTTCTTGGTAACAATCGATCTTGGTATTCATATTGCCACCAATGAGATCTTTTCCTGTAACTTCCTGTAACTGAAGAATATCAAAATTCTGTGTTTTTAAAAACGCAGTTAAGCGATCCCAAAAGTTATCAGCATTGATATTTAGTTGGAGAATCGAGAGTTGCATGCAGTAAGTATACCAAATGATTGCTATAATAGCTGCATGCTTTCAGCAAAAGAGGTTACAGATTTCCGACAGAAAATACTTACCTGGTATACAGAAAACAAGCGAATATTGCCCTGGCGAGCATTGCCTTTTGACGAGGGTTTGCAATTGCGCGATCCGTACAAAATTCTTATTTCAGAGGTTATGAGTCAACAGACTCAAATTGATCGCGTAATACCAAAATATGAAGCATGGATAAAGAAATTTCCTACCGTTTCTCACGTAGCAGAGGCATCAGTGGCCGATGTCCTCACATACTGGTCAGGACTTGGTTATAACCGACGAGTACTTAACCTTAAAAAGACTGCAGAAGTTATCGTTAAAAAATATCAGGGAAAATTTCCTCAAGAAGAAACTGAACTGCTTTTGCTGCCGGGCATTGGTTCGTATACTGCCCGAGCCATGCTTTGTTTTGCCTTTAATCAACAAGTGGTGGTGGTTGATACGAATGTAAGAAAAGTTATTTTGACACAGATTGCAATGAAGCGTCATTCTGGGGAGGACGAAGGACGACTCCAGAATCCGGATTCTGGACACCTGCCCGCAATGCAAAGCAACGCGCTGCAGGCGGGAGCCAGAATGACGGATAAAGAGATTGAAGAAATTGCCATACAATTACTTCCTGCTGGTCAAGCATATGAATGGAATCAGGCACTGATGGATTATGCAGGATCTGTGCTTAAAAAAGAAAAAATAGCAGTTCCAAAACAATCAAAATTTGTGGGTTCACACAGGTACTATCGAGGGCAAATACTCAAGCTTCTCTTGCAAAAAAAACAGCTGAAGATAAACGAAGTAGGACCATTGATAAAACAAGACTATGCGGTAGATGAAGAAGCGTGGCTACAAAACTTAGTCGCAGAACTAGTGAGAGAGGGATTTATAGCAAAAGAAGACGGAAGTATTAAACTCGTTTCGTAAAGTAACATCGCTAGCCAATAAGCGCAACTGCGAAAGAAAAGTAAACAAGTACACTAATGACATCTTGAAAGGCGGTTGCGAGTGGGCCACTTCCAAGCGCTGGATCCTTCCCGAAGATCTTAAAAAGTATTGGGATAAGAGAGGCTAGCACCGAAGCTACAGTGCTCGCTACCATAAGAGATAAGGCCACAACAATACCAATTGTCGTAGAGTTTGCTATCAAAGCAGCGCCAATTCCTCCAAGTATTCCAATAAGTACGCCAAGCATTAATCCTACAAGTATTTCCTTAAGTAAATAAATCGTGTAGTTAATTTTCATAGTAGCTAATGCTCTTACCGCGATTGCTTCAGATTGTGTCCCTACCGAATCTGCAATATAGGCAACGACCGGAATAAAGTAGGCAATTGCAACAGTTTTTGTTAAAGATTCTTCAAACCAACTTGAAATAAATCCAAGACAGAGTGCTGCCGTTAATCCAATGAGTAACCAAGGGGCGCGTGTTTTTACAATAAGATCAATACGAGAAGTAGCAAGCTTGGTAATACTTGAGTGCTTGCCATGGATACCAGCTGTAAGCAGGCTATCTTCCAAGTGTTCATCGTGCATAACGTTGATAAGGGCATGAGCACTTACAACTCCAACAAATCGTCCTGCTTCGTCAATGACTGGGATACGGATAATATCGTCTTTGACAGCAAGAAACACTGCTTTTTCCTGATCATCATCAGGTTTGAGCGAAAAGCTTATTTGCTGCATAAGCGTTGACGCATAGGTAGATTTTTTCGATTGCAAGAGGGTTTGTAGCGAAAGATAACCAACGAGCTTATCGTTTGCGTCTACGACATAAATATCATGGATACTATCCCAATGGTTTCCTGCGAGTTGCTGTAAGATATTTTCATGAGTATCATGTGGCCGACAAGTTGGTATCTTCGTCGACATAATACTTCCGACGGTTTCTTCTTTTGCTGGAGGGAGAGTAGTAAGTGTGTCAGACATATTATTATCCAAAAGCTATACGATATTTTTCACAGGCTTTTTTTGCATACTCCCTGTATGCTCTTCCGGCTTCTAAACGCATACTTGGTGGGACAACGATTGTTACTCGGAAAACCATAGGACCTGTTGCTTTTATCTCTTCAATACCAGTAATTCCTGTTCCTTGGATAATAATTCCTTCAAAACGTTTATCTTTTTTAAACTCCTCAAGGGCTTCATTAAAGGCACTCTTCACTTTTTTTATTTTTTGATCAGCTTTGATAGGGAAATCGATAAGGACACTTGCTCTATGTCGTGAATAGTTGATGAAGCGTTTGACTTGTCCATTTGGGATAACACAACGGGATCCATCTTGTTGTTTGATAGTAATCGCTCGAAAACCGATTGCCTCAACGGTTCCTTCAATATCATCAACTTTTATATAGTCACCAATGATGACCGTATCTTGTGAAAGCATAAAAAGGCCTGAAATAAAATCTTCAACAAGATTTCTTAGACTAATACCAATAATAATACCCATAATACTTGCGGAAGCGAGGAGGGGAGTAAGGTTAATTCCAAGTTCAACGAGAATGATGTTGGCTGCAATAATATAGATCATTACGGTAACAAAGTTACGGAAGAACATTGTGGCGGTTCGGGCTTTTCTATTTTCAATATTTTTTGGTAATTTGATAAGTGAGCGGAGGAAGAGATCTATAATAATTGTGATAAGCAAAGTTAGTCCAATAAAGAAATATTTTGTGAGTGCTTCATTACTTAAAAAAAGTTGACCAAAATCCATACTCTCAGCATAGAATGAAGCAAGAGGGAAGTCAAGGGAGGGGGAGAAGCTCTTACGTTTTTCTTAAGAAATATTCAACTTTTTCTCAGAGAATAAAAGTATACTAAGAATAGATAGAAATATCTGTCCAGAAAGGAGCCGTGGTATACATTTTTTTAGCATGTATAGAAAATATTCAGTTATGATTCGTAGAGTATTAACATCGTTTTTTCAAGTTTTGTCTGGTTCAATAAAGTAATATACGAGAAGAAGAGAAGAGTAGGGTGTGAAAAAAATACGAAAAGGACTTTTCACAGAATAGACCTATAATAAATATTGTCCTATAAAATTAGCACTTGACAACTAGTATTGCTAAGTAGTAGTATGTGGATAAGTTCTGAGATTCAAAGATGTAGATACAGAATGATATAGTTCTTCTTCGTATGTGCTCTCTCTGCAACTTTCTTTGCTATGACAAATATTCAAGACATGCTCAAACCTGTCTCCCCCGAGGAGGCGCTTAAAAAGTTCACGATTAATTTGAGTCTTCAGGCTAAATCGGGGGAAATTGATCCGGTTATTGGCCGTGAGGTTGAAATCCGCCGGGTAATGGAGATCCTCTCTCGTCGAACCAAGAACAATCCGATTCTCATTGGCGATCCTGGTGTCGGGAAAACCGCAATTGTTGAAGGACTTGCACAAAAGATTGTCGAAAAATCAGTACCGACTCCCCTGCGAGATAAAGAGGTTTTGATCCTCGATTTTGCCCAGCTGCTCGCCGGTGCCAAATTCCGTGGTGAATTCGAAGAGCGACTCAAAGCAGTGCTCAAAGCAGTTGAAGATTCTGATGGTAAATATATTATGTTTATTGATGAATTGCATACCATCGTCGGTGGTGGTGCAGCAGAAGGATCGGTCGATGCTGCAAATATGCTTAAGCCTCCCCTCGCCCGTGGCTTACTCCGAATGATTGGGGCGACGACTATTGCGGAATACCGTAAGTATATCGAAAAAGATCCCGCACTCGCACGCCGCTTTCAGCCAGTTATGGTTGAAGAACCTACCATTGAAGATACGATTTCGATTCTTCGTGGCATTAAGCAAAAGTATGAACTGCATCACGGGATTCGAATTACGGATAACGCGATTATTGCTGCTGCCAAACTTTCTGCACAGTATATCCCCCAGCGATTCTTGCCAGATAAAGCAATTGATTTAGTCGATGAGGCTGCTGCAGCAATCAAAATTGAAACCGAAAGTATGCCGGCAGAACTTGATGCGCTGAAGCGTAAAATCATGCAGATTGAAATCGAACAAGCAGCACTCAAAAAGGAAAAAACAGATATGGCAAAGGCTCGCTATGACCAACAGACAAAAGAATTGGAAGGATTAAAGAAAGAAGCAGAAATGCTCGAAGATCGTTGGCGAAAACAAAAAGAAACCATTCAAAAACTGCAAGACGTACGAGCAAAAATTGACGCATTTCGCATTGAGCTTGAACAAGCAGAACGAGAGGTAGATCTGCAAAAAGCAGCAGAGATCAAGTACGGTAAAGTTCCAGAGCTTGAAAAGCAACTTGCGACACTTCACGAAGCTTGGAATGCTATCCCGACAGAAGAAAGAGTCTTGCGAGAGGAAGTTGATGATGATGACATCGCGCGGGTCGTTGCTCGCTGGACTGGTATCCCCGTCTCTCGTATGCTCTCGACAGAATCAGAACGTCTCCTCCGTCTGGAAGAAGATTTGAAGAAGCAAGTTGTTGGCCAAGAAAAAGCAATTGATGTGGTCTCTCGTGCCATCAGGCGTTCTCGTTCAGGACTTGGAGAGAAGAGTCAACCAATTGGGTCATTTCTTTTCCTTGGTCCAACTGGCGTTGGAAAGACAGAAACTGCCAAAGCGCTAGCTCGTCAACTCTTTAATGATGAACACGCAATGATCAGAATCGATATGAGTGAATACATGGAGTCTCATGCCGTTGCTCGACTTATTGGTGCGCCTCCCGGGTATGTCGGCTATGATGAAGGAGGGCAACTGACCGAAGCAGTAAGACGTCGCCCTTACTCTGTCATTCTTTTTGATGAAGTCGAGAAAGCACATCCACAAGTCTTTAATCTCTTTCTACAAATTTTTGATGAGGGACATCTTACTGATAGCAAAGGAGTTACCGTCGACTTCCGTAATACGATTATTATCATGACAAGTAATCTGGCAAGTGAGGTACTGCAAGGAGAGGAGAAATCCTCCTCTGCTAAAGCTACGGAGGACAAGAAAGTATGGAAAGTGCTACATCGACATTTCAAACCAGAATTTCTTAACCGAATGAGTGGGGTAATTATCTATAATCCCCTCTCCCCTAAGGATCTCTTGCAAATTAGCGAGCAGCAACTAAAGAAAGTACAGGAACGTATGCGAGAAAATAACATCGATTTGAAAGTTTCGGATGACCTTGCGCTCTATTTTGCGGAGATTGGCTATGATCCCATCTTTGGGGCAAGACCACTCAGACGCGCAATTGAAGAAAAACTTGTTGATGAGATAGCCATGCAGATGATTGAAGGGACAATCAAACCGGGAGATACCCTTGAGCCAAAAGTGAAGGACGGGAAGATACTCTTGTAAAGCCAAGATTGACTTGCTATCATTGAGCGATGTCATCGCACCGATCAAAGCTAATTACTAAATCACATTTTTTAATTACTCTAGCTCTCCTCTTTTTACTAAGCATATTCTTTATACCTGTTCCTTCTTCGCTAGACCATAGAGATAAACTTGCGTATGAATTAGAGCATATTGCGCTTCCTCCACATACCAAACAAATAGGAATTTCTTACAAACAATCGCGGGGTAATTCTAGCAATGGAGATTTGTGCTTTTATACTGTTTCAAAATTAGTTACATCAGATTTAACGAAAAATGAATTACAAACATACTTTCATCAGTTCAAACTCTCCCTGTTTCAGAGAAAAGGAGCAAACGATATTTTAATAGCTCAGCCCTGGATAAATCCAAGAGACATGTCTTATTATACGAATAATGATAAAGATCTCGTAAAGAAGCTTGCCAAAGCGCACCAGGTTACTTTTGCCTCACTTACTGATAAGGTATTCTTGGTTTATAGTTCTGATATGGATACTTATGGGTGCGGGTCTGCAGGTCCCCATGAATGGTGGACGGCTGACTCAAGCGTGAGAATGTCTTTTGGTGTATTACTTCTTTGGATAGGGGGAACTGTGGTTTATTTACTAATCACTTCTTTATATTCTCAACTTATGATTATTTTACACATGCTCTTTTAGAACGATAGAGCCTTCAAAACGTGGTGCTCAACGAATGCAAATCCCTTATACAAAAACTCCACCACAAAGATAATATCCACATTCGATCTGTCCTAGCTTTGCAACTAACAATTTAACGAGAAACATTTCAGAGCTACTGACACAGTGTCATCCTGAACTTGTTTCAGGATCTACTTTCGTGGCTAATAAGATGCTGAAATAAATCAGCATGACAACATTACGTATTCTTTGCGTATTTTTGTCAAGAACTCTGAAATATTACAAGCATTGTATCAAATATGCATGTACTCAAAAAAGCTGCTATAATAACTCTATGAAACAGAAAATTTCTCAGAAAGTATTAGAATACACTGTCGTCTTTGAACCAGCCGATGAAGGCGGCTATATCGCTTCAGTACCAACGCTTCCTGGTTGTGTGACACAAGGAGAAACCTTTGAAGAAGCTGTTGCTCTAGTGAAAGATGCTATCGCAGGCTACCTTGCTGTGCTTGAAGAAACGGGTGAAACAATTCCACAAGAAAGCAAAGAAGTTATAGTGACAAAAGTTGCAGTTCACCGTCCTCATCTTGCGTTATGACAGCATTTAAACCAAGAGAAATAATTCGGATTCTTGAGACCTTGGGATATATTCAGAAGCGACAAACAGGAAGTCATCTTATTATGTATCATCCAGAAAGAAAGCACATTCTTCCGATTCCCATGCATGCAAAAGACATAAAACATGGACTTCTCAAAGGCATTATCAAACAAGCCGAATCAACGGAAAAAGAATTTATCAAGTTGAAATAATTATATAAGCTTTACACCTTGTGCCCACCAGTTCAAACCCCTTATACAAAAATCTATTTTTACCACCCGACAGGTGGTTTAGCTACGTATGCGAGAAAATAACATCGATTTGAAAGTTTCGGATGACCTTGCGCTCTATTTTGCGGAGATTGGCTATGATCCCATCTTTGGGGCAAGACCACTCAGACGCGCAATTGAAGAAAAACTTGTTGATGAGATAGCCATGCAGATGATTGAAGGGACAATCAAACCGGGAGATACCCTTGAGCCAAAAGTAGAGGACGGGAAAATTCTTCTATAAACGGCACAAACGGTTACGGAGCAATTTATAGTTACCCTTGACCAAGCTTGGCATTTGCTAATCCACGCAATGTAGGTGCTACAGAACGCAATACCTGCTTAGGACCAGCAACCTGTCCGCCTGCTCTTCTTGCTTCATCGCTTCTTATAAGGTCCAATAACCGAGGGAAAGGATTCTCTCCTACTTGTGGCCCTTGAGTACGAATGCCAGGTTCTCTCACTGTTATCTCAACCACCTCTCCAAGTCCTCCAAATTGTGGATGTTTTCCCGCAAAATTATCAAAATAAGCACTACCAACAGTCACTGGGTTAGGCACAGAAACCCCTCCTTCACGCGGTCTAACGGTGGTTATAGCGTTCCTCGTTCCACCTGGTTCGTATAGCGTGACATATGAAGATGCCATACCACCTGCTATATCTGGACCAAACTGGGGACCTGTTTTCACAAATGCCACCCTGCTCGTTTCCCCTGTCTGTCGATTTCTCAAAGTAACAATAGCCGCACCTCCATTAGGATCCCCAGGTCCTAAGCGGGAATCTGCAAAATCAACCTGTCCGTCAGTAATTGATACTGCTGAGGCATTATCAGCGTATCTTAGAGGGATACCTCTCTCTTTTGGCTCACCATGAACTCCAGGGGGTACTTCAGTAAAAGACATAATTTTATTATACTCTGGTTAGCTATCTGGGTCAATGGTATATTTTGTAAATTACTACACGAGCTTGAGTATTTTATGTTCCACGAGTTCAAACCCCTTATACAAAAACTCCACCACAAAAAAGTCATGCTTTTGGAGAAGTGGTAGATACATTTGATCTCCTTCATAGAGATTTGCTTCATTGAGCTTCTCCATGTCTACCCACTCAAAAGATCCTTCCCTCCCCGCGACTGGCTCACCAGTAAAATCTGAAGAGGTAAAAAGAAAGATAATATTGTCATAGTCTCCGGTATTTTGACTACGGATGTAGACAATGCCTCGAAGTGTGACAGAATGTATCGTTACGCCAGCTTCTTCTTGTACTTCTCTAATTGCTGCTTCTTCTATCCCCTCTCCGAGTTCTACATGTCCGCCGATGGGGAGATAGACACCTTGCCTATGCATCCTGTCATTTTTCTTTTTGCGGACAAGAAAGAGCATCTTGTTGTCTTTGATGAGGTAGACACCAGTAGTTTGTTTTTTCATTTAGCTTATCGGATTAGGATATTTTTTATGTAGCTCTTCAATCTCTTGCAGAATATCATCAGTTAAGGTTATAGCAACGCTTCCAATATCTGCTCTAAGCTGCTCAAGTGACGTTGCCCCGACTATTGTACTAGTGACAAAATCTCGTGAAGTAACAAAGGCAATTGCCATTTGAGCAGGAATGAGATTATGCTTTTTTGCAAGATCAATATATGCTTGAATAGCTGCTTGAGCTTCTGGAGGATTATACCGAGGAGCATTTCTTCCTTTGGCATAGTCAAATCGTGAGCCTTTAGGGAAGTTTACTTTCCCAAGGTATTTACCGGTAAGCACCCCAAAGGCAAGCGGTGAGTAGGCAAGCAAACTTAGTTTTTCCTTTAGGCTAATTTCGGAGAGTGCTGTCTCATATTCTCTCATGATTAAGCTATACGCATTTTGAATACTTTGGATTCGGGGTAAGCCTTTCTCATGATGTCCACGAAAGAATTGCATGATGCCCCAAGCTGTTTCGTTGGAAACACCGATATATCGTATTTTTCCTTCTTTCATTAATTCCTGTAGAGCTTCAAGGGTTTCTTCTATCGGTATAGATATATCCTTTGGATTGTGTTGATAGGCTCTCTTGCCAAAGTAATTAGTGTCACGATCGGGCCAATGGAGCTGATAGAGATCAATATAGTCAGTTTGTAATCGTTTGAGTGATCCTTCAATTGCTTGGCGAATATTCTTCCTATCAAAACAAGGAGTTTTCCCTTCTCTGATATAGGAAAGACTTTCATCTCGTCCTACTATCTTTGAGGCGATGATGAGATCGTCTCTTTTGCCTCGTTTTTTGAGCCAAGTACCAATGTATGTCTCTGTTCGTCCTTGGGAGTCAGCGTGTGGAGGAATGGGGTAAATTTCAGCCGTATCAACAAAGTTGATGCCTTGCGTCATAGCATAGTCCAGCTGCTCATGCGCTTCTATTTCTGTATTTTGTTCTCCCCAATTCATGGAGCCGAGGCAAATTTGGGAAACCTGAAGGTCAGTAGTTCCGATTGTTTGATACTGCATGTGCTTTATTATAACAAACTATATTAGTCATTTGTGGTATTATTTAGCTTGATGGAAAAAGAGAAACGATGTAAAGAGTGTGGGAATCTCTTGGTTGAGAAAGCAACCAAACAAAGCGCAGCACAACGAAATAAGCCATACTATTATCGTGCTTATTATTGGTGTGCTCATTGTCATAAGCTCTATCATGACAGCAAATTTAAAGTAACGAACACTCCTCTCTTTGAAGAAAAAGAATCAATAGAGAGATCCTGGACACCTGCCCGCAATGCAAAGCAACGCGCTGCAGGCGGGAGCCAGGATGACAGAAAGCAAAAGAAACAGAATGACGTCATTCTGGGGAACGATAGTGACTCCAGAATCTCTTATGATATCGAGATTTGGACTGATGGTGCTTGTGTCTACAATGGTACGCCTCGGGCAAAAGCAGCATGGGCATTTGTCAGTGGGAAGACAGAGAGAGCAGGGCTTGTTGCAGGAAGACAAACCAATAATATCGCTGAAGCGCTTGCTATCTATCATGGTCTTGCATGGGCAGTTGAAAAAGGCTACAAGAAAATCAAATTGTCGACAGATAGTCAGATAAGTCTGTTTAACATGAAAAAGCCACTCGCAAAGATTGTAAAAAATCAGGAAATCTTTGGAGATATATTTGGTCTTATTGAAAAAAATAAACTAGAAATAGATTTTGTAAAGGTACTTGGTCATTCAGGTGATCCCAATAATGAACGTGCGGATAGACTTGCGAATGGGTTAGTCTCCTCGCGAGTTACCCGTTAAGAGCTTTTTCTCCAGGACGAAGCTTTATATCTTCAGAGCGCATAGACTCATAGAGGTAGGTAATACAATACACAGCCACAAAAGCAAAGGTGTACACGATAAAGAAAAGGGGGAAGAAGAAAATCTTTTCAATAATGAACTGTTGTAATTCTTCATAGGGATAAAGGATATATATAAGGAAGGTGATTGGTAAGAGGAATAGATATCCTCGTGTCCATTCTCCACTCGTGAGCAATTTAAGTGATTTTGACAATTTTGTTTCTATTTTTTCAAGTAGAGATGGTGCAAGCAGTACATAGAGGACAAAGAGCCAAATGAGGACACCCATATACGAAAAGTCTTTAATTGCCGTAAGGAGGTTGCTGTTAAGATAGCTCCAGACAAAAGCGGTAATAAGGAAGAAGAATACACAATAGATAATAATTGTCCATTTCCGTGATTGGATGTAGTGCAAAGTATCAGGTTGTGTTCCCTTTTTGCTATGGACATCTACATCAAATTCTCTTGATAAGTAAAAGGTCAAGAAAACTCCAACGGCAAATATCGGGATGGTAAACATATAGACAAGACCTTCACTCAGCCCATACCAAACAACAAGTCCAAAAAGTACAAAAAGAACCATGAGGAGAAACTGCTTATAATACTTCATATATTAACCGTAGTATATTATGAGGGTAATTGTCAAACCGCTTGATTATTATAGGATTAAGATGATAAAATAATTTTTATGACTGAAACAAATCCCTCTCGTCGATTTGGATTACCAAGTTTTTCTCGTAGGCTTCCTGACCAAACACCAAATAGTTCCGCTGATGATCTCTCTGCGATAGGTCGTGCAAGAGCCTTTCCGAGAAGAACTTTCTTAAAAGCGGTTGCCGTTGTATCAGCTGTTGATCAAGGTTCACGACTAGTTCCTGAATTACTCGGAGGTTACACCTCACATGCGAGGTTCTTAGATAATTCTGGAGAAGGACGAAGATTAGCAGAAACTCAAGCTGCGCTTTTTTGCTTTCCGGGAGTGCAGGTAGATCATGCAAAAGATATTGCTTCATTTCTTCGATATTCCTCCGAAGCTTCGGCAGAAGATCCACTAGCACATCCTGAGTTTGAACAATTTGGAGCTATGGGGTACATTGATTTTAGTAGTTTAGGTGTTGATCTCGATAGTGTCGTACAAGACTTTCTCAAGCATGAAAAAAAAAGCCTAAAAAAAGTAGCACTCATGGGAGGGAGTGCTGGTGGACAGTATGCATTGAAAGTTGCAGCGGCGTTGCGAAGAGCAGGATCTGCTATACAATTTACCCATCTGATTACCGACTGTACTCCTTATGATTTAAGTGACGTGCGTGGCAGTAGCGTTGCTAAAGGTGTCAATTATCTTGTCGAGGAAACAGGTTATCAAGGTGGAGGCATCGTAACAGCAGTTGTTTATGGCGCTACTCGGAGGGATTTGGCTCCAGATAATGCCGTAGGTCCCCGAGTGTTACTTGATGAATTTAGTGAGTTGGGTGATTCTCTTACAAGAGAAGAAATTGGAATCATTCAGGACATCGTTCGAGATGACGGTATGCAGATTCTTTCCTTGTCGCCAGAAAATCCCAAGGCAGATGCTGCTGTTGATAATGAGCGAGCAAATAGGCATTTGCGAAAGATTGTCGGACCCATGGCCGTGATTGAAGAGAGAGGATTGGAAGGCAACCAGGGACATTATAATATGCTTGAGAATAAAAAGCCTTACCTTGACGCAATTGGTGGTTGGTTGAAAAAAATATCTCCAAGAACCCGGGGTTGATTTTTTTAAAAAATAGCAGTAGGATATAGAAAGATGAATCGTTTTGTCTCACTCCTCTCCAAACTCCTTCCTGAGCAGGTTGCTTATGCACATTGCGATCTTCCATGTGGAGTGTACGATCCTGCACAAGCTCGAATTGAAGCAGAAAGTATCATGAAGATTATGGAGAAGTATGCTGAGCTTCATGAGGACGAGCAAAAATGGCGAGCAGTTTTTATCAAAGAGCAACGAGCAGAACTGGTTAAGCATCATCTCTGGGTACTGTGGACAGATTATTTCAAGCCTGAACATCTTGAGAAATTCCCACAACTACATGATCTTTTTTGGCGAGCAACTAAGGCAGCAGGTCAAACAAAAAAATCAGTTGATCCAGCAGATGGTCAGAAATTGCTCGATTTAATTGTTGAAATCACCGATATCTTTAACCAAACAAAAGCTGCTGCTAAATAAAGTATCCTCTCCAGGGATTGTTGATATTGACAAAGAAAATAGGGAAGCGGATAATCTCCCCAGTGAAAGATCGAGAAGTTGATCGTTCTCAGCCTCAAACGAGAAGAGATATTTTGAGATTCGCTGGAAAAAGTCTTCTAGCAAGAGCAATGTTTAAAGCAGCTTGTATCGTTGGTCCTATCGAAACAAGTATCTATCTTGATCAAAAAACAGAAATAGACACAACTGGTTTTCCCCCTCTTCGTCCAGAAGAAAGAATTCTGTTGGCCGAGGCTTATTCTGAAAGGGTAATCTCTTTTGCTGAATATACCTCTCCTGATCCAAAAATTCTCACCACAGGTTTTTTTTCTACCACAAGAGATCAGGCTACCCTACATAGTATTATTGGAAACATACAACCTGACGCTCAATTACACGTCCTGTGAGCTGTGGTTGATGAGCATAGAGAAGACCCAAGAACCTATATCGTACCTTTTATTCGTCGGCAGAACTTTCCAGTGCTACGACGCTTATTGGTGGGCTTTCTGTTGCAAAGCGAAGAGCGCAGTTTGATAGAACAGCAGATATCGAATGGATCACTAAGCTTTTACTAGAAGGTGGTGAGGTACAAAAAAGAATCTATCAATCACGACATCATACAACTTCTACTTTTCGAGGAGAAAAATTAGGAGATCAGGAAGTCGTACAAATCGCCACCTCAAATAATAATTTTAGTGATAGACTAAAGATAAAGACTGATCGACTATTTTCTTTACTTGCTTTTCCTTTGCCATCAGGAGTTTCTGTTGATAGTATCTTTGGATTAATTCCTTCACTCCAGCAGATTGCTGAACTAGATTTGCCAGAACATGAGAGAGTCGTTTTTTCCTAAAGAGATATGATTTGGTTACCGATTATTCATTATAAGATTTTTGGTCAGAGCATGTCCATTACCTTGCAGAATGGACAGCACATACTGGTCAACCGATGCGCGTTCTTTTTTAAGCAGCCGCAGGTAGGAGATATCGTTGCTGCAAAGGATCCTCGTGATGGTAAGATTCTTATCAAACGGATTGCCAAAAAGGAAAAGCAGAAGTATTTTTTGATGGGAGATAATCCTGCCCATAGCACAGATAGCCGGACGTTTGGTATGATAGACAGGAAAAATATACTCGGTAAAGTTATTTTTTTCTAATCTATGCTCGTATTTATTCTATTCTTTATTACCTTAGGTCTTCTTTTCTTTCTCCTCTCTATGGTGTGGCCTCCTGATAGCCCCTGGTCTCCATGGTGGCGGACATCAGGAAAGATCGCAAAAATGCAATGTAAACTTGCCAAAGTGACAAAAAACGATGTCGTGTATGATCTTGGGTGTGGTGACGGGACTGCTCTTCTTACGGCAGCCAATCTGGGTGCTCAAGGTGTAGGGATTGAGATCGATCCTTTACGCTATTGGGTGGCAAAGATTCGTTTTTTGGCCAGCAAAAATTCTAGAAAGCTTAAGGTTTATCGAAAGAATTTCTTTGCCGTCGATGTCTCAGAAGCAACGGTTGTCATTATGTATTTAATACCCAAAGCCCTCAATCAGTTAAAACCTAAATTACTTAAAGAGTTAAAGCCGGGGACAAGGGTCGTTACGTTTGTGTACAAAATCGATCTGCCACTCATTGCTAGTGATGAGAAGAATGAAGTGTATGTGTATCAAATACCGAAGCATAGGTAAAATATAGGCAGTTTAAACTAAAGCAAAAGTAATTTGAGTTCTTAACAGCTCGGGTAGTATCTAAAATGACTAGATTGGTTATTGTCCCTAAAACTGAAAAATTATCTGGAGCTTTTAAAGTAACAATAAAAGTTCGTTCTGAACATACTAGTGGTGTTATGTCCGTTGTGGAAGAGACGTTGCCACCAAAGACTCTTGTACCTCCTCACGTGCATAAAAATGATGTATGGGTATATGTCCAATCTGGAGAGATTGGTGTTTTAATAGGAGAAACTATTAAATCAGCTCGCAAAGGGCAATGGGCACTTAAGCCACGTAATATTCAACATTCCATGTGGAACCCAGGGTTGGTGCCAGCGGTTGTTATTGAAGTATTAACACCTGGTGGTACTGAAAAATGGTTTGAAGAAATAACTGCTTTAAAAGAAGGAGATAGTAATGGATTTGATCGTGCTTGCGAAAAACATGGGATCAAATTTTTGCCTGAAAGCCATTGGATAGTTGAACTAAAGGAACGCTTTGGTTTAATTTGAAAAGGAGTAACAAGATAAGCTTTATCCTTTTATACGTAATAACATCCATCGCAACTTATCCGCAATTTTATATGCCTGATACAGTATTTGATTCATCACGAGATCATAACTGCCGATAAATTCAACATGATCAGGTCCATAACGTTGTTTGAAGGTATGAAAGCCGTACCAGGGATCATTCTGATCAGGATTTTGTCCCATCGCTCCCCACATGTCAAATTTTTTGAGTCCTAACTTCTTGCCAAACCTGATGCCTTCCCACATCGTAAGGTTGGAGTGCATGACGTTGCGATGCTCACCACTGGATGCCCCATACGGATAGTAGAGCGTATCATGAAAGACAAAAAAGAGCATGGTAGTCAAAATCTTTTTTTCATAGGTTGCCACAAAAAGGTGTGAGGTTAGCTGCGTTTTTTGCGGAGTATGGGGAAAGATTTCCCACTGTAATTCATGATATCTTCTGCCATGTGCATAAAATTTTTGCCTTTGCGTCGTTTCTTCTGTTAGTTCCCAGTATTTTGTAAAGGCTTTCTCTGAATTATCCTCATGAACGGTAACCCCATGTTTACCTGCAACTTTAATATTATATCTTCCTTTTGGATGCATATTTTTGAGAAGCTCATCTTCTGATTTTGTTAGATCGAGCACAAAGGTATATTTGGTAAAGAGAGGATGAGCGGCTGGGATGAGTCCAAGTTGTTTCAGCTTGTCATCCCCGACCCCGATCGGGGATCCATGGATTCCCGCTTTCGCGGGAATGACAGATTGTTTTATCACATTTGGTTCAAGTTGGATTGAAATACATCTCTCTTCTTTGCCAATTCGTTTCAGTTCCTCAAGCACCTCTTTTGTCGGCATATCCCCTTTTGGTAGGTAACCAATAGTCCAGGGGGTGTGTGGGACGGGATGGATAGTCAGTTGGAAGGCCGAAATAAGCTTTTTTCCTTCAAAAAATCCTCGTCTGATAACTTTTACTCCGGTTTTCTCGCGAAACTCTCCCCATTCGTACGATTGGAGAGGATGGTCAACAACAGCATTAAATACTGCTTTTTCTTCGGATGTAATAGCGTGGACGGTCATGAGGATATTGTAGCAGATAAAAAACTGTATAATAATGCCATGCCATCTTTCTTAAAAAAACAGTATGGAAGAAAACATAAGAAAGTTGTTTTCCTTATTGGTGGTTGGACCTATACTCCTGCGATGCTGTGGATTACGGCAAAGATTCTGGAAAGCAATGGGTACTATTGCATCACCTATACTTATCACAATGAAGTATTCTCACCCAATACTACAAAAACAGTAAAAGAATTACTGGCAATAAAAAAAGCTATTTTACAGCAAATAAGTATCTTAAAAGCACAGGGACTGGACTCTTTTTCTGTCTTTGGTACAAGTCTGGGAACGATTCCGGCAATACTTGTTGCAAATGAATCCTCCGACATTACGAAGGTAATTCTTAATACAAGTGGAGCAGATACCGCTGAATCGGTGTGGAGTTGGGATGCTGTCATTCCGGGTTTTAAAGAGAACTTGAAGCAGCAAAATTTTACTAAAGAGCAGTTAGTAGCAGCCTGGAAATCGATTAGTCCACAATATAATATGGATAATTTACAAGGGAAAAGTATTTTGATCTATCTTGCCAAGAAAGATGAACTGATTCCCTATGAACAAGGGGAAAGATTACTTCAACTGTTGCAAGAAAGAAAGTATCCATATGAAGTTGTCGTTAATGGTTGGTTAAATCACGGCTTCACGGGAATCCTCAACCTGCTTAATGCAAAAAGATATCTGCATTTTTTAACAGATTAACTTATGCACTTTCCCAGGATTCATATTTGATGTGGGAGATCATTTCCTCGGGCATCTCAAGGACAAAGCGGGAGACGGTATTGGTTGCTCGTTGTCCAAAGAACAGTCGTCTTTTGGCATAGGTCATATAGAGTTTCTCTTTTGCTCGGGTCATGCCCACGTAACAAAGCCTTCGCTCTTCTTCTAGTTGCTCCCGATCCATAAGACTTCGACTGTGGGGGAAGAGTCCCTCTTCCATACCAATGATAAAAACAATCGGGAACTCAAGTCCTTTGGCCGCATGGAGCGTCATAAGGGTTATCTTGCCTTCGGCATTTTTTTCAGAATCATATTCTTGCTCAACCAGAGCCACGTTTTCCAAGAACTCAAAAAGC
>ERZ1292645.207-Hain-H14-02um-R2-207-length-25117-cov-6_pt1 | contig 25117 bp, 29 predicted proteins | sample MGYA00564401_ERZ1292645 | MGnify/ENA primary metagenome ERZ1292645 (study PRJEB36523, sample SAMEA6512644) | groundwater metagenome | collected 2019-01-09 | study: AquaDiva: Metagenomics assemblies of 32 groundwater samples | reverse complement strand
ATTCTGGCTTCTTTTATTGCCAATTCGTCTTCTATCATATCGCAAACAAAAATAGCATCGGGTAATTTTCCCAGGTTTTTAATTCCTCCGAATTTAATTTCCAGATCTTTTAATTCTTTATCAAGACCCAGTCTTTCTTTTTTGGTGTATTTTTCCAGTTCTCCGGCGGCTTTTTTAGCCTCCAAATCTTTAAAATAGGCTACTCTTTTTTGAATAATGCCGAAATTAGAAAAAGTTCCGCCCAGCCACCGATTATAGACATAAGGCAAGCCGCACTCAATCGCCATATTTTTTACCAATTCCTTGGCCTGAATTTTTGTTCCCACTAAAAGCAAAACTTTATCTTCTTCAACTATCTCTTTAATAAATTTCAACGCTTCCTCAAATTTTTCTTTGGTTTTTTCTAAATCAATAATATAAATGGTATTTCTCACGCCAAAAAGATATGGCGCCATTTTCGGATGGGTCTTTGATGTTTTGTGACCGAAATGCAAACCAGCCGAAGCCATTTCCTCGGTATCAAGATTAAATCCTCCTTTAGTTTTGGAAACAGTCTTTACCATACAAATTACAATATACTACATTCCCAATCCAAACGCAAGAGAAAGCAGATAAAATATGTCAACATATGTAATAATTATGCCATGGCATTTTTATTACATAATAGAAAAGTCCCCCGCCAGATTTTACAATCTGACGAGGGACTTGCTCGCTATTTAAGCAAACCTATATTTCAGGAAACTTCCATGCAGTAGCGAGTCCGATATTGGAATCAACCTCCCTCCATTCATGATTCCAATATTCGCAATCTGCACTAAGGACTATTTTTTCTCCGCTTAGCCCCATAACGAGTTGGCCACCTCTCCCTTCGTCTATTTCTTGAGCCGTCCTCAACTGGAATTGAGGACCGGCATTTTTCTTATACAACGACAATATCAACGCCGTCACTAGTTCCAGCGGGGTAGCTATCTTCTCTTGCGTCGGACATAACTTACACTGCTCTTTATATCTCAGACTACGGCTCAACGGAAGAATATCTTTCCGAACCAAATGCCACCCTAACCGCAAAGTTTGCTCTGCAAAAAAAGGCTGGCCCATTAAATACTTCTCTGCTGGCGAAAAGTTACTCCCATCCTTCATGAAAAACGCCTCAATGCCAGCACCCTTCATCTTCGGTAGAAGCACTTTTTGCCAAGTGCTAATAGTTAAAGGCATACCATCGGGACAATGACTAATTCCTAGGAAAAGAAAATGGGTATGTCTAACCGCCCAAAGGTCTTTTTCGGAAATCGGGACATTCCTTATAATAGGGAGGGTTTTTTCCTTTTCGGTGAACATGACTTTTCTATCGTACCCGATGCTCCTAAATAAGGAATCCCACTTACCGTAGTCAAAAACATTCTCGTATCCCATTACATTCCAAACTGTAGGCATATCTATTGGCGCGCCTTGTGGCATGAGCAATATTTGCCTGGCTACGTGCGCCGCGAAAGATGGCTCTGACCTAATCCGCTTTAGATGTTCGGGTGTTACCCCGAGATCTTGAAGAGTTTTTAGCGTTGCGCCCACAGCGCCGAAACCCTCTGTCCAGAGACCTCCTGTCGGCCTTGGTTCTTCCGCCACTTTCGTTTCTTTTTTCCCTTGGAAAATTCTTTTGATCCAGCTTGTGATTTTTTTCACTTTGCCTTGCTCCTTTTTTTATTTTTCCGCCTTGTCACCTTTCGGCGACTTTGGCATTTCGCGCCCTACTTGTTTCTTTCAGCTCAGGATTTTCTTCACAGCTCCTTTTCTGGAAGTTTTCCTCTAAAATTAACTTGTTAAGGTACGGCTAAATCATAGCAGGTATTTAGAAAATGTCAATAGTTGATATTTTTTATTGTATGTGGTAAATATATAAATATATGAAGCAAGATATACATCCGAAGTATTATCCCAAAGCCAAGGTTAACTGCGCCTGCGGAAACGCTTTTACCGTTGGCTCCACTCAAGAAGCTATTAGCGTGGAAGTTTGTTCCAGCTGCCACCCATTTTATACGGGCAAAGAAAAAATGGTGGACACTCTGGGCCGAGTGGAAAAATTCAGAAAACGCTTGGCAAAAAAGGTGGACTCAAAGAAAAAAAAGAAATAGATGTTTAGTCTTGAGAATATCAGGAAAGAATACGATGAGCTCTTAATCCAACTCGGGTCTCCTGAGCTTATTTCTGATTGGGAAAGATTTGAAGAGCTCTCTAAAAAGAAAAAACGGCTGGAAAAAATTATTGAAAAACAAAAAGAAATAGACCAGATAAAAAAAGAAATCGAAGAGAATAAATCAATTATGGCTTCGGGCGAAGATCCGGAATTAAGCTCTTTGGCTGAAGGCGAATTGAGGAATTTAACGGAAAAGCAAACAAGTTTAGAAAAAGAGCTGGAGGAATCGTCAAAAGAAAAAGAAGAAGCAACTCCCCAAGCGATAATCGTGGAAATCCGCGCCGGTACTGGCGGAGAAGAAGCCGGTCTTTTTGTCGCCGACTTATTTAAAATGTATTCAAAATGCGCCCAATTGCAGGGTTGGCGCCAGAAAGTTTTGGATTCTAATTCTACGGAGATAGGCGGGTTTAAAGAAATCATTTTTGAGCTAAAAGGCAATGATGTTTTTTCCAAAATGAAATGGGAAGGCGGCGTTCACCGCGTCCAAAGAATACCGACTACGGAAAAAGCCGGCAGGGTTCATACCTCAACCGTTTCAGTGGCCGTATTACCTAAGCCCCAAAAAACAGAATTTAAAATAAAACCAAGCGATTTGAAAATTGATGTTTACAAATCATCTGGTCCCGGCGGCCAATATGTCAACAAAAGAGAAACAGCCGCCAGAATAACCCACCTCCCCACAGGGCTGGTTGTCACTTCCCAGACAGAAAGAAATCTTCTCCAAAATAAAGAGAACGCCTTGGCCATTCTGGAGGCCCGGCTTTTGGAAAGAAGAGAAACCGAAGCAACGGAAAAAATGGGAGACAAAAGAAGAATCCAAATCGGCGGAGCCAAAAGGGCGGAGAAAATCAGAACTTATAATTTTCCTCAAGACCGCCTGACCGACCATAGAATTAAAAAAAGTTTCCACCAGCTGGAAAAAATCCTCAATGGCGAAATGGAACCGATTATTGAGGCTCTCAAATCAGAGCTTTAATATCAATCTCATATTTTTTAGCGATAGCGGCGACTGAATCGCCGTAAAACCTATATCTTTTGTTAGTGCTGCCGGAAAAATAAATCATTGCCGCGCGCCACTCTTGGCTTGCGGTCTGGGACTTAGCCCCATAATCAGACAGATAAAGAGCCGCAGCCAAAAAAGAATCTTTAATGTCCCATGGGTCGGGAGTTTTTCCGGTAATTGCTTGAATTCTGTCTCGGTATGCCATCCAGGTTGGAGAAATAAACTGGGCCGGTCCCATTGCTCCGCCATAACCGCCAACTGAAGGAATCGGGCAGGAAACCGGCGTGTTGTAAGGATCTCTGCCCAGTTCCTGGGTAATCGTTAAAAACGGCTGGACGTCCCGATTCGGCTTCATTATTTTCTTCACTGTATTGCCGGAAAAAACAGCTACCCCATCGCCAGTTTCTTTATTCCGCAAATAACACTGGCCGACATTTTTTCCGATATTTGATTCCTGGGTCAAGACTGCCAGTAAAAAAGCGGGTCGCACTCCGGTTGTTTTTTCTATTTCCTTGGCTAAAGCATAAGCCTCACCGAAAGTCGGAGCTTGAGGCACGCCGATTATTTCAAAGATTCTTGCCCGAATCTCCGCAGCCATCTTCTGGGTCTCTTTTTTATCCTGAAGCTGTTTTTGATATTGAGCTTCAGTTAATTTCAAAAAATTATCTTTCTCTTTTTGGTCCGCCTCGTTTTGCTGTTTTTGCAGAATTTGCATTTTAACTACTTTTTCCAAATCAATTTTTTCTGAATCTAATGATTCCTTTTGACCTTCCAAATATATTTTCAAATCCTTGATATTTTTCAGCAGTTCTTGATTTTTTGAATTAAGTTTTTCCAAATACATCAAATTATCAAAAAAATCGGATAACTTATCGGAAAAAAGCATAATTTCAGCTAAAGATGTTTGGTTTTCTTCCCAAACTGTTCTCATGATAACAGCTAATTTTTTTCGCGAATCGTCAATTTTTGAAGAAGTCTGGATAATAGACGACTCGGTATCTTTAATCTGGATACCCAAGTCTTTTATCATGGCGTTGCTCTGTTTTATCTGCAAATTTAATTTTGCGATTTTTTGCTTCAGAAGAGAAACCTGGCTTTGCAGAGTTTTTTTATCTTTTTCGGTTTTAGTAATGTCTTGGTCTATCTTCTTTAAATCTTCTTCTAATTTTGCCAACTCTTCTTCCAACGCTATTTTTTTTTGAACCGGGTCATCTTGAGCTAAAATAAAAAAAATCGGTGTAAATATAATAACCGATAATAAGGCGATTTTAAAAATCCTCAAAAGCATGGTTTATTTTGATTTTGACTTTTTTTCAACCGTAACCGTTTCTTTTGTTTCCGCCTCCTTAGCGGCTTTTTCTTTATCTCCTACTTTTTCCACTTCAGCCACTTTCTCTTCAACAGGCTTGGCTAATTCTTCTTTAATTTTCTGCGCCGGAACAACCTTGGCTACGATGTCAGTTGAATCTTTTAAAATTTTTACGCCTTGAGGCAAAACCAAATCTTTAATCAAAATATTGTCTTCAAAGACCCGAAGGGTACTGATATCCACTAAAATTTGATGCGGCAGATTTTCAGGCAAGGCGCTTACATGAACCTCTTGAATATTTTTTACCAATGTTCCGCCAAGGTCTTTTACCGCTAAGGCTATCCCCTCAAAAACCAATGGGACTTTTGTTTCAATTATTTGCCCTGCTTTTGGCTGATAGAAATCAATATGAATTAACTCACCGGAAATAGCATCTCTTTCTATCTCATGGACCAATACTAACGATTTTTTACCGTTTATCTCTAAAGAAAGCAATGCGCTTTCCCCCACTTCCATAAAAATTTTCCCGAATTCTTTTAAATTAATCTCCAATATTAAAGAGTCCTTAATGCCCGGGCCATATAATACAGCCGGCAAAATTCCTTTTTGCCTTAAAGTTTTAACTTTTTTGCCTAGTGTTTTTCTAATTTCCGCTTTAACAGTTAACATGAATATTAGTATACATAATTTCTAAAAAAATACAATATTCCGGATTTTTTCAGTGATTTTAAGCGGATCTTTATCTTGCCAGACGTTTCTGCCGACAGCTACCCCTATGGCCCCGGAAATCATCGTATTTTTTACAACTTCTAAAAATTTTTCTTCGTCAACTTTAGTTCCTCCCGATAAAACAACTTTTGTTTTTCCAGCCGCCTCAACCGCTTTCTGAAAACATTCCGCTGATCCGCAATATTTTATTTTAACGATATCAGCCCCGATCTCAAGCCCAATTCTGGCGGCATAAGCCGTGATTTCCGGACTGGCATCATCTGCTATATTTTTTCCCCTGGGATACATCCAGCCGATTACCGGCAAACCGGCGCTATGCGCTTCCTCTTCTATTTTCCCGAATTCTTTTAACATTTCTGATTCATGTTCACTGCCAAGATAAACGGTATATCCCACTGCTTTAGCTCCCAGCTCTATTGCCTCTTTTACCGAACAAATCTGCGTTGACAGCGGTTCGCCACCGACTAATTTTGTTTTTCCATTTAATTTTAAAATAAGGGGAATTTTATTTTTATAAGGGCTGTAATATTTTTCTGCCACACCTTTTTGCAAAACAATGGCATTGTATTCCCCATCTACGGCAATTTTCAAAATATAATCTGGATCAATGCTTTTTCCCGTTAAATCCAAAGGTCCATGCTCAATTCCATGATCATAAGCCAGATACATCGCTTTTCCTTTTGTTGTAATTTTTGATAGGTCTACCATCAGGTTTTTAATTTAATTTTTTCTACTTTAACTTTTGGCCATTTTTGACCAATTTTCAATAATCCTTTTTTTGCCCCCCACTTGGTAATATTATAACTTGAATTTGCCATTGCCAGTTGGATGGCGAAAGTTATATCATCTTTCCGGATTAATCCGGCAATAAAACCAGCCCCAAAAGAATCTCCTGCGCCCGTCCCGTCAACCAACTTCAATCCTAAACCCATCGCCCTAAAAAGATATTTTCCATCGGAAACTGACACACCCCCTCCCCCTTTTGTCATGATGGCAATACCTTTAGTCATTTTATCAATTTTATTAAAAATTTCTTTCTCCTCTTGAGAGGGAATTTTTGTTAATTCAGACGCTTCTTCTTTATTCAAAATTAAAACATCTATTTTATTTAAAATTCTTTCCAGAGATTCCTTAGGAAAGTTTAATTGGCTATACCCCGGATTAAAAGCCACTTTTATTTTGTTTTTTTTGGCAAAATTAATCAATTCCTCGGTTAGATTAGCCAGCTTTCCCGAAAAAGGAGCTAAATAAAACCATTTGGTATTTTTAATCTCCTGCCATGGAATGTCTTTTTTTGACAACAAATCAGAGGCGCCACGATAAACCAAAATTGTCCGATCTTTACCGGGACTGGCTAAAAAAACAGACGTATTAGTTGGTTTATTTTCCGCCCTTAAAACAAATCCCGTATCAATTCCTAAATTTTCTAACTCTTTAATTATTAAATCTCCGAAACAATCATCTCCCACCATGCCGCAATAAGCGGTTTTTAACCCTTGGCTTGCAAAGGTAGCTGCCGTATTCGTTCCCCCGCCGCCGGAAAACATCATTATATCTTCAACTTCTGTCTTTGAGCCGATGGGAACGCAAATATCCTTGCCCCTAGCAAGGAATTTCCCTGATTTAACATAAATATCCCAACTCCCCGCCCCAAAAGTTATTACATCGTATTTCATATTATTTTTTATTAAAGTTTCATTTGTAAAGTTAAATCGTAATCTTTAAATCCAACTTTTTTATAAAAACTGACTGCCCCTATATTTCGAGCGTCAGCAATTACAGAAACGTAATTCACTCCATTCTTCTTGCACCAATTTATAAAATCTTTTGTCAATCTGTTTCCAAGCCCTTTATCTCTAAAATCTTCGTCAATTCAGCATATTTCACCTCTACGCGCCAAGGCAATTGTTTTTTTATTCCTCCGCAAAGATAGCCAATTATCTTTTTTTCATATTCTATAACTTCTGCAAAACCATATTTTTCATCAACAATTGTATTTTTAAAATATTTCTTCCCCATTTTACCGTATGTCCAATTCAAATTCAAAGTTTTATCAAATTTCTTATATACGTGTTTGAACAATTCAAAATTCAATCTAAGAATATCTTCCAAGTCACTTATGGTCGCTTTTCTAATAACTAAATTATTTAAAATTTTAACCTCCGCCATATAATTTATTTTACTTTATTTTTATTGTTTTCCAAAACTACTAAATAGTACCACGGACTAGTTCGCGGTACTGTTTGTTATTTGACGAGATGGGGTAAAAAGTAAAGCCTCTTTCTCGCTCTTAATTTTATCCTCTCCTAAAGATTCTGAAATTTCATCAATCAAATTAAATAAGAGAAAATGAAGCGGATATCTTTGCTTTAAATTCCCCAACGGAGAATTGGCATTTTTGACCCACTTACTTTGAGATTTTAATCTTTTCTTCCGACCATCCAATAATCTTTTGAGAATTATTTTATAACCACCGCCGCCTCTCGCTAAAGATTTTTGGACATTAGTAACCTTTCCTCTCCCCACTCCTAACAGTTTAGCTATTTTTTCGTAAGTGAATCCCGCCATCAAAAGAGTTGCCACCTCTATCCTTCTCATTAAAGTGGTAATTTCGTCCGGCATTAGCAAGTCCTTAAAAAATAAACGCACCTCTTCTCTGGTCTTTAAAGAAGCAACTACGTCATAAAACTCTCCTATCATTTGAATCCTTTGCTCTTCGGGTAATTTATTTAAATGAAATTTCCCCATATTATTAAATAGTACCACGAACTAGTTCATAGTACTATTTAGATTGTTCTTATTTTTAGAGAGGTTTAAAATGGTTTTGATGACGGTGTCGGGGTTGAGGGAAATGCTATCTATCCCCTGCTCCACTAAAAATTCGGCGAAATCGGGAAAGTCTGATGGTGCCTGACCGCAAATACCAATATATTTATTTCTTCTCTTACAGGTTTCAATGACTTTTTTAATCACATGTTTCACCGCCTCATTTCTCTCGTCGCTAATATAAGCTATTTTAGCATTATCCCTATCCATTCCTAAGACCAATTGAGTCAAATCATTGCTGCCGATGCTCATCCCGTCAAATATATCCAAAAATTTATCAGCCAAAATAACATTGGAAGGGATTTCACACATTACATAGACTTTCAAATTTAAAAGACCAAATTTTGTGATTAATTCTCTAACCGCTCTCCCCTCTTCCGGTGTTCGACAAAAAGGAACCATTACCGAAATATTGTTTAGCCCGAAAACTTCACGGCACAGCTTAATAGCTTGGCACTCCATCTGAAAGGCCGGCTGAAATTCTTTATCTAAATACCGGGAAGCGCCCCTGAATCCTAACATTGGATTTTCCTCATTTCCTTCGAATAATTCTCCGCCAACCAGATTGCGGTATTCATTGGTTTTGAAATCGGAAAACCTGACTATAACCTCTCTTGGATAAAATCCGGCAGCAATTTGAGCAATGCCCTCGGCCAACTCCTTCACAAAAAACTCTTTTTTGTCTTTATGCTCTACTGTAATTTCAGCAATCTTTTTCTTTAATTTTCGATCTTTTAAAGTATTGAAATGATATAGGGCCAAGGGGTGAACTTTAATTTTTTCAGCGATAATAAATTCTTCCCTAGCTAAACCGACCCCCTGCACCGGCAAGAAAGAAGTTTTAAAAGCCATGTCCGGCGCGCCGATATTAACCATTATCTTGACCTGCCTGCCGGTAGGCAGGGTTTTGATTTCCGGAACATTTTTCAAATTATATCTTTTAATTTCAAAATCAATTTTCCCGTCAAAAATTTTGCCTTGCATCCCCTGACTACAATCCGCTGTTATCATTTGTCCATTCTTCAAAATCTTAGCGGCATTTTTTGCCCCGACAATCGCCGGAACTCCTAATTCCCTGCTGACTATTGCTGCATGGCATGTTTTCCCCCCTTCTTCAGTAATAATGGCAGAAGCCATGGGAAAAATACTCACCCAGTCAGGATCAGTCATTCTAGTCACTAAAATCTCTCCTTTTTTAAACTCAAAAATTTTGGAAACATCCTGAATAATATGAACTTTGCCTTGGCCAATTTTATTTCCCACAGCAGCTCCGGTTAAAATAGGTTTTTTATCTGTTTTAATTTCGTATTCCTCATAAATGTTTTCTTTTTGAGCATTATAGATAGTTTCCGGCCGCGACTGGACAATGAAAAGCTCTCCAGTTTGGCCATCTTTAGCCCACTCAATATCTTCAGCTATGCCATAATGCTCCTCTATAATTAACGCCCAGCTGGCCAGTTTTGATATTTCCTCATCGGTTAAGGAAAACTCCAATTGTTTTTGCGCTGGCACGCTTACTTCTTTTAATCCGCCGCTTGATGAAAAAATATACTTTTTATTTTTTCTGCCTAAATTTTTAACAATAATTGCTTTCGTCGGCTTAAAAAAATAAAACTGATCAGGGGTAATTTTTCCTTTAACAATCATCTCCCCTATTCCCCAGATTGAATTGATTAAAAGAACGTTTTTAAAACCGGTTTCCGTGTCTAATGTAAAAATAATGCCCGAAGAAGCTAGATCGGACCTGACCATTTTTTGCACGCCGACCGAAAGAGCAAATTCCAGTTGGGAAATTTTCTTTTCTTCTCTGTAAGCAATGGCCCTATCGGTAAAAGTAGAAATAATGCACTTTTTTATCGCCACCAATAATTTTTCTTTCCCGGAAACATTTAAATAAGTTTCAAATTGGCCGGCAAAAGAAGCGTTAGGCCGGTCTTCGGCTACGCCGGAAGTTCTTACTGCTACAGCAGTATTTTCCCCGTATTCTTCCTTTAATTCTTGGTAAGCTTTGATAATTTCCTCTTCTAAGTCTTTAGGGAAATTAGCTTTTGAAATTGCGCTTCTCGCCAGCTTTCCGGTTGCCTGTAAATTTTTAATACTGGCAGGATTAAATTTTGAAAAAATCCCTTTCAAAACGCCATCGAGCTTGTTTTCTTTCAAAAAATGCCAGTAAGCTTTAGAAGTTAAAGCAAAACCATCGGGAACATTTACGCCCTTTTCAGTCAGCTTGGAAAACATTTCTCCCAGTGAAGCGTTTTTCCCGCCCACCAACCCCACATCGCCATATTCAATATCTTCAAACCACAAAATAAATTTTTCTGATTTAGACATCATACTATTTTATTTATTATCCCTTTAATTTTATCTACGATTTCGAAGTTGACTATTGACAATGTATTTAGGTTTGTTATTCTTAATACAGCAACGCTACCCCGGGATAAAACCCGGGGGTTGTTTTATTTTAAATCTAAACTTATTTCTTTCTGAAAATCATCTAAAAACAAATGCCAGCAATATTTTAGCTCCCAAGCCATATTTTTTTCGTAAGCCCAAAAAATAATATTCTTATTATTTTCTTTTACCACATAATTCCTAAGCTCTAATAAATCGCTGTCTCCGCTTAATATTATTATAATATCAAGTTTATTAATCATTCGCACTATATCTAAAGTAATTTCCACATCGACATCAGCTTTTTTAATGAATTTTCCGCCAACCGGAGTATATTTTAATTTCTTTTCCTTAATAATAACATAGGATTTGATGTTTTCTAAAAATTTTTGAGTACCCGAATAAACTGCGTCGCTTTTATCGGGAATACCAATATAATAATTAATAAATTTTAAATCACAAACGCCTCCTAGTAATTTTCTAAATTTTCCGAGGTCTATTCTCCAACCGTATTTTTGATATGCCTTATAAAGATTTGAATCATCGCAAAAAACTCCGACTTTCTTATTATTTAAAAAATTTAATGATTTTTCTATTTTAGGATCCATCTTATTTCTCTATAATTTCATTTTCCACTAAAAATTCTTTCACAATTTCAAATATCTTCTGATGGCCTTCTGTGTTCGGATGCAACCCATCATAAAAATCGCTATCAACCATTTTATCTAGAATATCAATAAATAAAACTTTTTCTTTTTCGCAAACCTTTTTAATAATATCATTATAAATTATAACATTTTCTTTATCGTAGCATTTTCCAGTCGTGCTACCGAGAAATGGCATAGTTTCTTTGTCGCTCCCCTTGGCAAGCCCCAAGAATATTGCCTTCGAAACTGACCCCTCTCTAGTTTTTTTAATCAAATCTGTTAAATTTTCTTCAAACTTCTCGGGTAAAACAGCGGGGTTGTTTTTAGTCTCTCGATAACAAGAATCATTTATTCCTATCTCAAAAATAATCACTGTTGATTCGTTATCCCATTCCGCCAACCGCGCTTCACTTTCGTTATTAAATCTTTTTAATATTTTAACAGTATCATCTCCGTCTATTCCTAAATTATAAAGCAAAAGATAATCTTTTTGGCCGGATAAATTTTTTTGATCTAAAAAACTTCTTAATCTATTTGCCCAACCCCCTTCTGAATCCCAAGCCCCGTAAGTAATACTGCTCCCAAAAATCAAAAATATTTTATCCATTTTATCTTTTTATTATCGCTTTTATTTTTTCTACGGTTTCGGGATTGGATAAAGTGGATAAGTCGCCGAGTTCTTCGCCAGTGAATAATTTCTTTAAGATTCGCCGCATTATTTTACCGGAACGGGTTTTTGGCAAATCATCAACCAGGTAAACCTCTTTCGGTAAGGCAATTGGTCCAATCTCTTTTTTAATTTGGTCTATCACTTCTTTTTTTATCTCATCTGCGGTTCTGCTTCCGTTATAGACAACGAAAGTTATAGGCACTTCTCCTTTAATTTCGTCAGGAATTCCGACTACCGCGCATTCAATGATTTCCGGATGCAAATTGACGGCATTTTCCAGCTCTCCGGTGGAAACCCTGTGGCCAGCCACTTTAATAACATCATCTACCCTGCCAATAATTCTGATTAAGCCATTTTCGTCTTTTATGGCGCCGTCTGAAGTGAAATAAACGCCATCAATTTGGCTCCAATAAGTTTCCAAATATTTTTCCGGATTTTTATAAATCCCCCGGAGCATTCCCGGAGCGAAGGGCGGTAAAATCACTAAATTGCCGTCTTTAATATCAACTTGTACTCCCGGAAAAGGCAACCCCGTAAAGCTTGGTTTAAATGGGCCAATCCCCGGTAAAGAAGTAATCAAAATTCCTCCTGTTTCCGTCTGCCACCAAGTATCAACGATCGGGCATTTTTCTCTACCCACCTCTTTAGAATACCAAGCCCAAGCATCTTCATCTATCGGCTCGCCAACTGAACCCAATAATTCCAATGAATCAAATTTATAATTTTTCAAAATTTCTGCGCCGTATTTCGCAAACATCCTGATAGCCGTAGGCGCGGTATAAAATGTATTAACCTTATGTTTTTCAATAATCTTTGCCCATCTGTCGGGAGTTGGCCAATCAGGAGCGCCTTCAAAAAAAACTGTTGTCGCGCCGTTTAGTAAAGGAGAATAAACCCCATAAGTGTGGCCAGTTACCCAACCAACATCAGCCGTGCACCAAAAAATATTTCCTTGTTTCAAATTAAAAATCCACTTGCCTGTCCAAAGCGCCTGCACCGTATAACCGCCGCAAGTGTGCACCACTCCTTTGGGTTTTCCGGTAGAGCCTGAAGTATAAAGAATAAATAACGGATCTTCGGAATCCATTTCTTCTGCTTCGCAAGAATCGCTTTCGTCTTGCCAAGGAGTTTCGCTGCTTTTTCTGTTTATAACAATCGTCTCTTTGATTTTAGTTTCCAGAATTCCTTCTTTGGCATTTTTCAGCAAATCAATAAACTGCCCGCGGCGATAGTAGCCGTCAGCTGTAACTAAAACCTCCGCTTCGGTATCTTGAAGCCTGGCTCGCAAGGCAGAAGGCGAAAAAGCGGAAAAAACTACCGTATGAACTGCGCCGATTCTGGCGCAAGCCAACATAGAAATGGCAACTTCCGGAATCATCGGCAGATAAATTCCTACCCTATCCCCTTTTTTCACTCCCAATTTTTTCAAATAATTAGCAAAGCGACAAACATCAGAGAACAGTTCTCCGTAAGTTATAATTCTTGGTGTTTCGTCAACAGGTTCCGGCTCCCAGATTAAAGCAATTTTATCCGCTTTTTTTCCGCCCGAGGCGGACCCGCCTTGGGTGGGGAAAATATTCTCAGTGATATTTATTTTCCCGCCGACAAACCACTTAAAGTAAGGCGGATTATTTTCAAAAGCTTTATGCCATTTTTTCTGCCAAATTAAATCCTTAGCCAAATTTTCCCAAAATTTAATCGGATCTTTATTGGCCTTTTCATAAATCTTAGCGTCATTTAAACAGGCTTTTCCCCGCGACTCTTTAGTCGGATAGTAAAGATTATCTTTTTTAATCATTAATTTATTATAGCTAAATATGAAGAAATAAAAAAGAGGAGGTTTAAGATATCTTGATGATTTGCTCCCATGGCAAGCCCGCCTTGCCAAAGTGGCCATATTTTGCCGTTTGATTATAAATCGGCCTTAGCAACTGCAGTTTTTCGATAATTGCTCTCGGCCGAAAATCGAAATTTCTACTTGCCAACTCGCTCAGATCTTTTCCTTCTCCATCAACTGCTAAAACCATTAAAGGCTCTGCCTTGCCGATAGCGTATGCTACAGAAACTAAACATTCTTTAGCAAAACCATTTGCCACAATATTTTTTGCGGCAAATCTTGCCATATAAGCCGCTGATCTGTCCACCTTGCTCGGATCTTTACCTGAAAAACAGCCTCCGCCATGAGGAGCCAAACCGCCATAGGTATCAACCATTATCTTCCTGCCCGTTAATCCTGTATCAGCTTCAAAGCCGCCCTGGACAAACCTTCCCGTCGGATTAACTAAAATATTAATTTGAGAAATATCTCCGTTGAAAATAGGCAAAATCAAGCCTTTAATAATTTCTTGCCTGATAAAATCATAATTTACTTCTTTGTCGTGCTGGGTGCTGACTAAAACGGTTTTTATTTTCCCGTTTTCCACTGTTATTTGGGTTTTTCCGTCAGGGCGAAGCCAAGAATAATTGATATTAGTTCTGCGTAATTTTTCTAATCCTTCAGCTAAAAGATGCGTTTTGACTAAAGCATCAGGCAAGAATTCCTGCGTTTCATTACAGGCATAACCATACATGATTCCCTGGTCTCCCGCTCCTCCGGTATCCACGCCCAAGGCAATGTCCGGCGACTGTTTGTCTATATGGACAATTACCCTTAAATCATTGTTGTAACCAATTTCGCGATAAACATTTCTGGCAATTTCTTCTGCGTCAAAATTAGCCTTTGTCGTAACCTCTCCGCCGATAACTAAAAGCCCATGGCCGCCGAACGTTTCCACCGCTACGCGGCTTTTGGGATCCTGGCTTAGACATTCATCAAGAATAGCATCGGAAATTTGATCGCAAATTTTATCCGGGTGGCCGGATGTAACGCTTTCTACTGTATATGTTTTATTGTTGATTTGCATAATATTAATGTTATGAATAATAAAAAATCTCCGTATTCAGGAGAAAAAATAAGCCGACCTTTTATCTTCCCCTTAGGGGCTGGAATTGGCACTTTACCCTGAGCCCATTGAATGGTTGCTCGGGACAAGTTGCCGGCGGGTCGTGGAGCCAGTGCTCTCGCCGCGCTCTTGATAACTGTATTCAATTGTCTATATCTTAAGTATAGCTTACCCAAAGATAGTGTCAAATAAGCAAGCCCTTGTATTTTAATCTAATACCACTTAATATAATAACTAAATTCAATGACAGGTTTGGTATTCGCAGAAGTGGAAGTTGACTCGATAGAACGGAGGATTCTCTTTCCTACCTGGCTTGGGGAAACTGCAGAAGTCACCGACTTTATCTCCAATCTGGATTTGGCCATGATTACAACGAAAATGAAGAAATCCGGATACGAACTCGGGAAAGGAACTCCTTACCCGAATGAATTTATTGATTCGCTCCGCCAAACAGCTCATCGACAAATAGCTCTGTTCGGATAATCTCAAACTAAAAAAGGGTGCTTCACGCGGAAGCACCCTAATTTTATTTTATAAAAGCGTGGAATGTTAGACACTCAGCGTCGCACACAAATTTTTCTCCAAAAAAAAGGGCTACTATTCAACTGGTAGCCCCGCTTGTTTCTGTGGCGCGCACCACTCTCTTTCCTTGTTCTTTCCAGGGTACATAACACCAATCAGCGTCTTTCAACAGAATACAGAACAAGAACCACTGGAAAGAAACGCCTTCTTTCGACATTTATTCCTCCTTAAAGAACTAAAGTTTTTTGCCGATAAATTCGGCAAACTCGACCAGACGGCAGGCGTAGGCAAATTCGTTGTCGTACCAGGCAACGACTTTAATTAAGTCTTCGTTGGCCATTGTTAAAGCGGTGTCAACGGTGGCAGAAAAAGAATTGCCAATATAATCAGTGGAAACCAAAGGCGCATCTTCAATAGCCAGAATTCCTTGAAATTCTTTTTGCTGGGAAGCTTTTTTAAATAAATTATTGATTTCTTCTACTGATGTCTTTTTCTCAACTAAACAAATAAAATCCAAAATTGAAACAACCGGAGTCGGCACTCTCAAGGCAATGCCGTCTAATTTTCCCTCCAATTCAGGAATGATTTTGCCGATAGCCGAAGCCGCTCCGGTAGTCGTCGGAATAATATTCAAATCAGCGGCCCGAGCTCTTCTTAAATCTTTATGGGGCAAATCTAAAATTCTCTGGTCATTGGTATAACTATGGCTGGTTGTCATAAATCCCCGCAGAATTTTAAAATTATCATTCAAAACTTTGGCTATAGGAGCCAAACAATTAGTCGTGCAGGAAACCATTGAAACTATATTGTCTTTTTTAGAATCATATTCTTTTTCGTTGACTCCTAAAACAAAAGACGGAATTTCTTCTGACCCCGAAGACGCCGAAATAATAACTTTCTTGGCTCCGGCTTCTAAGTGCTTTTTAGCTCCTTCAATTTCAGTAAACTCGCCCGAACATTCTAAAACAATATCAACGCCTAATTTTTTCCAAGGCAAATTTGCCGGATCTTTTTCATTAAAAAATTTAACTTCTGAACCAATGGTTTTTTCGTAAATTCCATAAACAGAATCATATCTCAATAAATGAGCCAGAGTTTTTTGGTCAGTCAAATCGTTAATCGCCACCACTTCCAAATCCGGATGATTGTCTAAAATCCTCCTGAACGCCGGCCGGCCAATTCTGCCAAACCCATTAATAGCAACTTTTATTGACATATTCATTTTATCTTTAATAATTCAACTATTTTATTTCTATCAAAGCCAATAACAATTTGACCATCTATATCAACTACCGGCACGCCCATTTGGCCGGATTTATCCACCATCTCTTTTAATGCAACTTCATCTTGAGAAACATCAATATCTTCAAAAACAATACTCTTTTCTTTAAGAAAAGATTTCAATACCTGGCAGTATGAACAAGTTGGCGTAGAAAAAACTCTGATTGACATATTAATTTTTGTTAAGATCTTTTAATAGTTTCTCGGAATCAATGCCATAAACTTGGCAAACCTCCCCTATTTTTAATTTATCCATTTCCATAGATGCCATAGCGCAACCCAAACAGGGCACATTGTGTTTTACTAAAATCTTCTCCGCTCCCTCTGTTTTCAAAACCTCCGCTAAAATTGTTTCTCTGGTAATTTTTTCCATAAGTTTAAACCGCCAGCCAGCCACCATCAACTACGATAGTGGCGCCGGTCATATAAGAGCTGTCGTCTGACGCTAAAAATAATACAGGATTGGCAATTTCTTCCGCCTTGCCCATTCGGCGCAGAGGAACTCTCGTTAACATACCCTCAATAGCTTTTTGATCCAAACCAGCCCCGCTGACCATCGGGGTATCAATTATGCCCGGAGCAATAGCGTTGACCCTGATACCAAACGGCGCTAATTCCACAGCCAAGGCTTCGGTCATAGCCGCAATGCCGCCTTTTGAAGCGCAGTAATGAACAATGCCGGGCATACCCACTCCTTGCTGGCCCATGGCGATTGAAGCGATATTAACAATCACTCCCGATTTATTTTTTGCCATTTCTTTAGCCGCCGCTTGAGCGCAGAGAAAATATCCTTTCAAATTAATATCTAAGGTCTTATCCCATTCCTCTTCAGCCATTTCTAAAAATGACTTAAATTGGCAGATACCGGCATTATTAATTAGAATATCAATCTTCCCCCACTTATTAATAACTTGTTTAACCATATCATCCACCTCTTTCTTTTTTGACACGTCGCATTGGACAGCCATAGCTTCGCCTCCTGCTTTTTTTATCTCCTCAACAACCTTTTCGCAATCATCTTTTGAAATATCTGAAACAACTACTTTGGCCCCAGCTTTAGCCAAAAGCAAAGCATCGGCCTTGCCCATTCCCCTCCTCGCTCCTGTTATAATTGCTACTTTATTTTGTAAGTTTGTCATGTTTTTCTCTTAATTTATTATAATTTAAAATTTTCCAAAATTCAACAGCTTTTTTAAGCCAAACCATTCTTTGGTAAGGAGTGGTTTTTTCTAAAAAATGGACTAAATGCTCATTAGGTTTTTCTTTTTTCATGATTTTTAATTTCTTCCAAATTTTTCACGTCAATTAAATCCTGAACTCGAGCTACTTCCTTTTTCATTTTTATTAAATTATCAATTGAAATTATGGGGATGTCCGAATTTTTTACTATAATATGTTTTTTATTTTTTAAAATTTCGGCGATCCCTGGAAGATTGACACCAATATCAATTATTTCAAACGGATCCTTCAAATTATAAAAAGAAACCACTTTCATATTTTTTTCCTCTGCTAACTTTTGAAGCGTTTCTTTATTTATAAATTCCTCCTTCTTAATGGGATTCTTTAACACATAACCTAATTTTATTAAAGTGTCGTAAAGATTTTCTAAATTTTCTTTATCTAAAGAAACAATCAAGTCTAAATCGGCTGTAAAGCGAGGAGAACCAAATAGAATAACAGCGGCTCCTCCACAAACTAAATAATTTACTTTTGCTTTATTCAGCGCTTCAAAAATTTCCTGATAAAGAAATTCCTCTTTCGCCATACCCTTATTTTACCACAATCTTTAGCCGAACATCAACAAGCTGGGTTTGAAGATGAGCAAAATACCCAGAATAAGTATTAATACTCCGCCGATTATGGTTGTCCAGTAATTATATTTTTCGGCAAACTTAAACCTATTTAAAGCGATGATAGCCAAAGAAAAAACAATCAAATCGTCAAGCATAAAAATAAAAGTATAAAGCAAAAGATAGAGATAATAACTCAAAGAACTTAAATGGCTCATCGTTAAAATTTTAGTATAGATTGCCGGCAATCCGGCAGAACAGAAAAATTCTAAAAGATTAACAGAAAAAGCCAAGATCGCCACTCCTGCTAAAATGCCAAAAGTCAAAGGAGATACAGCCAGTTTTTCAATACGATTTTTAAGCTCGCTCTTTATTTTTTCCTGAAAACCCGTTTTCCCGTCAGTTATTTTACAGGTGCCGGGCTTATATTGAATAAAATTTTTAATCTGCCAAGCGCCAATCCCCAAAGCCAAAACGCCAATCAGAACTCTTATCAAATTTATATAGCCAATAGCTAAAAATAAATTCAGCCAAGCGGTTAAGAATAAAAAATAAACTAAGCCGGAAGTAAAAATAAAAGTTCCGCCGATAAGCAATAATTTTTTCCGGGAACGGACATTAATTAAAAGGGCGATTAAAAATAATAAAATCCACATGGCGCAGGGATTAAAGCCGTCCAAAGCGCCCACAACAATAGTCAAAATCGGCAGAGATAGCTTGGCTAAATTAACTTCTCCGAAAAATGGCACCTTAACGGCCTTAATTTCGCCGCCGATATTTTTTATGCGATCTTCTATCGCTTTTCCGGTAGTTTGGTCATCTTGATAGCCGATAAAATGCTCGTCTCCAATAATAGTTAAAGGAACCCCCAACTGGGTGATGCCAAGCTCTTTAGCGGTTTTTTTAAAAAGTTCTTGGTTTTCAGAATTATACCAGACCTCGTATTTGGTTATTTTCAGCTCCGGATATTTTTCAGCCATTTGCTCTAAAAATTTGCTTTCTTTGGCGCAATGGGGACAGCCGTCTCCCCAAAAATAAATCAGCTCGGTTTTTTCCTGAGCTGAAATAAAATTAAATCCAATAAAAAATAAAAAAACCGCCGCCAAAAAACCAAATTTCCAAATTACTTTCATGTATTTACTATACCATTTTATTTCGTCTAAAAAAATCCGCCGGCGAGAATTTTCATCCCGCCGGCGTTGGTTAAAGTACTATTTCTTTGAAGAACACTCGCAATGTTTTTTTATCAGATTACCATCTGTATTATCCCTCTTATCCACCCATGCCCTACAAGTGCAACCCGAGTTTTGGCACCTGCAGAACTTCCCGTCCCATATGGGAACATGGTGGTGTTCTTTGGCCAGTCTCTCTATTGTATCTTTCCTCGATTGTTCGATATCAGAACGCCGTAGTGTAGTGCTTTGCCGGACTAAAGTAGTTTGCAAGAATCCTCCTCAATAAAAATTTTACTTAATATATAGATACAACTTTCCACCGTAGATGTCAAACATCTACAATATGAGTGGAGTCCGACTTCAACAAATTCAAATAAAAATGCTTAGCAGAGCTAATCCGCTAAGCATAAAGTTGTTTAGTCTCCTCCCTACAAACTAATTTCTCTTATTAAGAAGGGCTGATCACCGGCCTCTCCGATTATAACTGCGATACCGTGCCCTGTTTTAAAAAACGCCTTGGGCCCGACGATATAAATTTCCTCAAAAATCCCCTCTTCTTTAATCGTTTGAATATCGTGACCGATAACTGGAGGAAGAGAATTTTTCAGGAATTTATGGTTATATATAACTCCGTACTTATCATAAATCCGGCGTTTCCGGGCGCTAACAATAGTCGGAACAACGAAAAAGACAACTGCAATAATGATAAGGCATACCATCACCGATGTCACCAATTGCGGATTAGGATTATTAATAATCCCCATTCTTAAAACTGAGTATGCTATCATTGCCAGTAATAGTCCAACCCCGGCTAAAATAAAATCAAAGCTTTTCATCCACCAAGGCACAGGATCTTTCATCGGGTATCCCTTTACCCAACCCTCGGGAATTGCGCAAGTATCGTACCCCGCCGTACACGCAGACTCCATTCTTTCTGCCCTATTTACTGCCCCATTGACTAATTCTCCAATTATTGTCCCCTTTGCCCCTTCTTCAATTTTTTTTAATGAGCTTATAATTTCCGCAATAGCTATTCTCACGTTTCCTCCTTTTTTATAATGTTTAACTTTTAATACTATTTTTCTTATTAAAAGTCAATTTATTCGCTTCAAACGGAAGCCACCGGAAAATGTTCCTAACATCTTTTTCTATATTGCCCACTTGAAATAAAAAAGAGGCATTCCTTTAACAAGGAAGCCTCTATGCCCCACAATTTCTAGAAAGACTGACTATACATGTTCGACACTGAGCGTCGCACATTTTTACAAGCGATTGTCAACTAACCTATGATCCCCCGCTAGATGACGCCCAATTTCAACTCTTCTCCGATTTCCTTTACCTCGTCATCGTTTGGAGTCCGGCCCTCTGAATATTTTCTTAATATAGAAAGCTGAAATCCCTTCTGCGCTTCCGGATTTAATTTTTCTTTTCTCATTTTTTCCAATTGTTTTTTTGAATATTTTAAAAATTCTTTTTCTGTTTCTTTGGCTGTCTGATAATTACTTAAAATATAAGGGTTATTCGGATCTAATGCTTTGGCTCTTTCTATCCATTCGAAACCTTCCCTGACCTCATAATAATGAAAATAACTCATCGCCAAATCAACATATGCCAATGGGTCGGTCAAGTCTAAGCTTATAGCCTTTCTTAAATCCGTTCTTGCCTCTTCAATATTGCCAAGCATAACCTTAACCCACCCCAAGCTTCTTAAATTATCAGAACGATTGGGTTCTAATTGATCGGCTCTTTCCAGCGCCTTCTTCGCCAAGAAAAATCTTCCGCATTTCATTCGGGCTATCCCTAAAAGATAATGCAAATAAGTCATTTCCGGCGCAAAGTTAATCGCCTCTTTTATAATAGAAACCGCAGAAGACGATTGCCCTTTTCTAATTAAATCATCCGCTTTTCTGATTTTATCTTCTATATTTTTATCTAAATTTTCCATTATATTTTTAGGCGTGATGGATATTTGAGGGATATCCGATTTCCCTCATCTAAATTTTGAACTTTTATTTAACTTTCTTTCTTGGACGTCTTACTCCCGCCGCAACGACACCCCATTTTGTTTTGCGAAAATTAACTCCTCCTCGTAAATTTTCTTTTGCTTTTTTTAATGATTCTTCGTCTTTAACTTTTACTTTTGCCATATTTTTATAATTTTTTGATTAATTTTTGATCTTTTTTAAGTTATCCACGGGCGCTTGCTTGCTTGCTTGACACGGGATTATGTGCTACTATTTAAACAGAAGCATGCAATAATAGCTTTTGGAGTGCTCTGGTGTTCCCTCGGAGTATCCGAGGCATAAATAGGAAACTGTTTATAAAATCGGAGACTGTCATTCCAAGAGACGCTGCTTCTACTAAAGAAAGTGTGTTTGCACACTTTTTTTATTTATATTTATAATTAATTAGCAAAAAACTCCATCCCAGCGTCAAGAAAAATATACATATTTCAAACGTTAAACTTCTTTAAATTATTCTCTATTTCTTTTTCTAATTGTTCTATATCCATTTCGATTGTTTTATTTTTCTTCCTTGAACCATTCGCCACCGACTATGGCGCCGCCCTCTTTCGCTTTCCTAAATGCTTCTTTCAGTTCTTCTATTGTCGGTTCTTTCCCTCGCCCTTGCGCCGCCTTCATCGCCCGGCATATCGGGCAATCATCTAAAACGCGCGCGTTAGCGAAGCGTGGAGATGAATGGAATTCATCGACTCCCTCTTTTTTATCGTTTTTCTTTTTCTCCATAATTTTATTGAATGATTAATTCCTTAAAATTTGTTGAAGTCAGACTTCAACAAACCACACGACTTTTTATTTGTTTTAAGTTATCCGCAGATGCTCGTTTGTCTGCTTGCTCGCTTGCTTGACAGGTATTCTTGGTGGAGTATAATTGAAATGTAAGCGTAAGGCTTACCTGATTTTGATCGAAGGCCGTCCGCAAGGGCGGTTTTCTGATTTTTAACGCCAAAATCTATTCATATTCAATCTGTATTCAAAATCTTCGGCATAAAAAATATCATCTATAATTCCATCGATCTTTGCGTCAAAAACCTCTCTTCCAATATGATCCCTAGCGCCAAAAACTATGCATGATTTTCTATATACTTCTTTTAAATATCTAATCGCACACATAAGATCGCCATCTCCGGAGAAAAGCACGATCGTGTCGTAATTATCTCGTTCTTTTATAAGATCAATTGTCATCTCAACATCTAAGTCGCACTTTTTATCGAATCCGAGTTTATTGTTCAAGTTATGAATATATTTAACGCGTTTGTTCACCACCTCAAAACGATTCATTCTTGCTTTATCTAGAATTGCCCCTGACCACTCAACAATATTTTGTGATTTCTCGTTGGGACCATAATCGGCGCCGTAATAAAATCTTCTCAAAAATTCCTTGCCATAAGAAAAACTTTTAACAAGCTGAGCTAACTCCTTAATCCCAATCTGCCACTTCAGGCCATTCTTCCATTTTTCTACATTTCCAAAATCAACAATAACTATTGTGCGTTCACGTTTCGAGACAAAAGATTCTAAAAAAATTTTAACCTCTTTTTGATTCATCAGAATTATTGTAATTTCTTTAAATTATTCTCTATTTCTTTTTCTAATTGTTCTATATCCATTTCAATTGCCAACTTAGTTTATCATAATTTTATCCTATCAAAAAATCACCCCCTTGACGATTGAGTGAAGTCTGACTTCCCTCGTTTTGCCTTAGAAAAAAGTTCGCCACCTTTTTTCTGTCACCTTTTTCCTATTCAGCTTATTTATCTACTACGAAGCCAAGAGATGTATTGTTTTCTAAAAATTCAGAGTATTCGAGATCCTTAAGAACGGAAACATATTCTTCAAGGTGTTTTTTAGGCAAAAATTCTCCAGTATCTTGAAGAATAACCTTGAAATATTCCATCTCTTTATCTTTCGACGCATTAAACCAAGTCCATACTACAGAGCCCTCTTCTTTGATTGCCGATAGGAGAGATCGCATATTAGCAAGCGTATCAACGCTTTTGATAAAATATGCGTCTTGATTCGCTCTAAGCCGCCTGAGATTTTCATTTTTTCTATCTACCCAGTCAGTAATTGACTTGTCTTCAGTAAGAGACGACACGAGATTCTTTACCTCGGCGCCGAACTCGCTTTCAAGTTCTTCTATAAGATATTTACAATCTTCTATGGTGTCATGAAGAATTGCTGCAGTAATAAGTTCTGAACCCGTAGTGTATCGTGCAACGATAATCCCAACTTCAAGCGGATGTACAACATACGGAACCTTGCCGTTCCCCTTTCTAAACTGTCCCTTATGAAGCTCTATCGCTTTCATAATAGCTTTTTCTACGATATTAATTGTATCCATATTTTTTATTTTGTTAATTTTTTTATATTTTCGACCTTTATTTTCGACCTTTGAACCGCAAAAAAAGCGGTTAGGAAATTTCACTTAAGGCCCGTACTCCTTAAGAAGTGAAATCTCCCAACCGCTTTTAATATTAACGATTAGTTAGGTTATCTCCGGCAAATAGCAGATTTCCCTATTTGCTTTCCCCTTTCAGGGAGAAATAACCGGTCCCGAATCATAGGACTCCTTATTAACTTACACTTTAATTATAGCAAATCTGCAGGATTCGTCAAATTTAAATTATCCCTCAAAAACCAGAATTGACACTATTTTTTACCCGTCCAGATATGGCGGAGATACGATCTCGGGGCTACAAACGTTTGAGACGAAGGGAGTTGAGGACGACGGATAACGATGAGAAAGCCATGGCGGCGGCGGCGAAGATGGGATTTAATAAAATTCCGAAAAATGGATATAGAGCTCCGGCAGCCACTGGGATAAAGGCAATATTATAAAAGAATGCCCAAAATAAATTTTGTTTAATAATTCTTAATGTCCGGCGCGAAAGCAAGATGACTTCCGGAATCAATCTTAAATCCCCTCTCATCAAAGTGATTTCAGCCGACTCCATAGCAATATCGGTGCCCTCGCCCATAGCAATGCCTAGTTCAGCTTGAGCTAAGGCTGGCGCGTCATTTATCCCGTCCCCGATCATAGCGACTAATTTTCCGGTCTTTTGCAACTCCTTAACTTTTTCCGCTTTATCTTGCGGCAAAACTCCGGCCATTATATTTTCAATGCCAACTTGCGAAGCAACCGCCCGAGCCACTCTTTCATTGTCGCCAGTTATCATCCAAACCTCCAAACCATTTTTCTTTAATGACTTAATAACTTCTCCGGCTTCTTCTTTGAGCGTGTCGGCCACTGCTAAAAGGCCTTTGACCTGGTTTCCGACTGCCAAAATCACAACTGTTTTCCCCTCGTTTTCCAATTGAGAAATTTTTTCGTCAAAGTCCGTTAAAGACACTCCTGCATCAGCCATTAAGGCCCGATTACCAATAACGCCCAAGTCCCCTTTCACGCCTTTGCCGGGTATTGCCTCAAAATTTTTCACCGCTAAAAATTCAATATTTTCTTTTTTAGCTCGGGCCACTATCGGCTTGGCCAAATGGTGCTCGGAATATCTTTCCAAAGAAGCCGCCAATTGAAGAACGTCGCCAACAATATCAGTTAATTCCGGTTTTCCTTTTGTCAAAGTTCCTGTTTTATCCAAAATAATTGCTTTTACCTTATG
>ERZ1292645.201-Hain-H14-02um-R2-201-length-25596-cov-6_pt1 | contig 25596 bp, 23 predicted proteins | sample MGYA00564401_ERZ1292645 | MGnify/ENA primary metagenome ERZ1292645 (study PRJEB36523, sample SAMEA6512644) | groundwater metagenome | collected 2019-01-09 | study: AquaDiva: Metagenomics assemblies of 32 groundwater samples | reverse complement strand
TTCTCTACTTCCCTCTAAAGATTTATTTGGGTGAAATGCCTCTGATGTCATTTATTACGGGGATGCTTGTGTGTCTACTCTGGATTATCGTTCTTTATTTAGTGACCAAAATGCTCTGGCAAAAAGGAATCAAAAGTTATACTGCTTATGGGAGATAATCTACGAAAATATAGCAAAATCTGGTGGATGTTATCGCTTCGTGCGGCGAAAGTATCCCTCAATTCCCGTTTTGGGGCAGTTCTTTTTATTGTTGCGAAGTTAGTTCGTTTTTTTCTCTTTTTGTTATTTATTCTTGTTCTTGAGACAAAAGTACAAACAGTATCCGGCTATTCTTTGTGGCAAATGATTTTCTTTTTCGCAACCTTCAACATTGTTGATGTACTTGGGCAGTTGTTCCTTCGTGAAGTCTATCGTTTCAGACAGTATGTTATTTCGGGAGACTTTGATTACTTTTTGCTAAAACCTTTTTCTCCGTTATTTCGTTCTCTTTTTGGTGGCGGCGATGTGCTTGATATCCCCATTTTGTTGCTTTCAGTACTCTTTTTATTCATTGCCACCATGCATATAGGAAATGTTACATTGGGAGGAGTTTTGTTATACCTTGTTCTGTTAGGCAACGCTTTTCTCATTGCACTTGCTTTTCATATCTTAGTGCTCAGTCTCTGTATTGTTACTACTGAAATTGATAATGCTTTATGGGTATATCGAGATCTGACACAACTTGGAAGATTTCCTGTGGATATCTATCACGAACCGCTTCGGGGGATTCTGACCTTCATTGTTCCAATTGGAATTATGATGACGTTCCCTGCAAAAGCCTTGATGGGAGTACTTTCAGCTGAAGTAATTCTCTTTTCTTGTGGAGTGGGTACAGGCCTTGTTCTTGTTGCTCTTATTACCTGGCATTACGCACTAAGAAGCTATACAAGCGCAAGTAGTTAATCTATCCCAGGAAGCGAGTAAGCCAGATTCTGTTCGTGATCGCAATTTCTCTATGCCCGCAATCTTTAGTACTCGGGTAAAAACGCCTCAAACGTACCGTTCGTCGGTTGCAACAGGTAGGATTGCCCGTTTCATCCCCATTCGTCTCTGCTGCTCTCAAAATCTGTCAATACAGACTCTGTTCCACACGCCGTTTAATGGGATAAGCATGTGGACACTGGCTATTGCTAGCCGGAGCTTACACTCCGTCCCCGTTTTACTGTTGTCTGGACTTTCCTCCCCACTTGTGTGGAGTAGCGATCCTGCTTCCCAGGATGTGGGTATTGTAGCGGAAATGTGAAGAAGAGGCAAGGAGGATAGATACTGAATAAAAGTTACAATTATGTTGTCAAAAAAAGACCCATAATGTATAATGCTGCAAAGATGGCGAAATACGAAGAAATGCGAGGAGGAAGGCCTGAAGGTAAAGCTCGCGCCTCAGAAGTTACAACCTCAGATCCGAGGACTCTCCCTGGACTTTTTCGGTCTATTTACACGGCTATGCTTACTCATTCAGAAGCTTTATCTCCTCGAGAGAGACATTCTGCTGGAATCGTTCTTACCGCAGTACTCGCAACTCTCACAACGCAGGGAGATAAATCAAATTTTCGTTTACCAGATCCTGTTGTAGATTCTCTGGTCACAGCTCTTTCCGCGGGATCGGAAGCTGGTGCATCTACTGAGCAACTTCCCGATCCTCCTTCAGAAGGTGAACATACCCTTGGATCGTTGGAAAATACAAGGGTTGGTGCTGTTTCGCGTTATATCGGAGAACGTGTCCTTGATAGAGGTGAGCCAGATACCATTGTACAAAGGACTGGTCTTTCCGAAGACCGTGTCTTGGCCGCCTTATCTGGTGAGGATGACATCCCTCTTTCTGATTGGTTTCGGGTGATTGGTGCGGCTCTCTTGCCTGAACAGGAGCCTGAAGCAGTAACGGTTTTTGAGGAAAAAATTGCTGCAGGTACGAGGAGAGAAGAAACCCTTCGAAGAGAAAATTTAGACTTAGTAGGTCAAGCAGCGGCGAAGGATGCCACAATACGAGAACTGACAGCACGAGTTGCAGAGTTTGAAGATTCTCAGAGACCAACAACAGAAGCATCCGCTCGTGTTGCGATACGTGCAGAGGCTGCTGGAGAAACGGTATCTTTGTTAGGCGTACTCAGAAATCGATTAACACAAGCTGAGCAAGCTGCTCGTGACTCCCGACAGGGGAATTTAAAGCCCACATCCGAAGCTCAACGCCGCGTTGGAGCAGCAGCAGGACGTATCCAAGCAGCACGAGTAGTATTTGCTGCATTAGGAGTAGAGGATCTTATGCTGCCAACAACAAGGGGTACTAAGAATGCTACTCCAGAAGTTGTCTTTGCCGCGCAAACAAGTATTGCTCCTGAGGTCTCATCGTTAAAGATCGCATTGACCCAAGAACAAACAGTGTCTAGAGCGGCACGAGAAAAAGCTGCTCGTGAAAAGTCTACAACTGACACTCTCCGCGTTGAGAAGGATCGTCTACAAAAACAGTTGACCGATGCAAAAAATGAAACAGGGCAAGTGAGAGGTCACTTGACAGAAGAGCTAACCGTTGCTAGAGGAGAAGCTACTACTCTTCGTGACCAAGTATCTACCCTTACCAGTGAATTAGGGCAAGAGCGAGCAACGAGTGAAGAGTTAATAACGGCTGTGCAACGTGCTCAGTCAGAGGCCTCATCACTGAGAGGTACAAACGTTACTTTACAAAGTGAGGTTTCAGGAGCACATGCCAAAGAGGCAGTTGTTCGTGAAGAGCTTGGTGGGGTACAGCAAAAAATCCATGATCTTGCATCCGATGCACTCGGAGTTTTCCTCACCCTAGCTTCGGCATCTGATGGAAAGCTGTTAGAAGCAGAAGAAGTAACTCAGGTAGATGTACAAGCCGTTGCTGCAGGTACTGCCTCCCACGAAGTCTCGATGAAAGTACTCAATGCAATTGTTATAGCTCAAGGAAACTTATTACGTTCACCGGTAGTTGTTACTGAAGCAATCGTTACTGATGATTTCGTCGACGATACGCATATCGAACCAGAAGATACTTCTGTTCCTCGAAAACGGAGAAATGCTGACGTAGAGGCTATCAGGAAAGAAAGACGAGAACGGATTGGACCACAATTATCTCAGCTTCGGCAATTACGGGGCATGAAGAGAGAAGTTTTTGCAGAAAGAATAGGAACAAATGAGAAGGATGTTGCGATAATTGAAAATGGTGGTCGAAATATTATGTTAGAAGAATTCCAATTATGGCTTGATGCCTTGCGAGAAGATCCTCTTTTAGTTGCATCGAACGCTGCTGTGCAAGCGATCCTTCATCGTGTTAGGGGGGATACAACACAGATACCCGCCGATCAAGTATCTGAACATCTACAGGCATTTTGCGAGAAAGCACAGGTGAGTAAGCGGGATTTAGTAAGAATCTTAAAGCGCAACATGAAAACTGTTGGTAAACTCCTTTCTGGAGAGGGGAGTCTCACAAAAAGTTCGCTGCGTGAGCTGTCACAGCACATGCAGACACTTCTCCGTGAGGGAGAAGCACTCTCTGACTCATTACAACAAGAATATGGTCTGATGCATGAAGAAGCAAGAGAAAAGCAACAATCATTGACTCCGGGAGAAGCATCGGCGGCTATCCGAAGAGACCTAGGAATTAGGCAAAGTAATTTGTTGGAAGATGTAAGCCAGAGTGTTATTAGTGCGATTGAAACAGGAAGAACATCATTCACCTATGAGCGGTTAAGTACTCTTTATGATCTTTTTGTTTCGAGAGGTGTTTCTGTGGATCGTACTGAAATGCGTTACTTACGCGAGTATAGAGAAGAGTTAAAGCAAAAAAGACCGCTCCGTGCTATTGCTATTGATGACCTGGTACAAGTTTCTGGATTAACCCCAGAGACGATTCATCTTTTGATGAGTCAACAGAATGTAGACAGGGATGCTCTTGAGCGGTTTATCCAGGTAGCTGCAAGTTTAGGGGCACAGCCTAGTGATCTAGATTACTATAGAATACAGCTTAAAGCGATGGGTAAGCGAACGCGCGCGCGTATCTCACCTGCCGTGCATCATAAAGTGCAGTCGGGAGATGCTCTCGTTGAAAGAGCGTCTGCCGCTGGGGATACTCTTAATAATCCCCATTTATCCTGATGACGGCCATTCCTCAGCGGACAAAGAAGTCCCTCAGATACCCGCTAGTGCTGCTATAACTGCTATTCTGGAAAGGAGAAATGGATCACTGCCTGCAAGAAAGCATATTAACGTCGGGAGGTTAGTTCCATGTGGTAAGTCCATTGCTCTTGGGAATCTGGAACCAACCTTAACAGAGTTGACTACTCTCTATAATCACTTTCAAAAGTTAGGAGAGCAAGAAGATAGTAAAGAAATGCAAGCTCTGGCAAGCCTAATCTCTCAATTACAAACTCCTAAAGCATTAGAATCGATTAATAGGACTATGCTTGCTCGAGAGGCTGGTATACGTAGGATTGTACTAAACCGTGTTCTCGATTGGAGATCAAGCGATATTAGCCACATTGAAAAATTTGTCTTTGCTGCTCGTCGACTTGGGGTACAAGATGAAGAGCTTCTCGTCTATAAGAATAAAATTAAGAGGCTGAAGGAAGCCGAGGCTTAACGATACGTCGAGCACAACATCTGATACTCACAACTCTTGCAAAAAATCCCTCCCGTACAGACGAAGGCACTTCTTGAAATATCTTCTGCATAGTGCGCAATCTTTCCTTTGGCAATCTCAAGTTCATCTTTGGTTCTGGTTGTTGAGACGATCTTCCCAACTTCCAGATAATTAAGCGTCAGAACAATCTCTTCAGGTGTTTTACCGAGCAAATCATCTCGCATTTCAGTAGCTGCAAGCGCATAAAACGTCAACTGCAAATCATCTCGTAGTTTCTTCTCTTCAGGTACTTTACTGCCTGTTTTGTAATCAATAATTTCAATTCTGCCATTCGGGAGTTTATCAATCCTGTCGATTCGTCCACCAACTTTGAGTTTACCCTGCCTGCCGGCAGGCAGGTCTATCCAAAAAGCAAAAGGAAGTTCGATGGCAATTGTTTGTGGCGAGTTTGTAGTTAGTTCATCTGCATAGCTCAAAAGTGTTGTTGTTGCGCGTTTATATGCCTGTTCTTTTTCGGCTTTACTGTTGTATCCGCCACTGAGCCAATTCTTTTTGAGTAATTCATGCATCTGATTCGGGCGGGTACTTGCATTTGTCTTGAGCAGTTCAGAAAAGTCCCGTAAACTGCTGTGGATACTCACACCATAACTAAGCGCTGGTGTTGGTTGGGTTGGGACATTAAGGATATATTTTAGTTTGTAATGCAGTGGGCAGGTAAGAAATGTTTGTATTTGCGAATAGGAGAGGTATGTCACGGGATATATTGGTGTGTCCTGTTTAGGGGCTTCTTCTTTTTTGCTTGGGGCGATTTGCGTGTTAAACATATCAAGAAGCGACAATTGGTCCGCTGCTTGCTCAGCCACATGTTTTCGAAGGACCTTATCAAGTGCTGGTTGTCCAAGTGATTCACCAATAAACGGAGCAAGTTTTCGCTCCCGTTTTCCCTCGCCATAAAACTTGGCAGCAGTCAGAAAAAGCTGCTCTTTTGCCCGGGTGATTGCCACATAAAAGAGTCTCCTCTCTTCTTGTAGATTACTATCTCCCTCAGGAAGGGTCTCTCGGATAATCCCTTGAGGGACAGGAATTTGTTCTTTGCGGTCACGACTTGGGAATCGTTGGGTTACCAGGTTGACAACGAACACGACGGGAAACTCAAGGCCTTTACTGGAATGAATGGTCAGGATATTGACCGCATTGTTGGTGCTCCAATCGACAAGTGCTGCCTGTGGGCTTTCCCCTAGTTCCATAGAGAGATCAATCCAATCAACAACTACAAAGATAGAAGCATCTTCTTTATTGGCAGCAAAAGAGTTAAGTCTATCAAAAAATTTGGCAATATTTTCGGCTTCTCTCTCGGTCCTGATCGTTCCCGGATCAAGATAATGTCCAAGAAGCCCTGAGTCTTCAAAGAAGTAATAGAGTATTTGTCCGGCTGTTTCAGTCGGAACTTTTTCCAGATGTTTTTTGAGCATTTCAACTATTCGAGTAATTCTTATTTTGCCATCATCTGTCAGCAGGCTTTCTTCCACCTGTTCCATTGCCTCAAAAAGAGTTATATTATTTCGTTTGGAAAAGTTAAGAAGCGCTGCAATATCACGAGCGGCAATAGCAAAGACCGGCATCGTAAGGACTCGATAGAGGGCTGAGGTATCTTCAAAGTTAACGAGCGTATGGAGATAGGCAATCAAATCCTTGATCTCTTCCTGCTGAAAAAGATGCCCAGGTCCCAGGAATTGGAAGGGGATATGGACTCGCTCAAGCGCTCGTTGAAAAGGTGTCGCATGGTCATTTGCCCGGACAAGAATGGCAAAGTCATTATAGAGACGGTTTGTTTTTTTGACAATTTCTTTTATTTTTTTTGCGACATTTTCAGCTTCTTCTTCAACTCTATTGGTATAGATAAATTCGATTGGTGCATCCTTCTGCATACCTTTTGATTTCATAGCAGTCAGCTGTTTATTGATGTTCTCTTTAATTTCAAGTCGATCAGGATTATTGTGTTGGATCATTTGATAAGCACTATCAAGAATTGTTTGTGTGCTACGATAGTTCTTGGTCAACGTTACAATGGTAGTGTTCGGAAAGTGAGCCCGAAACTGCAGCATGTTTGAAATAGCAGCACCTCGCCAGCGATAAATTGCCTGATCATCATCGCCAACAACCGTGATGTTTTGTCTCTCTCCGGAAAGCAGCATTGCCAGTTCATTTTGTGCATAATTAGTATCCTGAAATTCATCAACCAATACGTAGTGAAATTTTTTCTGGTATTCTTTTAAGACTGTTTTTCGCATGCGAAAAAGCTTGAGCGTATTACTGATAAGATCAGAAAAATCCATAACACCTTCTTTTACTTTGAGGTCTTCATATAGCGTGTATGCTTTGGCAAGTTCCATTGTCCGAGTCGCTCCTTCTTTTTCTATCTCCGTCATTCTGGCTCCCGCCTGCCAACGCCTGGCACTGGCGGGCAGGTGTCCAGAATCGATTCCGGAGTCGCGTTGCTCCCCAGAATGACGAGTCATAAGTCCCTCTGCATACGAAAGGTATTGTTCAGGATTGATATCATCGTCTTTGAGTCGGCTAAAGTGTTGGAGCATGCCTTGAAGAAATTTATTGGGATTACCCAGTGGACGGAAATAATCCAGCTCAAAACTAAACAAATGTTTGCGAAGAAAAGCAAGTGCTTCTGCCTCAGTCAGCATAGAGAATTTGGGATCGAGGCCTATATTGATTGCCTCTGCCCGAAGGATTCTGTCACAAAAAGCATGGAAGGTCTCTATCCACATTTCGATATAGCCGTAAGGAAGGGCCTCATCAATACGTGTTTGCATTTCTGTTGCTGCTTTTTCGGTAAAGGTAAGGGCGAGGATATTGCCGGGAGAGATTTTTTGTTCTTGAATCAGATGTGCTATCCGTTTGGTGATGACGGTTGTCTTCCCCGTCCCGGCACCAGCGATGATCAGCAGTGGCCCTTCGCCATGGGTAACTGCTTGCTGTTGTTCTTGATTGAGAGACGTGGGCATGCGGACATTGTAGCAGAATTTAACAACAAGAGCATATTTTTGATGACGAAAGAGCATTTATACTATATACTGAAAGAATGAGTGAAACAGCCATACGTCCTCAAGAAGCAACTGATGCAGCTTTTGCAGAGATTGCTCGTAACGAATTTATTGGTAGTACGGCTGAACAACCTGGGATGGCCAGCATTACTCTTGGAATGCTCTCTGGTGATCGAAGGCAGTTTGATCCAGGAATTACGGTTACGCCTGATCAGGTAACAGGTCTATTGGATAGGATGACTGAAGAAAATCTCGATAGCAGCGCTATCGATGAGCTCTCAGATAAAAGGAGGCAAGAGGCCAGTACCGATCCACAAGAATGGCATAATTGGATTAATAACTATATCGATACAGGGCGTAATGGTGAGCAATCTGAAGATCTGAATGCAGTACTAACGTCCTTAGGAGTAAGCGATTCACAGAGTTTTTATGATACGTATTTTGCCAATGGAACCGATAGCAATGCTATCCGTAATGCGATCATTAATGGGTGTCGCAATCCTGATGGAGCCGTGGATATAATGAAATTTCAGAGACATTTTGCGGCAATTCGTCCAATGCTTGGCTCAGTGGGAGATGAGGCATTAGTAGGTCTGATGGGAGATGTGACACGTTTGCACGTGGTTATAACCCAAGACGAACCGGCTCGACGAGATTTCCTTACACGTGTCTCTGCGGGAGTTGGGATAACCTCACCTGAAGGAGCAATGCGAGATCTCCTTATTGAAATGTCCGGACCGTCCTCAGTGCAAGTAGCTGCAGCAGAAACCACAGAAGAGCCTGAACCTCCTGTTGTTACTCCTACGAATGGAGATTCAGGTACTAGTGAAACGCAACCCCAACCTTCTCCTTCTGACATCTCTGAACCTAGGACGCCACCTTCTTCTGAACCTGATGAAACACCAGTTGCTCCTGCGACAGAGCCAGAACCAACTCCTTCAACGCCAGCTCATGGAGAAGAAGCAGCTGAAGCATCTTTAGATAGTGAAGTTCAGGCAATGAATGCCAGGTTACAAGCACTTGAGTCGGAAGACATTCAACAAGGAGATACAAGCCGAAAAAATGCCTATCTTGATGAATTATGTGCGATAGCGAAAGAACAACAGCGCCTTGGAATTGATCCCACACCTACCTTTGTGCTCGCTCGTAAATCGATTGGAACAGGAGACGATTATACGACAATCCCCGAGTTAGATTTTGATACCGACCCAGCTGTCCCACATGCTGTAGCCAATCTAGAAAGAGCAAAGAAACTAGTTAAGTCAGAGATTGAAATGCATGCTTGGGATACTGCTATGGAAGACATACAGCACTCATTCAATATTCGGATAGAATACGGCTTTGGAACTACTATAACTGACTATGTAAAAGATTTTTGTGACGTTGCAGGGGTACAAGGAGAGGCAAATGAGGTAACTACTGAAGCACTCAAACGGGCCAAAAGCTTTGTCAAAACAAAATCGGGAGAAGGTGACAACAAAGGAATGCGTGTATTAAGGAGTAACCCACAAAATATTGCTCGTGTAATTGCAATTTATGATACTTATCTCAAAATAGGGCAAACAGAAGAAGCAGATAAAATTGCTCAACGAGTAAGAAGGGATTTCCCGGAGGGTGACAAGCTTGTTGCTCTGGCAAAGAGAGGGGATTATAATTTATCCGTACCTGATGCTTTTAAGACTCCCTCAGTTCAGGAAGAGAAAGATACTGCTACAGGTGAATCAACTCCCACAGAGGAATCACCCGCACCTTCACCTACAGAAGTGGAAGGAAAAGATGATAATGAAGAAGGAAGGGAAGCTCCTTCTTTACCTATTCAAAGAGATGGTAAGTTTTTTGATCCCGCTAACTCGGATAGAGAGCTTACAAAAGATGAATCTGACAGAATGTACTCGGCTGCATATTGGTATGAAAATCGAGAGACCATCCCTTATGGACTAAGAGATCAGATGATTTCTAATATCAGGTCAGCTGGTGAACCTGGAGGCAATGGACAAATTGGAACATTTGTTGATCCAGAAGGAATAACAGAGAAAGATCGTATGAAAATGTCTGCATATAAAGTGCTTGCAGAGGAGTTGGGATATGAAGTAGGAGAGTATACTCATCATCAAAAAACACATAATGTTAACGCTCCTATTAGTAAATAGTAAAAGGACTTCATAATTACTGTAATACAATATCCCCATTCTTTGTCCACTCCATAATCAGACTCGTGGGGCAACGTCATAGGCCAGTACTCTTTAGGATTGTTTTTCTCTTTTCCTGCATTATAATAGGGAAATATGCCTAGCGATACTACCTCTGTCAGAGCACACAGTTTTACTCTGCGTTTTCTCAAAAAAGAAGAATTAGCCAGAGATACGTATTCATTTTATTTTGATCGAGCTGGTGTTGCTTTTGATTTTATTCCCGGGCAGTACGTCCGTATGACCTTACCGCATGATTCTGACGGTCGGGGGTCAAGTCGATATTTTACGATCGCTTCCTCTCCCAAACAAAAAGATATACTAATGATTACGGTGAAAGTATTTCAAAGTACCTTTAAAGAGGTGCTTCTTAATTTGCAGCCAGGTCAGATAATCCAGTTCTTTGGTCCCATGGGATGGTTTCTACTGCCGGAAGATGCAGCAGATGAAAAAGTCTTTATTGCGGGGGGAATCGGTATAACGCCATTTCATAGCTTGTTACTCACGCTTGCCGATGAAAAACTTGCACGTCCCGTGACGCTTTTTGCTTCCTTTTCGACAAAAGAAGAAGTACTCTTTTATGATGAAATGCAAAAAATTGTACAGAAAAATAAACAGATACGGGTAGTGTATCTTTTGACAAAAAAAGAAGATGCATTAGGAAAGCTTGTATCCGGAAGGTTAACTAAAACAGTATTAAAAAAATATCTTGGAGATATTCAGCAGCCTGTCTATTATATTGTTGGTTCTCCGGCTATGGTAGAAGGAGCCAAAAATGCACTTGTGTCTTTTGAAATAGCTGAGGAGAAGATCAGGACAGAAGATTTTACGGGGTATTAACTGGTTCTTTTATCTCTGGGACAACTTCGGTATTCAAGTGTTTGGCAGATGACAGTTTCTGACCCAGCTGGGTAAATCCTTTGGTTACATTGCCATATTGATTAGAAGCATTGCCAATATGCTTTCCAAGCACATCAAGTGAATCATTTACTTTCTGATAATCAATTTGCAAAGCTCTCAGCAACCTAAAGACTTCTCTTGATTGGGTCTCAATTTTTTTGCCCTCAAAGGAGAGAAGGATTGTCTGAAGATGTGCGTACAGTGTTGTGGGCGAGACCAAATAAATGCGCTTATTTCGGGCGTATTCGATCAACTCATCCATACTGGCTACTTCATAAAACACTGTCTCACTTGGGACATACATGAGGGCAAAGTCCATCGTTCCTTCTTCTGGCAACACGTATTTCTTGGCAATTGCATCGATATGTTTTTTGATGTCACGAGCAAACTCTTTTCGGTGTATAAGTACTTCTTCTTCTGTTTTTGCTTTGGCAAGTTTTTGGAAATTCTCCATTGGAAACTTGGCATCAATTGGCAGGATGCCTCCATCTGTTTTGATTGCGGCATCTACCTTTTCTCCCGATTTAAAGGAATACTGCAGGTGAAAACTATTCTTGGGGAAAATCTGGGTAATCAAATCTGTTAAAACATGTTCTCCAATATTTCCTCGCAATTTTGGACTCTTGAGAAAATCTTGCAGCTCTTTCATTGAGCGACCAATTTCATTCATCTCACCAACTTCTTTACCTACATCACGGATGACTGCTGCTGCTTTATCGAGTCGCTCGTTGAGTTGCTTGGTATTTTCTTGTAAGGTCTGTACCATCGTAGAGGAGCTTGTATGGAGTGATTTATTGATCGTTTGGTTAGTTATTTCAAGAGATTGTTGCATTGCCTTGAGCCATTCGAGCAGTGCCTGATCAGATTGGGGTTTGTTGAGATCAGAAAGTTTTTTGTTTATAACGTAAAAGATCACGGTAAATCCGAGAACAATACTTCCGAGGATGAGCAGCATATCCATATGTCTATTGTATCATCTCTTTGTGCTGAATGTATTTTCCTTGGACCCGGATGCAGTAGCATTTTCTCTCCATAGGGTCATCGTCACCTTGTCGTCCTGCGAAAAGTACATTCAGCACTGAGATACAAGACAAGGCTAGATCAAACAGTAAAGGGATGCTATAATAATATCTCTATGAAAGCCGCAACTATCGTTAACAAATATATTACCTTCTTTGAAAAGCGTGGACACACGCGTATTGCTAATGCTCCGCTTGTTCCTCAGAATGATCCAACAACGCTCTTTACCAGCTCGGGTATGCAACCGTTGGTTCCGTATCTCCTTGGAGAGACGCATCCTGCTGGGACGAAGTTGGTCAATGTACAAAATTCCTTTAGGGCTGCTGATATTGATGAAGTTGGAAATGATAGGCACACCACCTTTTTCCGTATGCTTGGTAATTGGAGCCTAGGAGATTATTTCAAAAAAGAACAACTTCCCTGGTTCTTTACGTTTCTTACGGAAGAATTGGACATTGATCCGAAGCGATTATATGTAACCGTCTTTGCGGGGAATGGTGAAATCGAAAAAGATACTGAAAGTGTCGACATTTGGAAAGAATTATTTGCAATGCATAATATTGAAGCAAAGGAACATGAGCGCATCTTTGCCTATGGCGCCGCGAAAAATTGGTGGAGCCGAGCAGGGGTTCCTGAAAAAATGCCAGCAGGAGAACCAGGTGGACCTGATAGCGAGGTTTTTTATGATTTCGGAGCGGAACTCAAATTCCATGAGAAGAGTACCTTTAAAAATGAAAAGTGCCATGTCAATTGTGATTGTGGGCGGTATTGGGAAATTGGCAATAGTGTTTTTATGCAGTATCGCAAAGAAGCAGATGGCTCAGTACAACCACTTCCCAAACCAAATGTCGATTTCGGTGGTGGCCTTGAACGCATTCTCGGGGCAGCCCAAAACAAACCTGATATGTTTCAAACCTCTCTTTTTGCCCCAACTGTTGCAACGATAGAAAAAATCACCAAACAGCCTTACCAGCAGCACAAAGCAGCAATGCAGATTGTCGCTGACCATTTAGGAGGAACCCTCTTTATGCTTGCTGCAGGGATCACTCCCTCAAACAAAGATCAGGGATATATCCTTCGGCGGTTAATTCGTCGAGCTTATGATAACTTCTCGCAGCTAGGAGGGAAGGAACTGATGCCTGTTATTGAAACAATTGTTGAACAGTACAAAGAAACAGATCCCATGCTTGTTACAAAATTTGAACCAAGTAAGTATACGTTACTTGAAGAGCTGAAGAAATATAGCAGTGCACTTGGAAAGGCAAAGCAATATATTGCCAAAAAATATCCTTCTGCTGTCATTCCCGCGAAGGCGGGAATCCACGAAGAGACTGGATCCCCGATCAAGTTGGGGATGACAAAAAAAGTGGGTGACGAATTATTTGGAACTCGAGAGATCACCGTTGATGATGCATTTTATCTCTATACTTCGCACGGACTTTCTCCGACCCAAATTAAAAGCCTTGGCTATACCTTTGACGATCAGGCATTTGCCGAGAAGATGAAATCACACAAAGAGCTTTCTCGTAAAGGTGCTGCGCAAAAATTCCGTGGGGGACTTGCCGATCATCAAGAAAAAACAGTCATGGGGCATACGGCAACACATTTACTCCATCAAGCGCTGCGAGATATGTTTGGCAAACAATTGCATCAATCTGGTTCCAATATTACCGCTGAGCGGCTTCGGTTTGATTTTAACTTTGATCGAAAACTTACCGATGACGAGGTAAAACAACTTGAAGAGACCGTAAAAGCCAAAATAAAAGAAAATTTACCGGTTCATTTTGAAATGATTCCAACCAAAAAAGCAAAAGAGCTTGGAGCAATTGGTCTTTTTGAAGACACCTATGCTGAGGTTTCAAAGATTTATTTCATTGGTGGTTCTGGAAAAGAAGGCGATCATGAAGCATATTCTATTGAATTTTGTGGAGGCCCACATGTTGATTTTACAGCAGCAGTTACATCGTTTAAGATAATAAAACAGGAGAACTTAGGAAATAAAATGCGAAGAATATATGCTATAGTAGGATAGGGGGAATTCTCCATCCATAAAGCTTATGAAACTGCCTATTCCTTTTATCGGTAAAAAAGAAACAAAAGGGGAGTATTACCTTGCACTTCTGTTGACTGATGGTCAAGCCACTGCTGTTGTTCTACAGGCTCGGGAAGAGCGAGTAAAAATTCTTGGGAGTCACACCGAATCTTTCGTCCGTCCTCTTGAAGAGTTAAGCATGGAGCAACTCCTTGAAGTCCTTGATAGAACGATCAGTTTGACAGAAGAGATATTGCCTCCACATATTGAAACGCATAATACCGTTTTTGGCCTCAAAGCAAGTTGGATAGATGATGAAACAAAAAAAATTAAAAAAGACTACTTAGCGAAGCTTAAAAAAGTCTGTGACTCACTCGATTTGGAACCGATTGGTTTTATGGTGATTACTGAAGCTATTTCCCATCTCATGCATGAAGAAGAAGGTGCTCCTATCTCTGCCGTTCTTGTCGATATTGGTGGAAAAATGGTAACGGTTACTATTCTGCGGGCTGGGAAGTTGATCGAGACACTCAGTAGTCCTTTGGGAGAATATACTCCAGTCACCGTAGTTGAAAAATTACTTCGTCATGTGACGCTTCCGGTACTCCCCGAGAGAATGCTTCTTATGAGTACCAAAGAAGATGATCGTATTGTGCAGGATTTTGTCTCGCATCATTGGACGAAGCATTTGCCGTTTCTTCATGTCCCCGATATCACTGCCCTCTCAGACCAATTTGCTGCACATGCGGTAGCCTCTGGTGCTGCAAAGCAGATGGGATATACCCTTATTGATAAACCTGAGCTTCCTGAAGATACCAGCACTCTCCCTCAGCGTGAGGCAAAAAAAGACGAGGAAGAAGAGTCACTATCTGAAAAAGAATCTCCAGAGCCTCATAGAGCAGAAGATCGTGATGAGCTAGAAGAGAAACCTCTGGAGGCAAAAGAATTTGGATTTGTGCAGGATCGTGATGTTGCTGATATTCCTGAAGAAGAAGTGAAGCCGAAAGAGTTACATAAGGCGTTGATTGACCAGCATAAAACTGAAAGTGAAGCAGAGCCAGATATTTTTGCGGTAGAACATGACAATATCGTCCCAGTTTCACTGCATCAAAAGCCGGGGAAGAAACATCGTTCTCTTGCCGTTTCTTCCTTGTCCGGTAAAGCCTTCTTTGTGGGTCTGAAAGAAAAGCTTACTTCTGGAACTGGTAGCCTGAGCAAAAATCCCCGTGCGGTTAAAATTGGCATCATTGCTGGTATCATTTTGCTTCTTGTTGGTGGACTTATCTATGGCTACCTCTATCATACCAAAGCAACAATTATGTTAACCGTTACCCCTGAAATAGCAGAAGAAACACAGGAAATATCTTTCTCAACAACGGGACCCAATGATTTCTCGGGGAATATTATTCAAGCAGAAGAAATTGAAGTAAGTGTTGATGGTTCTCTGACTCGTGCTGCAACTGGTAAAAAAGATATTGGAGAGAAAGCAAAAGGAGGAGTAACCCTCTATAACAATGGTGATGATGATGTTCGCCTCCCTAGTGGTACTGAAATGAAGACCAGTAATGGCCTCGTTTTTCTTACCGATAAAGAGGTAAAAATAGGCTCCGCTTCAGGAGATATTTTTTCTGGAACGAAACCTGGAACGGTTGATGTGGGTGTGGTAGCCAAGGAATTTGGTTCAGATTATAATATGCCATCAGGAACAAAGTTTTCCGTAAGCGGCAATATTGCCGCTAAAAACGATAGTGCTTTCTCAGGTGGATCAAAGAAATCAATAACGGTCGTCTCAAAAGATGACATTGCAAAGTTGCGAGCAGATTTGCCAAAGAGTTTGCAGGCAAAAGCCCAACAACAGCTTGAACAACAAGTCTCAAGTGACCAAGCATTACTTTCTGCTGTTATCCCTGCAGGACTCGCAAAAGAATCTTTTGATAATAAAATTGACGAAGAAGCCAAACAAGTAAAGATTACCGGTATCGTCAATTTCGCGGGAGCAGTATATAGCAATGACGATTTACTCGACTATGCCAAAACAGTTGTGAAAGAAACTGCTTCAGAACAAGAGGTGAATCTGGCAGATAATAGTGTTAAGGCAACGATTAGCGATGTCTCAGCAAAAGATATTGAGGATATTACGGCAACCGTATCGATAGAGGCTGGACTTTTGCCAGAGATAGAGGAAGCAGACCTTATTCGAAGCATAAAAAATCAATCAGTGAGTGGTGCAAAAGAAACGCTCCAGTCATTACCACAGATCGCAAAAAGTGACATAAGTTTCTCGCCTGCGATTCCCTTCATCTCCAATTTTTTCCCCAGACTACCCAATATGATTGATGTGCAAATGAAATCTGAGTAAGCTGCTATGAAGACATTTATTTATACGAAAGGGCGAAAAAGAAACGTGCGAAAAATCATGCGTTTTAGTGGGATGGTACTTTCTCTTGCAGGGGTTCTTCTGGGTCTTTATATGCTTTTTCCTCTTATTTCCTGGCAAATTTACTTGAAGCCAGCTTTTGCTGAGCAGTCATTTGCTGCTCCTATTCCTAAACAAACAATTGTGACGCAAGTTGATCTTTCAAGTCTTGTGCAAAACGTTCAGGATTCACTCAGTAGCATTGACTATTCTAATGTACAAAATTGGCTTCCAGAGACGTATGAAGCAACAGAAATTACCACAGACGTATCATACTATTATCTTTCAATTCCTAAACTTGAAATCCATGACGCTGTTGTCTCAACAATAGATACTGATATTGGCAAGCATCTCGTACAATATGGAGGGACAGCTACTCCTCCAAGTACGGGTAACACTGCTATTTTTGGCCATTCGACACTCCCGCAGCTCTTTAATCCAAGGGATTATAAAACTATTTTTGCCAAAGCACATACATTGATTGTCGGAGACACACTGCAAGTTACGGTTAACAATAATGACTATACCTATCGTATTCAAGAAATTACGATTGTTGACTCTAAAGAGACATCCTTTTTAGCCCAGCCTCAAGAAGGTAGTTATCTTACGATTGTCACCTGTACTCCTCCCGGAACTGTCTGGAAGCGCTTGATTGTTAAAGCAAAACTTGAGAATATATAACTATGGAAGAAAACGGACAAAAATCTAAAGTAATACTTATTTTGGAGAAGATTTGGCCGACTGTCTATAAAGTTATCAATCTTATTATCTACGCTATTATCAGTTTCTTAAAAGGAGCTGTCAAAATCGCGATGGATCAACTTAAAGGTAAGATCTAATATGGCTGATATCCCGCAATCGCTTGAAGCAATACAAAAGAAAATCACGGGTGAACGTTTAACCTACAAAGAAATATTTGCGATTATGGATGACATCTCACACAATCGTCTGGGGGATATCTTGACAACCTATTTTTCAGCAGCAGGTTACTCGCAAGGCTTTTCTAATGAAGAACTCTATTTTTTGACCAAAGCAATGATCGATACCGGTGAACGTTTACAGTTTCCTGGTATTGTTGCTGATAAACATTCTGTTGGTGGAGTTCCTGGCACGCGAACGACACTTATTCTTGTTCCCATTATTGCTGCCGCAGGATTTACTATTCCCAAGAGCTCTTCTCGTGCAATTACCACTCCTGGAGGGACAGGTGATGATATGGAAGTGCTTGCTCCGGTTACTTTTACTAAAGAGCAGATTTATGACATTGTAAATAAAGTACATGCTTGTATTGTCTGGGGAGGCGGAGTTGATATTGCTCCTGCTGATGATGAGCTTATCAAAGTTGAACAACCACTACTGCTTGAAAGTTTTGATAAAATTCTCGTCTCTATTATGGCAAAAAAAGTTGCCTTTGGTGCAACGCATGTAGTGATAGATCTTCCCTACGGGAAATATGTCAAAGTGCATACAGAACCTGATGCTCTATTGGTCAAACGTAAATTTGAATTCCTTGCTCGTCGGTTTGGCCTAAAGATTGATGTCCTTGTTCACCGAGTAATAGAACCAGCAGGAAGAGGCCTTGGGCCACTTCTTGAGACGAGAGATGCACTCTGTGTCCTTGAGCAACGAACAGACCGTCCAGTTGACCTTGAAAACCACGCTATTATGCTGGCAGGACATCTTCTTGATCTTTGTCAAAAAGATACCTCTTTTGCTGAGCAAAAACGTATTCTTGGCGAATTTGGTACAGGCAAGCAGTGGGCACAAGCCCTCCTCAAAAGCGGTGCTGCTCTCAAAAAAATGAAAGAAATAATCCAGGCACAAGGAGGAAATTCTGCTATAATAAGTAAAGATCTTGTTCCTGGAAAGTATTTTTATACGCTGGAAGCAAATGAGCGGGGAGGAATTCAGAAGATTAACAGTCGTAATGCATCGTTGGTCGCAAAAGTGCTTGGTGCACCAACGCAAAAGAAAAGCGGCATTTATTTACACAAAAAAATAGGTGAGTCAGTCAGAGGTAATGAACCAATTCTTACCTTATATAGTGAAACGGCTTATCACTTAAAAGAAGGGAGAGATACGCTAGAAAATTTCCCAGTAGTTACTGTTGCATAAGATGAAAAGGTTTTCTCTATTAGTTGTTTTTTTATTGCTTGCTCTTTTTGGAGGGATCGCCTGGTGGCAAACAAACATCGTTCCAGTCGATCCGCAAGCTACCACAAAAGAAATATTTGCTGTTGAAAAGGGTGCCGGAATTCGAGAAATTGCTAACGCATTAAAGGAAGCTAAGTTAATACGCGATCCAGTCCTTTTTTTCCTCCTCGTAAAACAGTTAGGTCTTGATAACAACATTCAGGCAGGTCAGTTTTACCTTTCCCCTGCCATGTCTTCAGAAGAAATTGCAAAGGCTTTACAGGTTGGGACATTTGATGTACAAGTGACAATACCTGAAGGAAAGCGTGCAGAAGAGGTTGCCGCGATTCTTTCTCAGAATCTTTCTACCTACGATGACAGTTGGATTCCCCAGCTTGCAGAACATGAAGGATATTTGTTCCCTGACACCTATACCTTCCCACAAGACGTAACGATTGACCAAGTCATTACGACAATGACTGAAAACTTTGATAAAAAATATGCGAGCATTCCTGCAGGTTCACGCAGCAATTTCTCTCAAGATGAAATTGTAACTATTGCTTCTATGGTAGAGCGAGAGGCATTGCATCCTGAAGATCGTCCATTGGTTGCCTCAGTTATTTTTAATCGCATTGACGCCGGAACGGTACTTAATATAGATGCAACTATTCAGTATGCTCTTGGCTATGAGCCAAATAAACAAACATGGTGGAAAAAAGGCTTAACCTATAATGACCTTAAAGTAGTATCCCCTTATAATACCTATACCAACATTGGCCTTCCTCCGTCACCAATTGCCAACCCTGGCGTGGATGTTTTGAAGGCTGTTATGCATGCACCTGAAACAGATTATATGTATTATGTTTCAGATTCCGAGGGTTATAACCATTACACGACAACGCTTGAGGCTCATAATGCGAATATTGAGAAATTTGGATTATAATACTGTATGAGTGAATCAGATAGTCACTTGCCTCATCCTCAAAAGGTAGTAGAGTAGGTGCGTTTAGTTCTTTTTACTGAAGAATTTCTTCACCGGAGATTTTTTAGCATCTTCTTCTTCATGAACGTGCGGTTTATGGTGAACAATCTTCTTATCAGGAAGCTCATCGACAATCGTATCCCTAATATCCTCTTCAATTTCTTCCAGATCTGCTTTTAATGATTGAATATCCTCTTTGACATTTTCTTTTACTTCATGAAATCTATTTTCGATGGTCGATACCTTATCCATGCTTTTTTCTGTAAGATTATGCAATATTTTTCTCCCCTTTTTTGTGGTAAAAAGCAACGTCACGATAACGCCAACGATAAGACCTAGAAAAAAGCCACTCCCTAGATTGTTTGAGGATTGTTTATTTTCCATAACTTAATCTCTGTATCTACGATCATCATCATCTTTTTCTTTACCGATAAAACTTTTGATAAGTTTAACAACGGTAAAAAACGACCCACCTTTTAATCCACCAGCGAGAGATGAAATTGCTTCAAGGGGGCCATCAATATTTTCAGTAATAGAATTTGCGTTATCAAGCACTTTATTCGTTTTATTGATTGTCTTACGGAGGTCACGTAATATAAAGAAGACTTGGACACCGAGGATAACAAGAAGAATCGTTAAAATAACGATAACAAGAAGTAGAATCAACTGGACAGAATCGATCATATTTTTACCTTACATCACTTGACTAGTAGCTGTCAAGCATCACTCTTGTATCAGTACGCTTTCCCCTGACTCAAAAGATGTAAAGGTTATGTTATGTGCAGAAAAAAACTGATCAAGACGCTCATAATATGTTTTTCTTACATGTTCTTTCCAATGCCAATCGTGAATAGGTATAACAAATTGAGGCTTAAGTGCGAGCGCTTTCTCTGCTGCTTGGGTGATCATCCAGGAAGGACCGAGGAGTGGTAATGCCAATATTTTCTTTGTCTTCGTAAAACTCATAGAGTCTCCAGGGTGAGTAAGCAGGTTGAAAATATCAAATTGTACATTCGAAGGAGCCTTGTTATCAAACACACGTTCATGTGGTACGGGGGTCAATTCTATAAAGTTATTCCCTTCAGTTTGTACCGTAATATTTTCTTTTGCCAATAATTGTACGACTGAAGGATTGCTCATAATAGTCACGGTTGGAAAAGCTGCAACGAGATCCTTAATAAAAGGGATATGACAATGATCTGCATGTTCATGGGTAATGAGTAGATAATCTAGTTTCGAAAGCGACTGCTTATCAAAGACTTTTGCTTCATAGGTGATATTGCCTGGGTCGATAAGTATTTTGGTATTTTGTGTTTCAATAAGCAAGCAAGAATGCAGGTATTTAGTAATTTTCATATGCTGATAGTATACTGCTTTTATTGTGAAGGAGTAAATTGTACAGGAATACTTACCGTACTAACCTCTCTCCCATTACGTATATCTTCTTGAAAAACTTCAACAAGAAGATCGTCACCAGGTTTTATTGTTCGGTTTCCTGTTAAATGAACACTGTGTGCAAAATCTCCAAATACTCCAGCTTGTGTTGCCGTAGTCGTTGCATACTCAAAGACTAAAATTTTCTTTGTAAAGGGTTGTGAAACTCTAATAAGTACCATATTTTTTTCACCTCGCGCTTTTCCTCTAATGCTAAAGTCTTGACTAACCCTTCCATTAACTGATGGAGAGAAGATCATAATATTTTGGGAGCTTACCGGAGAGGGTGTTGGGGCTGGCTTGGTGACTGCTGAACGAAGGTGTGGTTGCAGGATGAGATAGAGTGAAAAAAAGACAAGACAAGTTAGTAAAATGATCGTCGCCAGACGCACTTTTCTTTGGTGATGAGGATGATTCTCTAACATACATCTATTGTAACAAATATTGAGAGAAGAATGTATAATACAGCATAGGAGCTATGTTTTCTAAAGATATTCTTATTCGGAATTTTGATGCTGAGAGCTATTGGGAGCATTTTCTCATTTCAGCTCTTTTTAGTATTTTTAGTATTAGAATATTTCTTAAACTTACTGATTATCCACAACTAGGAGGAGGCGATTTCCACATTGCACATATTCTTTGGGGAGGTTTTTTTATGCTTGGTGCGATTGTTATCCTTCTTTCTTTCTTAAATACGTCGGCTATGCGGATAGCTTCTGTACTTGGGGGTATTGGCTTTGGTGCGTTTATCGATGAATTAGGTAAGTTTGTCACTCGGGATAATGACTATTTTTTTGAGCCGACAATTGCTCTCATTTATATCATTTTTGTCTTGCTTTATCTTATCTCTCGCTTTATACCACGCTATAAAAAACGTACTGAGAAAGAATACCTCGTAAATACTATCGAAAAAATTAAAGAGTCAGCAGTAAATGATTTTGACGAAGAAGATGAGCGTCAAGCAAAGGAGTATCTAAAAAATTGTGATCAAAGTGATCCAATTGTTCGTTCATTAAAAGGGCTTTTGCACCGCATTGATGCCGAGCCGGTAAGTTCTCCAAGCATGTATAGGCGTGCGCGTAATGTACTACGTCTATGGTATTACCGTATGGCTCGATCAGGATTAATCTTAAATATAGTCATTGCTTTTTTAATTTTTCAAACAGTGGGAATAATGTTACAGTCTGTTGTTCTTTTTTTTATTCGACCTGAGTTGCCTCTTGATGAATGGGGCAAGCTTTACTCTTCGACACTTTCTGGAACATTTGTTTTGATTGGCATTTTTGCCCTTAGATTTTCTCGCAAAGAAGGCTATCGGTTTTTCCGAATAGCAATTCTTGTTACCATCTTTCTTACCGAATTTTTTGCTTTTATGCAATCACAGTGGTATGAGTTGATAAGCTTATCCGCAAATATCTTTATGTTGCTTATTATCAATTATGCAATGATGGCTGAAAAACAAAAAGAGCCAACGAAGGAAGTGCTTGATTAGTTACTTTTTAAGAGCAAATGTGCAAAATTATATCCCCAATAGAGAGAAAGCTTTGCATATTCATGGAATTTTTTTGTTTGGATCCGATGATCTTTTATTCTAAAGTCGCGAATTGCAATTTTCGTTTTTATATTATTGACAATAATCGCAATAATTTTGTTGCCTAATCCTGTTGCTTCCAGATCCCCTTTGCTTGCCTTTTCCAAGAGATGTTTTTGGACAGCCTTAATCTTTTTTTTATCATTAGGAAGTGTATATGGCGAAGAATTTGTCAGCAATGATCTTTCTTTCAATGCAAGATTAAAGCCATAGGTAATCATTGCATACAAGAAGGAAAGTATTTCAGTATCTTCTACTTCCTTTGGATCTAACGCTGGGTTATAAATGACTGCAGCAAATCCACCAGCAAGGACATATGAGGCGTTTGCAATTTCATCAGTTAAAAAGAACTTTGAAAGTGCGCTATCATGTGTATATTCATGAATAAGCTCGAATACTTCCTCAGCAATGACAATTGCCTGGTCTTCTAGTTCTACAGTTATTTCTGGCTGTTTTTGTGTCATAAATTATATTATAACATGGGGATTGCAAATGATAAAAAGTATATCATAATAGTTCCTTTCTCTTTGACAAATAACATGTTACTATGAGAGATATGGTAGCTTCAGATTTTTTCCTTCTTGACCAAGACAATACCAGGCAGACACTTTCGCACTCTCTGGGGAAATGGGTTATTCTCTATTTTTATCCCAAAGACGATACTCCAGGTTGTACGAAAGAAGCCTGTGGACTGCGAGACAACTATCGCCTTTTACAACAAAAAAACGTCGTTATTCTCGGAGTATCAAAAGATTCCGTTGCTTCACACAAAAAATTTGCAGAAAAATATTCCTTACCCTTTCCTTTACTTAGCGACCCAGATCTCCAAGTAATTAAAGCGTATAATTCATGGGGAGAGAAAAAATTTATGGGCAAAACCTTTATCGGCACACTTCGAAAAACCTTTCTCATAAATCCTAAAGGTGAAATTGCAAAGATATATGAAAAAGTTAATCCGATTACTCATTCAGGACAGTTATTAGATGATTTAGCCACCATAAGTAAAACTTCCTAATCTGAATCGTTATTTTTTGATACAGTTGCATATAAAACGTCTGACTTGACGTGTGCTCTCTTTTGTCAGTAATCTAGATAGTATAAGAAAGGAGGTGATACTTTATGATCAAGAATAAAACACTCTACACAATTGCATTCGTTTTAGTAATTATTGGAGGACTTAATTGGGGACTAGTTGGATTATTTAACGTTGACTTAGTACAAGTTATTTTTGGGAGCATACCATGGTTGGCTGAGGTTATTTATACCGTTGTTGGTGTCGCAACCGTTTATCTTGCTACTACTTACGGGAAAACTCTCAAGTAAGGCAGAGATTTTTCGAACCTGTAGTGTCATTTTTCTTGTTTTATTATCCATGTGGATGGGAGTTTTTTTTGTAGGAAGTAATAACATGGAGCACTCCTATACAAATAATATTTATTACGATAGGAATTAAAAGGAAAAGATTCCCATAGTAAAACATCTGTATAATAGAGTCACGTTCAAAAAATTGCTGTAAAGAGTTTAGCGGAATTCTTGCCCCGAGAATAAAGGCAACTACAGCCGCAAAGCAGCATGTTAGCAACAATTCCAAGGCTCCTTCCATATCTTTCTTACTTGAGAACATCGTATTTCCTATCTCAAAAACACAGTAAAGAACAATAAGTAAGTAGGTGTAATGAGTAAAAAGATCATGAGTAGCTGCATAAAAAAGTAAGAATAAAAGAATGGTTGTCCCTATCAGAAGCGGTGCTATCCCAATAAGGAAGCGTCGAAAGAAGTCGGTTCTTCCGATTGCAACGCTTCCTAGTTTTACATATCCATCTTCTTGTATCTTTGGAATAAGTTCCATTTTTCCTACGGGAACAAATAGTATCATAGCCATAAAAGCATGGGCAAGCTCATGAAGAAATGTCCCTGGTAGAAAGAGAAATGCAAGAATAAAAATTGTTTTTGTTCTACTTCTCGTGAGATGATATAACCATAAAGAGAGACGCTTTGTTACTTGTTTTGAAAGAAAAAAAAGAAGAAACAACTCAATAAAAAAAAGTATGGCAAAAAGCATAGATAGAAAAGTTCTCTTAGACATATAGTGTAATACGAAGAAATGTCGTTAGCAAGGGGAATAGCTCTGATCCTTTTTGTTATCAAAAGTACTAGTTGCAAAACCCGAAAGAGATGTCTATCATAAAATTATGCCGAAGAAAACGCTTGCCCTTATCTCTGGATTGGTATTAGTAACGATTATTCTTTTTATTGTAGCTTTTAACGCCAACAGGCAACAACAAGAACAGCAATCTCAAATCGTTCCATCTTCTGCCCCAATAGCTCAAGGGACCCCAGCACCGTCGGTGCCTGCGCATTCGGTACTTTCTCTTTCGCCAAATCCACTTGCTGTTGCACCAGGACAACAAGGGAAAATTGATGTTGCAATAGACACTTCGGATAATGATGTTACTGCAGTACAATTGGAGCTTTCGTATGATCCTACACTTGTTAGCAATGTGCAATTGACACCAGGTGCGTTATTCGAAAATCCCGTAGTATTAATCAACAAAGTTAACGCACAAGAGGGTAAAGTAACGTACGCTGTCGGTATAACACCAAATAGACCTACATTAAAAGGAACTGGTTCTGTTGCAACAATTACTTTTACCGCAAAGGGGCAAATTGGGAGTCAAGCTCAATTTAACTTGTTACCTACCACCCTTGTGACTGCACGAGGAGTGGCACAATCAGTCTTAAAATCTAGTACTGGTACAACAATCATAATAGGGCAAGGGCAAACAAACGCTGAAGTTCCAGCGGTAAATAATACTATTCAACAACAGGGGGGACAATCTCAGACACAAACATATCCACCTGCTAATAATCCACAAAGTCTGCAATAGTACTGATGAACAAGGGAATGCTATGTTCAATTTTTATTTGACAGGGCAGTATAAATCCTTTAGTCTAGAAGTAGATATATGAAACACTTCTTTTTTGTATTACTACTTGTTACTTTCTTTGCTTTTTTCCCAACGACAGTTATAGAAGCTGCTCCAAATTCGGATTTACCGTGGGCATCGGGTGTTCATACAGCAAATGAACTCCAGCCCCATCTTGATTTTGGGACTTGGCGAGGCAATCCCACGGATGTTATTGTTGCTTCATTTAATGTGCGTGATGCTGGATGGGGATCGCTTACTAAACCAACCAATATTT
>ERZ1292645.200-Hain-H14-02um-R2-200-length-25800-cov-12_pt1 | contig 25800 bp, 23 predicted proteins | sample MGYA00564401_ERZ1292645 | MGnify/ENA primary metagenome ERZ1292645 (study PRJEB36523, sample SAMEA6512644) | groundwater metagenome | collected 2019-01-09 | study: AquaDiva: Metagenomics assemblies of 32 groundwater samples | reverse complement strand
GATCTTCGGCTTGGTGAGCCATTACCTCGCCAACAACCTAATCCGCCGCCGACTCGTCCATAGACCTTGCGTTTGAGGAAATCCACATTCCAGTTAGATTTCCCTATCCGGCATTATCCTCAGTTTCCCGAGGTTATTCCGGACCTAAGGGCAGATTATCGACGTGTTACTGAGCAGTTTGCCTCTCTTGCGAGATGACTTGCATGGCTTAATCGAACCCTAATAGCAGCAACCTCCCGCAGGATCAACGGGAATTAAACCATATTGGTCGCTGTCACACTATATTGAGCTGAAACTTAACATTCCTACAGATACTTGATGCACACATCAAGCATACAAACATACATCAGCCTTCAATATTTTGTTCGTAGAATTTGTATATCTAACCAATATTGAATTGGAGGAGATGTAACCAAACAGAAAAGCTAAGGTTATATTTAAAGGTTTCTTGCTTTTTCGGTTTTGGGAGTTAGAAGATACTTTCAAATAAACATTAACGATTGAACATTAACTAAAAAACAATAATTACCCCAATTACGGTTTGAGGAAAAAATTAACGGCTATTTAAATAAACTTGCATATCAATAAACAAGGCTTATATAATAGTTATGACTACAGTCAATAAAATGGGGCAGCAAGAGGTTTATACTTTCCTGAAAAAGAATAATCGCAAGTGGTTTACATCAAAAGATATAGCGAATAAGCTGAACTCGTCCCTTGGCTCTGTAACAACATGCCTGAAAAAATTAAGGGACAGCTCGTCTGTAAGCTTCAAGTACCCAAATAAGCGAGGGCAGGGAAAAAATTTCTATATTTATAAGTTTAGGAAATAATCCGCGTTTTTTTTGTGAGACACTTTATTTGAAAAGAATGGTTTATTGCCGATACAAAAAATTATATTCTGAAAACACTTCAAAACTTTAAAATTGAATGGCTAATCGGAACAAAACTTTCATTATAACTGAATGGCTTAAATTCCACGCGACGCAAAGGAGAGCATATAACAGTCCCCTGCTCTGCTAATTTCTTTATAAGTTGGGAATGTCCGAACGCAAAATAATCATCGGCCAATTCATGTGTAACTGTTCCTGTAAGAACTCTAGGCAAGCCTGCATCATGCTTTGTAATTGCATTCTTGACCATTCTCCACTCATTTGGCGATTCAATTTTAATTGCAAGAAAATCCGTATACCCAAGCTGCCCGTCTACTTTGTAATGCACTCTTTTGTATTTATAGCCATTATCCTGCAACGCCTTAATAATAATTGATGCGGCTGGCCCATCAAATTCTTCGTATATTTCTCTGGCAAAACCTTCATCACTGCTTCTATCAGTAGTTTTCAAAGTTCCGCCATAAAGTTTCAATTTACCTCGTTCTTTATTATAATCATAATCTGGCCTCACCTGCTCAAGGAGGCTTTCCACCTCGCCTGTTTGCTGGTTGGGGTGATATAAAAAAGCCAGCACACCATTTATTGTATCTTTTCCTTCTTCTATTTCTTTGTTATTTTCAGAATAGAATACAGGAGATTGTGCGGCTACATGGCTTAGGTATTCAGTTTGGTCGACTCCGTATCTAGTTGCACAATCAGATATTTTTTTCTCCAGCCTGCTTTTCAACGAAGAGTTTTGAGGTGAAACTCTTTGCCCTTCACCTATCTCACTTTTTCTTGCCGATTTATGATTTCCCTGATCGGCGCCATTGTCGTCAGTAGGTTCTGAAAAGTAACCAGATTCAGCACCTAATCTGCCCTCTAAATTTTTCCCGTCTGCGTTAGTTTCGGGCATTCTTTCTCCGGCATCAACTGCATCTTCAACAGCTTCAGTCATCTTTGCAAAAATTAGGGTTGTCCAATTAAAAAATAAAGAAGTCAAAAATTAAGAAAATAAAATCTAGTAATCAACATCTTCACCGCCCATTCCGCCTGGGGGCATCTTTGGTCCTCTGTCTTTTGAGCCGGAAGCTGCAATTACGTCATCAATTCTCAGTATCATTATCGCAACCTCTGCAGCAGAGCTTATAGCCTGTGTTTTTATCTTCAATGGCTCAATAACTCCTTTCTTCCAGGAATCAGTAACTTTTCCAGTAAAAACATCAACACCTGCCCATTTCTGCTTTTTTGTATGCGCAGATTTAAGTTCCGTCATTATATCAATTGGGTCTAAGCCAGCGTTCTCTATCAATGTTCTCGGAATTATTTCCATTGAATCTGCAAATGAATGGACTGCAAGCTGCTCCCTGCCGCTTAATGATTCTGCATATTTCCTTAAATCAAGCGCAAGTTTAACCTCTGGAGCGCCTGCTCCAGCAACGACTCTGCAATTCTTTAATGCAGCTGCTACATCACCAACTGCGTCTGTTAAGGCTCTCTCAATTTCGTTTGTGACATGCTCTGTGCCGCCCCTTACCAATATTGTGACGGCCTTTGGATTTTTGCATTCCATGATATAAGTAAACTCTTCATCGCCAATCTTTTTTTCTTCAACCTGGCCTGCAAATCCCAAATCGTCTTTGTTTAGATCATTCAAATTGCTTACAGGATTGCCCCCAGTTGCCTTGGCTATCTTTTTCATGTCAGAATCTGATACTCTTCGTACAGCATAAATTCCCTTTTTAGACAGGAAATGCTGTGCAACGTCGTCAATTCCTTTCTGGCAAATCAGTACATTTGCCCCAGAATTCGCAATCTTCTCAACCATGTCTTTGAGCATTTTTTCTTCCTGGTCTAAGAAAGCCTGTAGTTGGTCTGGTGATGTGATTTCGATATTTGCGTCGATTTCTGTTTTCTTTATTTCAATTTCTTTGTCGACTAAAGCGATTTTAGCATTCTTCACAACCTTGGGCATGCCCGAATGGACTCTTTCCTTGTCAATCACTATCCCCTTTATTAATTCAGAATCCTCTACTGCGCCGCCAGCCCTCTTCTCAATTTTTATATTATCCAAATCAACTGAGCTTTCGTCTTCAGCAACCAGCTTGACGGCCTTGACAGCCAAGTCGCTTAGCTTTTCTTTTGCATACTCTGCGCCTTTTCCTGTCATTGCAGTCATGGAAATCTGCCTTAAAATACTCTCATCTTTTGGTGTGATTTTTTCTGCCATTTCATTAAGGAGATCTAAGGCCTTGTCTGCTGCCAGCCTATAGCCTCTTGCTATAACTGCGGGGTGGACATCTTGGTCAAGCAATTTTTCAGCATTCTTCAAAAGCTCACCAGCTATCACAACTGCAGTTGTTGTGCCGTCTCCAACCTCTTCCTCTTGCGTTTTGGCAACCTCAACAATCATCTTGGCGCTTGGGTGCTCAATCTGCATCTCTTCCAGAATTGTGACTCCGTCGTTGGTTACTGTGACATCTCCCATAGAATCAACAATCATCTTGTCCATTCCTTTTGGGCCAAGAGTTGTTCGTACTGTCTCTGCCACCATTTTTGCGGCCATTATATTTGTTCTTTGCGCATCTCTTCCTACGCTTCTTTGAGTGCCTTCAGGCAAAATAAATATCGGCTGGATATGCTGAGCCATTTCAATCATCCTCCATTGTATTATATATTAATTTTGTTTTAATATGTCGGAAATCCCTAAGGCGTACACCCTATTAGCTTCAGTGTAGGGAAAGCCAGCGATTTCCGAGCATGCTCAAAAACTCCGCCACACGCTCCGTACTTTAGTTCTGAGTTTTTGACAATCTGAAATTAATAAAATGGTATATATTGAGTTCTATATAAATATTTCGATTTTTTGACACGCCTATTAAGTAATTACGAAATCAATAAAGAATTGGTTTTTTAAATTAAGAGGGAATATCTCTGATAATGCACAACCCCTTGGAGCATGAAGTACAGGGAAGGCAAAATTCTGTATTGATAACGCCAAGCAATAGCAGAGAATTGTTTGAACTTTTCAAAACAGTTTTTCCTGCAGATTCCTTGGCATATCCGCGTCCAGAATTTCAGTTCTCTAGGGCGAATTGAGAGCAATATCAAGGAAAAAAAGCACAATTCAATTCCGATAAAAAATTCAAATGGTGAGCATCCTTATGCGATTTGTGCTTATTCGCTAGGTTATAAGATAGTATCAAGATTAAGCGAATCCGCCCTTATCGTTTCTTTACAACCTCATGACCTCCAAATTCATTCCTCAAAGCAGCGACAATTTTGCCAGCGAAAGTCGGGTTTTTCTTAGATTTTTTTCTTTCCTTTAGCGCTAATTCAATTGTGCTTGCGTTAACTCTAAACTCCTTTGCAGCATCCAAAGCCCATTGCCCTGTTTCTCCCCCGCTAACAACGCCCTCTATTTTGCTGAGGCGAGGATCTTTTTTCAAGGCTTCTATTGCAAGCTCAACAAGCCATGACCTTATGACAGAGCCGTTTTGCCATGTTTCTGCAATTTTCCTTAAATTTAGATTCTTGTAAGGCCCCTTAAACAAAAGTTCAAACCCCTCCCCATAGGATTGCAATAAACCATATTCAATTCCATTATGCACCATCTTCACAAAATGTCCGGCACCTGCTGCTCCGACATAAGCATACCCATTTTTTGCGGAAATAACCTTGAAAATTGGCTCTACCTTCTTGAAAATTTTTTTATCGCCGCCAACAGTCAAGCAAGCTCCGTGCCTTGCCCCTTTCAAGCCGCCACTTGTACCGACATCGACAAAATGAATTTTTTTATTTCTAAGTGAATTGTATCTTCCAATAGAGTCTTTATAAAAAGAATTGCCCCCATCAATGACAATGTCATCTTTTTTTAAGTAGGGCAATAATTCATTCAGCATTGAATCAACTGGAGTGCCTGCAGTCACCATCAGCCATATTATTTTTTGTTGTGGAAGTTTATTAACGAGCTCCTCAATGGATAAAGCAACAGTTACGCCGCATTTTCTTATTTCATGCAATGGCTTAAGGCTCCTGTTATAAGCAACCACCCGAATTCCTTTATTATTCAGGTTTAAAACCATGTTGAACCCCATTTTTCCCAATCCGATAAATCCAATTCTCATGTCAAGAATCAATTTAATTTAAGTTTAAATAGTTATTGTTTTAGAATTTTATTTGCCTAATATATTGAATTAAAATAGGCTATGTCACTTTACCAACACAGCCCTCACAGGACTAGCATCACCATTTTTAATTCTCAATGGCAACCCATAAAAAAGATACCTTCCCTGCTTGACTCTGCTTAAGTCTAAACCTTCGAATACAGGAATGCCTGCCTGTAATAATATTTTATGTGTTTCATGGTTTGGTTGGTTTCTTTCTATTCCAAGCGAATCAATGCCAACTGCCTTTATTTTTTTAGAGGCAAGAAATTCCGCTCCGCTTTTTTCAAGATAAGTAAACTCAAAATCAAAAGTTTTTTCAGAATTATTCTTGGTTTTTAATAAAATAATGTAATCTTCTTTAATTTTTAATTTTGAATTCTCTAAATCAGACTTTTTAATGGAGTTTTTTATTGCAGTAAAATCCAAAACGAGTGCTTTGCCCATAAACTTGTCCAGATTAATCTTTTCAATTGTGGCTCCATTTTGCAAAAAATGGCAAGGGGCGTCAACATGAGAGCCGCTGTGCAATTCAATTTCCAATCTCGATTCGTTTGAGCCTTCCTGTATTGTTCTTGTCGCTTTTATTTTTGGCTTTTTTTCCGGATTATTTTTGTATACTGCCATCTCTTCGGAGATTTCTGGGGATAAATCGTGTATTTCCATTTTATAAAACTAAGACTAGCTATTCAATAACTCGGCGTAATCCGGCTTTTTTGGCTCTACCCATTTCTTGCCGTCATTCTCTATTAAGAGGTTTGCCTCTGAAGGCCCCCATGCGCCAGCTTCATATTTATGGGGCATGGTGTTTCTGACTGCTTCTATTAAGGGGTCAAAAATGCTCCATGCACTCTCAACCTCTTCCCAGCCTGTGAACAAAGTTTGGTCTCCAACTATGACATCATACAACAGCCGTTCATAAGCTTCAGGGCTGTTTGGGCCAAACTTGCATTCATGGCAGAAATCCATGTTTACGTTGTCTACTATCACTTTGTTGCCAGGCACCTTTGCATTGAACTGAAAAGTTATCCCTTCATAAGGCTGTACCCGTATTATCAGCATGTTGCTGTCAGGATTTACTTTTTGAAATAAGGGAGACGGCACTTTTTTGTAAACAATCACAATTTCAGTTGCCCTGTCTTTCAGCCGTTTGCCTGTTCTAAGATAGAATGGAACATCTCTCCACATGCTATTGTCTATTTTAAGCTTTAAGGCAGCATATGTTTCAGTTTTGGAGCCTTTTGCAACTTCATGCTCTTCTGTATAAGAAATCACCTTTCTGCTGTTTATCTCGCCATGGGCGTATTGACCAGTCACTACAATTCCTTTTATGCTGCCCTTTTTGAATTTTGGAATTGCTTTCAAAACCCTGAGTTTTTCATATCTTAAATCAGCTGCGCTGATACTTTTGGGCGCTTCCATTGCAATTAAAGTAAGGAGCTGCATCATATGATTTTGCATAACGTCCCTTATTGCGCCTGCCTTATCATAGTATTCGCCCCTGCCTTCAATTCCAAGGCTTTCAGCAACAGTGATTTGAATATGGTCAATGTAATCTTTATTCCATAAAGGCTCAAAAATACTATTTGCAAACCTTAAAACTATTAAGTTCTGCACGAGCTCCTTTGCCATGTAATGGTCAATCCTGAAAATCTGCCTTTCATCAAAAACCTTGGTAATTTTATCATTAAGCTCTTTGGCGGATTCTAAATCGTGGCCAAAGGGCTTTTCAAACATTATACGGTTATATGCATTGCCAGACTGCTCTTTTTCTGCGAGTTTTGCCTTTTTTAGATTATCAGCTACTACGCCAAACAAATTAGGTGGAACTGCTAAATAGAAAATTCTTTCGCAGTTGCAGCATTCTTCTCCTGAAAGATTTTCTATGAAATCCTTAAGCTTCGAATAATCACCTTCATTGGAAAGCCCAAGTTTAAAATATTTAATCCTAGAAGCTAACTTGTTAAGCAAGTCTTCGCGCACCTTTATCCTTGAGTATTTCCTGATGGAATTCAGAGCATCTTTAATATATTCTTCTTCACTAATTGCTCTTCTGGCAATGCAGACTATCTTAAAGCTGCCTCTCAGGTGCTGTTCCTGTTCAAGGTAGTAAAGAGCGGGAAGCAGCTTTCTATTCGCAAGGTCCCCTGTTGCGCCAAATATTGAAAAAATGCAATGGCTTTCCTTCATTTCATTTATTGTGCCTACATTCGCAAAAAATATTTTAACTTTGGTTTATCCCGGCATTTTTATATTTATTGCTTAATTCTATGTTCCGAAACAACAAAATCTTTTGTAAAAGTTTATATACATGGCATATCATTATCAATCTTCATTCACATAACCTTATTATTCAATCCAATATGAATTGCAAAAAAATATTGAATTATTTGTACTCTTTAGAAACTTCCAAAATAAAATTAGGCCTTGAAAACATACAAATGCTTCTGCACCATATAGGCAATCCTGAAAAACAGCTGAAATGCATCCATATTGCTGGCACAAATGGGAAAGGAAGTGTATGCTCACTGATTTTCTATTCCCTTCAAGAGGCAGAATATAAAGTTGGGATGTACACAAGCCCCCATTTAAAGAGATTTAATGAAAGAATAAGGATAAATAAGCATCTTATAACTGACAAAGAGATTGCAAATTGCTTCCTTAAAATAAAGCCATTTATCACAAACCAAAGCTTTTTTGAAATAACAACTGCGATGGCTTTTTTGTATTTCAAAGAAAAGAATGTAGATTTTGTTGTTTTAGAAGTGGGCTTGGGGGGAAGATTAGATGCGACAAATGTCGTTAATCCTTTAATTTCTGTGATTACTAATGTTGGTTTAGAGCATACAGAATTATTAGGCAATAAGATTGAAAAAATCGCATTTGAAAAGGCCGGAATAATAAAAAATAATGTTCCTGTTGTGACTGGTGTTGAGGGCAAACCTTTTGAGGTTGTTAAACAAATTTCAAAAGAAAAAAATGCTCCGTTATTTTTAGCTAAAAAACATAAAGATGTTAAATTTCGCTATCTCAACGGGATTTTTCAACAACAGAATAAAGATATTGCATTAACAGTAATTGATATCTTGAGAAAATTTTATTTTTTGAAAATAAGATTTTTTGATATTCAAAGTGGAATCAAAAAAACGAAATGGAAAGGAAGACTTGAATTCATCTCTAAGAATGTATTAGTAGATTGTGCGCATAATCCAGACGGATTTAGGGTCTTGAAAAAAGAGTTGAAAATAATAAAGAACAAAAAGAACTTTGAAAAGGTTTTTTTTGTCGTAGGTATCCAGAAAACTAAAGATATATGCGATATGTTAAATATAATCAATCCCCTAGTTTCATCAATTATATTTACTAAATCAAAAAATGAAAAAGCAGCTAATCCAATAGAACTTGTAGACATTTTCAATAAAATTAACAGCAAGCAATCAATAAAAACAAAAATAATCAAAAATCCAAGAATGGCATTAAAATATGCCAAGAAAATCGCTTATAAGAATGATTTGATTGTAGTGACTGGCTCGATTTATATGGTAGGGGAAGTGATTTGATTGAAGAATATTCATTCTAAAAGCCTTTCTAAATTGACATCTTGGCTGTTATTTAAGCGAGATACTGCATATTCTAGCAATGGAAGAACTCTTGTCATATTTACTAAATGATAAACTTTCACAATATAAAGTATGTTTTCATATAAAGCTGCGTCATGAGCCAAACCTTCCTCTAGTCCAGAAACAGAAAAACCAACTTTTAACCCAAACTTATCTCTAAGCTTTGTAACTGCTATCGACTCATTCCCATGATACCTACTATTTACTATTGTACTTGTCATTTTGCAAACATTCATGCAAACTGGTGCATTTTTAAATCTTTCTCTTTTTACTACTATTTAATAAATAAATAGTTTACCATAACCTATTTAAATCAGTTAACTTATCAAACAAAAGTTGGCAAATGGGTGATGTTGACGTAGAATTAGTAGACGTTAAAGGAATGTCTGATAAGAATTTGCAGGAGTTTTTGAAAAAAAATTCCATTTCTTTAAGTGTCTTTGAAGCAAGAAAAATCGTCGAGCTTATTGGAAGAAACCCGACAATAACAGAGCTTTTTATATTTAACACACAATGGAGCGAACATTCTTCTTACAAAAGCAGCAGAAGCGTATTAAAAGCATTGCTACCAACTCAAGCTCCTAATGTGATGCTTGGCCCTGTTGAGGATTCTGGAATTGTAGAGCTTGGCTATGTCAATGGAGAAAGATACGGCATTGTTGTAAGCCATGAAAGCCACAATCATCCAAGCCAGGTTGTGCCTTATGAAGGCGCTGCAACAGGTGTTGGAGGAATTATAAGAGATGTGCTGTGCATGGGTGCAAAAGTCATTGCGATAGCTGATCCTTTAAGATTTGGCAACCCAAATGGCAAAAACAAGAATAGAGTGAAATATATTGCTAATGAGGTGATTAATGGCATTGCGGGATATGGTGATGCTGTTGGAATCCCAAACATTTGCGGAGATGTTTATTTTAATAGTTCCTTTGATGAAAATTGTTTGGTTAATGTTGTTTGTTTAGGAATAGTCAAAGAGAAAGATATAATTCATAGCTATGCTCCAAAAAATGCAGAAGGCTATGACATTGTTATTGTTGGCAAGGCAACAGATAACTCCGGCTTTGGCGGAGCTGCTTTTGCTTCTTTAGTCTTGGACGAGAAAGACAGAGAAAGCAATAGAGGCGCAGTTCAAGTGCCTGACCCGTTCTTAAAAAACGTTATAATAAGGGCATCTTATGTGGTCTTTGAAGAGGCAAGAAAAAATGGAATAACCCTAGGCTTTAAGGATATGGGCGCAGGGGGCATAATGTGCAGCACATCCGAGCTTTGTTCTGATAGCGACTTTGGAGCAGATATAGACTTAAGCAAGGTGAATGTATCAATGAAAAACCTGCCACCCTATATAATAGCCTGCTCTGAGACTCAAGAAAGGTTTACTTGGATATGTCCACCTGAATTTACAAAAACTTTGCTTAAAATCTATAATGATGATTTTGAATTGCCAATCATAAGCTTAGGTGCTGGCGCTTTTGTGATTGGCAAAGTAACAAAACAGCAAGATTATGCCTTAAAATATAATGGCAAAGTAGTTTGTAATGCGCCAATAAAAATTGTAACCCAAGGCATTAAATATGAAAGGCAAAAAAGAGTGCCAAAAAGGAATTTCAAAGAGCCAAACCTAAAAGAGCCAAAAGACTACAGCAATGTTTTGCTTTCTGTTCTGAGGCACCCAAATGTTGCAAGCAAGGCAAAAGCCTACAGGCATTATGACACATCTGTTATGGGCAATGCAGTTATCGAAAGCGGCTATGCTGACGCTGGGGTTATAAAGGCTTTGGATAACGGCCCATTTGGAATTGCCTTAAAGACTGATTGCAATCCGCGATACTGCAGAATTGACCCTTATTGGGGTGCTGTTAATGCAGTTGCAGAAAGCATGCGCAATGTTGCTGCTGTTGGCGCAATTCCAAGCGCTTTAACCGACTGCCTGAATTATGGCAATCCAGAAGAGCCCGAGGCATTTTATGATTTTTATGAAGGTGTTCGAGGTATTGCCGATGCTGCCAAGAATTTGTATTACAAAGGCACAAAAAACCCTGTGCCGGTAATTTCTGGAAATGTGAGCTTCTATAATGAATCTGCCTCCGGGAAGGCAATCGATCCAAGCCCTATTGTTGCTTGTATTGGAGTTTTAAAGGATTACAGCAAAGCTATCACCATGAAAATGAAGGAGGAGAACTCAACACTATTTCTAGTAGGCGATAGAAAGGACGAGTTAGGCGGCTCAGTTTACTTTGACATAAACGATGAAATTGGAGCAGTTGTTCCGATAATTGATTTTGAGAAGGAAAGGAATATGATTTATGCAGTAATTGATGCTATTAATTCTGGGCTTCTTTTGTCATGCCATGACATATCAGATGGTGGATTGGTGACAACATTAGCTGAGATGATTTTAGGAGGGGATGCGGACGGGGAAATTGGAGCAGAGATAAATTTGGATTTCACTAACTTAAGAGGCGACAAGGCATTGTTTTCAGAAACTTCAGGTTTTGTGTTTGAGGTTGAAGATAAAAATATTGAAAGATTAATCACATTATTTAAATTTTATAAAATAAATTTAGTTGAATTAGGAAAAACACAAGGAAAGAATTTAGTTATCAATAATAAAAACAGAAAAATAATCAATGTGCCAATTTCAAAATTAAGAGAAGCATGGACTAATGGATTTGGGGAGGCGTTGGAGTGACTAATAAAATTCGAATTAAAAATAAAAACAAAAATCACGAGAGCGACCTTTGAAAGTGATAATTATGGAAGTAAATAATTGAATAAATTGGCAAGGCAAATTTTATTGGCAGGAAAAATTTGCCGAGCACTAAATTATGTGCGAAGCACAGGTTGAAAAAATTGAAAAAAATGCACTAAATGGCTTGAATTAAAATGCCCGAAAAACCAAACATTGCAGTCATTTATTTTCCTGGCAATAATTGTGAGGAAGAAACTCTAAAAGCGGTACTAGCTGCAGGAATTGACGGCAAGATTGTAAGGTGGAATGAAAAAAAGAATGTCGATAAATATGATGGGTTTATTATTCCTGGCGGCTGGGGTTATGAGGATAGGATAAGAGCTGGAGTAATAATGGCGAAAGATCCTGTTTTTGACATAATAAAAAAAGAAGCAGAAAATGGAAAACCGGTTTTGGGCATTTGCAACGGGGCACAAGCTTTAGTTGAATGTGGAATAATTCCTGGGATTAAAAATAAAGTAGAGATGGCACTTGCTCCTAACAAAAATCCTTTTATTAGCGGATATTATTGCACTTGGGTAAATGTTAAAAGTATTGAGGAAAAAAATCGATGCGCATTTACTAAATTTACCGACAAAGATGAAGTAATCCAAATTCCGATTGCACATGGAGAAGGCAGATTTACAACAAAAGATGTGGAATTGATTGACAAACTGATAAAAAATAAGCAAATAATTTTCCGATACTCAACAAAGGAAGGCATAACAGAAGAAAATTTTCCCACTAACCCCAATGGCGCAATTTTCAACATTGCTGCAATCTGCAACAAAAAAGGAAATGTAATGGCTATTATGCCTCATCCTGAAAGAGCATCTTTTATAAGGCAGCTTCCGGATAGTGCTGATTTAAAAAATAAATTTACTGGCAATATAAAAGCAATGGAAGATCCAGCTCCCGGATTTCATATTTTTAAGTCAATGAAAAAATATATAGAGGAAAAAATTTAACTGCAAAGCAACTGAATTTTTTCCGTAATCATCAATAAACAAATGAAAGCAATTATTTTAAGAAACAAAGGGGGTACAAACCAGTTAAAATATGGGGAAATAGAAACTCCAAAAATAAATGGTGATGAAGCCTTGGTCAAAATAAAGGCTGCTTCGATTAATCGCCTCGATATATGGGTTAGAGAGGGCAATGTTCCAACTAATTACCCACTGATTCTTGGTTGTGAAGCAGCTGGTAACATTGCTGAGATTGGAGAGAATATTCAAGGCATCAAGAAAGAGGATAAAGTTCTTGTGCATCCGCGTATCACTTGTGGTAAATGTGAATTCTGTTATTCTGGTAATGACAATTTATGCAAAAATGCAAAGCAGCTAGGGGTTACTATCAATGGATGCTATGCTGAATACGTCAAAGTACCTGCGCAAAATCTATATCTAATGAATGATAAGATTACCTATGAAGAAGCTGCATCTGTCCCCATAACTTTTGGAACTGCATATAGGGTTTTAATTAATCTTGCAAAAATTAAAGTAGGAGAAACAGTTCTAATTCAAGCTGCTGGAAGCGGAGTTGGAACAGCTGCGATTCAGATAGCAAAATTAGCGGGGGCAAAGGTAATTGCTGCTGCTGGAAACGAGCATAAGCTTGAAAAAGCAAAAACTTTGGGTGCGGATTTTACTGTCAATTATTGCAAAAATCAGGATTTTGATAAGGAAGTTATGGATTTGACTAATAGAAACGGTGTTGATGTTGTAATTGAGCAAATTGGAGACAGTATTCTTATCAAAAGCTTGAAATGCCTTAAAAAAGGAGGCAGAATTGTTGTTTTGGGAACAACTTCTGGAAATAAAGTTGAGATAGATATGCAAAACTTTTACAGAAATAATTTTACAATGCTCGGTACATCAGGAACAACTCACAGAGAAGTAAAAGCAGCGTTTGATTTGGTGAAAGAAGGAAAGCTTAAACCGATTATTGATAAAACCTTTCCACTGAAAGATGCTGCTTTGGCGCATAGATATTTGGAAGAGAGGAAAAATTTTGGAAAAGTGATTTTGAGGGTTTAATATATCGGAAATCGCTAAGGCATACACCCTATTAGCTTCAGTGTAGGGAAAGCCAGCGATTTCCGAGCATGCTCAAAAACTCCGCCACACGCTCCGTACTTTAGTGCGGAGTTTTTGACATTTCACTCCTTAAAATTATTTTTAATTATACTTCAAAAAATAAACAGGTCATTTGATGAAAAAATCACAACAAAAAGAAGGAATAAAGCAAAAGCAGATTTTTAACTGGCCTTATCTTGCGCTGCCTGTTTTATTAATTCTCAGCGTTTTAGCTTATAAAGAATTAAGGGAAAGATTAAACTAAAATATGAAAAACATAAAAACTGTTGAAATGGTTGTAGGATTAAAGGTGCCAGACAATACTGCAATAACTACATTACAAACACTTCGCCAAATAGGGTTCAACAATATCCAGGATGTAAAAAGAGCAGACTACTATAAATTCTCAATCGAAGGCAATGTGAATAAATTCAAGGAAAAAATCTGCAAAGTAGACATTTTGGTTAATGCCAATAAGCATTTTTTTGAATTTGAATTAATAAAAAACGCAAGCCCAAAAGCCTGCGTTTTTTTTGTCATGGTAAAAAATATAAATGACGAAGGAAGCGGCATATTATCGGCATTAAAAAAAAGGCTCGAGTTTAAAAATATTAAGAAAGTTGACAAGGCAGTTTTGTGGAGCTTAACTATTGATGCTGAGGAAAAAGGAGCAGAAACAATTGCCGAAAAGGCTGCTAAGGAACTGCTTGTGAATGAGAATTATCAGGAGTTTGAGGTTCTTTAATTTGGTCGTTTAACTGCAAAATAAGCTACGGCTAAAAATTCGATACTTATATATACCTCCAATATTATCAATTATTCATGAAAAATGTCCTTGTGATTTTCGGCTCAAGAACTGATCAAAAAATATATAATGAGATTACTAAAGGTCTGAAAAAAAATCATGTAGAATTTGATTTGAGAATTAGTTCTGCGCATAAAACTCCAGAGGATGTTGAGGAAACGCTTCAAAAAGATTATGCTGTTGTAATTGCCGGCGCAGGCTTGGCTGCCCATTTGCCAGGTGTTGTTGCATCGAAAGTAATAAGGCCCGTTATTGGAGTTCCTTGCGAAGGAAATTATCAAGGGTTAGACGCTTTGCTTTCAATTGCCCAAATGCCGCCTGGAGTACCAGTTTTGGCTGTCGGCGTTAACAAGGGAGATATAGCTGCTCAGAATTGCGCAAATATGCTGAAAAAATTCGAAAGTGTAACTATAATTGGTGATAAATATAATGACGCAGTGAAGAAAGCTGTGGAAACATTGAAGAAATTTAATATAATTTCTATTTTTGACAATAAACCAAACCCAAAATCAGTCAACATAGAATTTACTTTTTTTGACGAGTTAATTGAAAAGAAAGATGAGTTAGTCATTTATTGCCCATTACTTTTAGAAAAAGATGATAAGGCAGAAGCAGCTTTAAACTTACTTAAACATACAAATCATGGCTTATGGGTTGGCTTGAATAATGGAGTTAATGCAGCAGTTGCAGCTGTTGAAATTATGAATATTGACAATGAGTATGAAGAACTTCTGTTGACGTACAGAAGAGAAATGTCAAAAAAGGTTTTAGAGGCGAATAGATAATATTTCGACAGCTTTAAATAATGAATCGTGTATATCAATAAAGGTGACTAATTTGATTAAACAACAAATTTTTGGGGCAAGAGGCCATATATTCGCCTGTACTCGAAAAACAGAAAAAGAATGTTTTGATAGAATGATATTTTCTTCTAATAAGATATATTCAGATAAGGTTGCTAAGGTAAAAAAAGGAGATGTATTATTTCTCTATAATTTGGACGCGGATGCATTTCATGGGCCATTTACAGCGAAATCTGAAGGAGGGAAAAATATTGCGCCAGAAGCTTGGGGAGGGAAGTATCCATATCAAGTGGAAGTAGAAAAGAATGGAGATATAAAAACCATAAGAAATGCAAGAAAAATGCTTAAAATGATTGGTATTGACTGGAAAAATGAAGTAGATGCAGAAAGAATGCATTGGCTAATTAATTATTTGCATGAGCCAGAGAAAGTTGATTTGCAAAAATTAAATGCAAAAAAATTGTTTCCTTCTGCCAAAGTTAAAGAGCACGATGAAAAACCCCCATTAATATCAACAACTTTGTGGGATTACCAAAGACAAAGTTATGGAAAGAGTCCAAAAGGGAGCAATAAATATCCAGGTGTAACTCCTGCTTTTATTATTTACAACCTTATAAAACGCTATACTGAACGTGAGGATTTAGTTTTAGACCCAATGGCGGGTAGCGGGACAACATTAGATATATGTAAAGATGAAGGAAGGCAATGTATTGCATATGACATTGCACCTCCAAGAAAAGATATCATTCAAAATGACGCGAGAAATATTCCGCTTTCTGAAAATAGTGTTGATATGCTATTTATAGATTCTCCTTATGGAGATAACATAAGATACAATGAACATCCCGACGACATAGGTAAAATATCTGCTGAGACAGATACATTTTATGAAGAATTGGAGAAAGTTATGAAAGAATGCTATAGGGTTCTAAAGCCCGGAAAAGTTTTAGGATGGTTAATAGGTGACCAATGGGTTAAAAGGAAATTTACACCTGTTGGATTTAAAGTTTATCAGAGATTGAGTAAGTATTTTGATACGGTTGATGTTATTAGTGTGGTTAGACGTGGTCAAACCTCGAATACAGGGATATGGCATAATAGGGCATTGCGTTTTAATTTTTATTTAAGAGGATTCAAATATTTATTTATTATGAAGAAACCTTTTGCCAACACGCAACAAGAAGTTAAAAGAAAAGTGGAATGGCACCAATATAAAAGATGACTTTTTTAAATTAACAGTAAGAACACTAATGAATTTAAAAGATTTAATTAAACTCTACGAAGAATTGAAAATTAAATATGGAGATAGTACTTATAAGTATATTTCTGAACTTCTCCGAAACGCAAAAGATATTCATAAAAAAGATTTTTTGCACGGCAAAACTGCTAAATTAGCTATTGATGAGGGCAGAATTCCTGATCATGAGCAGTCATGGCGGGCTTTTAAAGGTAAAAATCTTGAAAAGCTAATACTATATATAATAAAAGAGAATGTAGAAAGTTTAGGTCTTAGGATTGTAGAAGGAAACAAATTAGAAAGGACGAAGAGCTCAAATTTATCTAAAGAGTTAAGCCAAATTAAAAGAAATGTTTTAGTTGATTTTGGCGAATTCGGGTATCATTTGCCTGATGTTGATTTAATAATTTTTAATCCTTCAACGTTGAAGGTTATCGCCGTAATTTCTAGCAAAGTCACTATGCGTGAAAGAATTGCTCAAACAGGATACTGGAAAATCAAACTTTCAAGCGACGAAGTTACAAAGCACATAAAAGTCTTCTTTATAACACCAGATGAGGATAAAACTTTAAGCATTAAGAAGCCAGCCAAGAAAGGTAGAGCTATTGTGGAGATTGACACTGATGGAAGCTATGTTATGACCAAAGTGAATATTGAGGAAAGTGATAAAGTAAAATTATTTGATAAATTTATAGAAGATTTGAGAAAATTGTTCAGGTGAATTTTCAATGAAAAAGCATGCAATGGAAAATGAATGGGAAAGACTTATTTTTGAAAGTACGAAAAATAAGCCACATATTCAAGGAGTTTATCCTGACGCTATTGTTGAGAATAGAGAACTGCTCTTGTTAGCGCAATGCGAATTTGGTAAAATAGAAGTTGGAATTGATACAAAGTTTCATACAAAAATATACAAATTAATAATGAAACATTATTTTCAACAGAAAAAATGTTTGGAGATTTAAGGGGAATAAAAATGTCATCAGACGCTATAATCAAAAACCAGCTGAAATACACCTTAGAAAAAACCAATTTCAGCATTGGCAAAAAATACGAAGGCAAGGTTAGAGACAACTATATTTTAAATGGAAAAAGAATAATTATCACAACAGACAGGATATCCGCATTTGACAGAGTATTATGCACTATTCCATTTAAGGGTCAAGTGCTCAATCAAACTTCTGCCTTCTGGTTTGAAAAAACAAAAAATATAGTTAAGAATCATGTAATTGATGTCCCAGATCCAAATGTTATGGTTGTTAAGGAATGCAAGCCATATCCAGTTGAAATGGTTGTGAGAGGGTATATCACAGGAGTAACTACAACATCTGCTTGGTACAATTATGAAAGAGGCATAAGAAATTTTTGCGGAAATATTCTTCCAGATGGCATGGAGAAGAATCAGAAATTTGAAAAGCCGATAATTACGCCATCAACAAAAGCAGAACATGGCTTGCATGACGAATCCTTGTCAGGAGAAGAAATAATTAAGAGAGGACTTATCGATGAAAAAACATACAAAAAGATGGAAAAATCTGCTTTTGAACTATTTGATTTTGGCACAAGATTAGTTGCAAAAAACAATTTAATCTTGGTTGATACAAAATATGAGTTTGGAAATTTGAATGGCGAATTGGTTTTGATTGATGAAGTCCATACTCCAGATTCTTCAAGATTCTGGATAAGAGACACTTACGATGAATTATTTTCAAAAAGAGAGGAACCCCAAAAGCTTGACAAGGAATATATAAGGCAGTGGCTTGCTAATAAGGGCTTTGTTGGAGATGGCCCAATTCCAAATATCCCTGATGATGTAAAAATCGAGGCAGCAAAAAGATACATTCAGGCTTATGAGATGATAACTGGGAAAGAGTTCGAGGTAAGGATTGAGGATGTGTCTGAGAGGATAAGAAATAATTTAAAAAACTTTATAAAGTAAATAAGAATATCAAGATCAAAATGCCGGAATTATCGCATAAATTGCAACGTCTTTCCTCTGGTGGCGAAAATCAGTTAACTAAAGGACTTATATATCTTGATTCTGAAATAGTTGTCGAATCGTATGATATGCGGAGAACAGATCATCAAACAGCCAAAAGAATAAGTGGTTATTTAAGCTTGCATTGGTCCTCAGATAACAATCCTAATTCTAATACTGCAATTTTAAGAGATATTGTATTGCAACTTGAAGGGAATTATGATTCACCTGAGCCTAAGACTAGAAAGCCTGATAGATTATATAAAGGCCTTATTATGTTTTTTGAAGGTGATAGAGAAGTTCAACACGAACTAGCATTTTTCTTAGATAGTGCAAGATTTTCTCTTTTAACAGCAGCTCAAAGCTTAAGTGCAGTAAGAGTGTGCACTCCTAATGGAGACTTTTTAATAGATTACGAACCCGATATGTGTCAAGAAAAACGAGGAATTGTAGTATTGACCCATAAAAACATATCAGGATTAGTGGCAGAATTGACAATGAAAACAGCAACAGCCCTAATGCCTCATTCAGATTTGAAGGATCCGTTAACAAGGATATATAATGAGATTATGGGCACTAATTACCCAGTCCCTATTAAAAAAACTCACTAAATAAAAAAAACTAGTAGAAAAATTAAAATTGAAACCAAACATATTAATATTAATCTAAATTTAATTTTTCGATGAACTTTAAAAAAGAAAAAAGTGTAGCGCTTTTAGCAGCCAATCGAGCATCAAAAATTCTTCTCCATTATTATGGCAGAAAAGAAAGTATTAAAGTAAAATCAAACAAAACTTTAGTGTCAACAGCCGATATTGAAGCTAACAGAATAATAATTCAAACTATCAAGAAATACTTTCCAAGCCATAGTATCCTTTCCGAGGAAACTGGATTTGAAGATAAGAAATCAGATTACAAATGGGTTGTTGATCCATTGGATGGAACCCATAATTTTCTTCATAACATCCCAATTTTTGGAATATCGATAGCGTTAGAGTTGAAAAATGAAGTAGTCCTGGGTATACTTAGTTTTCCGATTCTAAACATTACTGCTTTAGCGGAAAAAGGCAAAGGAGCGTTCTTAAATGGAAAAAGGATTACGGTTTCTAATAAAAAAAATATCGAGCATTCATTCATCCTCTTTGAGTACTCTTTTGCCAATAGGCGGGAAAAAATAGGTTTTTTGGAAAAACTTGTCCATAAAACGGTTGATGTCAGAAATTTTGGCTGCGCCATTTATAATCTTACCTTAATTGCATGCGGCAAATGCGACGGTTTCGTGATTTTATCTACAAATGAATGGGACGTTGCAGCCGGATTCCTACTTGTTGAGGAAGCTGGAGGTAAAATAACCGATTTAAAAGGACACCTCTGGAAATTTGGCGAGAATAAGTTTGTTATTTCAAATGGAAAAATCCACAATGAGATAATTAGACTATTTCACTATAAATTCTAAAATATATATCCAAAAACCGAAAAACATATATAAATGAAACGAAAAACATGCATAACTCCAACGAAAAACATATTTAACTCAAATAATTGAGGTTTTGGGTGTTTATCGATGTTAAAATTAAGGTATTTGATTTTATTACCGCTTCTCATAGTCATGTCTCAATTTGCTTATTCTATTCCAAATTTTGAAGTTCTGATAAGTGAAATCTACTATGATACACCAGATGACCTAAATCAGGAATTTTTTGAATTTACTGTAAGAAAGGATAATGGCAGCATTGATACCAATGGATGGCATTTAACAACTTTTGATAATGATAGCTTTGCCTTGCCATCCATATTAGATCTTGGCATTTATGACTATGTTGCTATTCGAAGTGGTTTTGGCATCAACGACTTAGACGCCAGTGATGGAAGTGCTACAATTTATCTTAGTAATGATATAGAAGTATTAAATGACAGTGGTGATGAAATAGCTTTATATGATGCAGACGGCAATCTAATTGACTTTGTGAGGTATAATGGGGGCAATAGTGGCATTGTCTTAGGTGGCTGGTCATTAGCTGATAATGGACCTTCTGCTGATTCAAGTGAAGAATCGGTACAAGTTCATGGTGCTGACTTAAATAGCAGCGAGAATTGGATTTCTGCTAGCCCATCTGCAGCTGACCCAAATCTGTTTGAGACTATTATTAGCAATGATATAGTTATTGTAATGCAAAACGGAATAAATAAGCAGATTTTAATCGAGCCTGGAAGCAAATTTGGCGGTAGCATTAATTTTTCAATTGTTAAAGCTAGCCCTGCCGTAATGCTTGCTGAATTAAAAATAATAGAAGAAATGATAAACTTTTCATCAAACTTTTATAGAAGCAAAGGATTCAACGATCCTAGAACAAATGCATCAAGGATAATTAAAGTAACCATCTCAAACAATCATCAATTTGCTGCCTCAGCCTCTCCAGAAGGTTCTATGATAGTGGATATTGGTGATAACCTGAGCAATGTAGAAATCGCCTCTTTTATAAAATGGAATGTTGAGCATGAGTTTTACCATCTCATTGCATATGAACAATTCCTCTCAAACGGAACCCCTATCCAAAATGGATCTTTTGATAGGGACATTGTGGAACCAAATGGCGCATTGGCGTTCATGGATGAGGGAGCAGCTGAATTTTGGGGGCTTGAAATCTCCAAGGCGCAGTTCAATGTAACTGAAGAATATTTATTTAATGCCTCTAACAGAATAAAAGGCAAGCACCGGAATTTTAGTAGCATCCCGTACAATTTGAGCTACATACTAAACAACTCCGATTTTAATCTTGTAAACCAGACTACTGGCTCTGGTGTGGAAGTCTATACCCATGGTTTCATTTTTAATAAATATATTGCTGAGACATACGGTCAGCAGAAAATATTTCATATCCACAACGCAACAAGAAATAACCGCAGCGGAAGCGGCAATGACATTATAGGCAGGATGGCCATTGAGAAAGCATTTAAAGACGAGGGCATAGATAAAAGCTTTGAACAAATATTTATTGAATATAGGATCTGGATTTATCAGACTTTTAGCGATTTAGTAAGGTTAACCTCAAATACAACTTTCAATGACCATGCTTCCGGTCATTCCGATCAGTTGCAGCCATGGGGTTCTGACTATGAAAAAATAAATATCAATAAAAGCAATATTAATAGTACAGGTCCATATAATATCTCCTTTCAGGGCAGGCCAGGAGTAAATTATAGCATTTCTATTTTAGCAAGGAATAATAGCGGCTACTCACATTTAGTCACGGTAGTTTTCAATGGCAAAGGAATTGTTATATTTAATGCAACATCAGACGAATTTGTTGTCATAAAAACCCAAATAAATAATGAAACAGCAGGACAAACTTCATACGGATTTAATTTCTCGCATATTGGAATAATAAATTCTACAGTTAAGGTGGTTACTTTAACAAACTCGACTTTGAAAAATTCTGAAGTCACGAATTCAACTATTATAGGTTCTTCAATTACTAACTCTACAAAGAAAAATTCAATAATTATAAATTCGATTGATATAGGCACTATTTTAATAGATTCTAAAGAAAATAACTCAAAAATCACCAAATCAAATGTATCAAACAGTATTCTACAAAATGCAACAATTATCAATTCAAATCTAAATAACACAGTAATTCAAAATTCTGTTGTTACAAACTCCAATCTTGAGAATGTTACTATAATCAATTCAGTTATAACAAATTCGACGAAGAAAAACTCAGTGATCATAAACTCAGTGGATACTGAAAGCAATGTCAGCAATTCACTTGAAAATAATTCTAAAGTCACAAATTCGAACGTGACTCGAAGCAGGTTGCAGAACAGCACTATTCAAAATTCAATTCTTATAAATGTTACGGCAAGCCATTCCAACATTGTAAACTCTACATTGAAAAATTTGATTGTGATTAAATCAACGATTATTAACTCATCTTTTGTTGATTTAATGCCGCCAGTTTGCAGGTTAAATTTATCCAAATGGCCCCCAGTTGCTGTATTTATCTTCAACGACTCAGGTTCAGGAATTAAGAATATTTCAGTGGCTGTTCTCAAAGGAGCAAATTTGACTCCTGCATTACCCCTGGTTTTTAATCCTCCTGCCTTTGAACCAGTATTCATAACTGCAACTAGGACAAATACGAGTGTAGAAGTTACACTTAAAGCAGTTGATGGTAGTGGAAATTCCTTGACATGCGATCCTATCGTCAGCAGTTTGGTACGCGGCACAGGGGCACCAGAAACTTTTACTTACACTAATATTCCAGAAGCTGAGCATATTGTAACTATCACCAACAAACAACTCGGTCTTAAGACACTTAGGCTTAAAGTTAATGGAAAAAACTTCCAGAGTGCCGGGCTGAAGGACAATGAAGTTAGAAACATAGATATATCTAATGCGATGATACAAGGGGATAGTAATACGGTTGCTTTAACAGCTTTAGGCAAGCCAGGAACAAGCGCAGAAATCCTTATTTGGGATGGAATGGGCTAAGATATTATTAATTTTAAGTTAACATTATTTCTTTTAATATGAAAAAGTTTATAAATAATGAACGATTCTTGAGTTTTATTAAAGCTTTTGAAATTGATTAAAATCAAAATGCAAGACTTACCTAATATATTCACAAGGATAAATATGCAAATATTTGAACTTCTTTCACGAGAGAGACTACATATTAGGGAAATTGCAGAGAGGATAAAATGCTCGCCTGCCAAGGTGCACGCATGCATCAAGATATTTAAAAAAAATGGTATAGTAAAAGAAGTTGATGATAAGAATAGAAAAGTTATTGTCGTAAATCTTGAAAACGAATTAACCAGGCAAATTCTGCAATTAATAAACATCGATAAATCAATTGAAGGCCCTTATTTAATTCCCCAAAAAATTAATATTTTCGACGCAATAAGCCCTCTCGATTTCAGATACTACGGAACCAGCAGGGGAATATTTGAAAAGCTCCAACAGTATCTTTCTGAAGCTGCATTTATAAAATATGCTTTAAAGGTTGAATCAGGACTTGTTAGAACTCTTGCAAAAAATAGAATCTGCTCAAAAAAAATCGCTGATGAGATAGAAATGGCTTGCAGGCAGGTAACTCCTGAGCAAGTTTATGCCGAGGAAGATAGGATAAAGCATAATATAAGGGCGTTGGCAAACTGCATAAGAAGCAAAGTGAGCGAGGAGGCAAAACCGTTTGTCCATTTTACTGCCACAAGCTACGACATAATTGCTACAGCAGATGCTTTAAGGTACAAGGAATTTACAAGCAATGTCCTCATTCCAGAATTGCTGAAACTTGAATTTACATTAATTAATCTTGCCTTAAGGGAAAAAGGCACACTACAAATAGGGAGAACCCATGGACAGCACGCGGAACCAATAACATTTGGTTTTGCCCTAGCCCACTATGTAAGCAGATTTGGCTCAGCCATCCAGAAAATAAAAAAGAGTGCCAATAATTTGAGAGGTAAAATGGCAGGAGCTGTTGGGGCATACAACGCCTCATCAATTTTCTTTGAAAATCCCGCTAAGTTTGAGGAAGAGGTCTTAAGCGAGCTTGGCTTGAAGGCATCGCCAATTTCTACGCAAATTGTCGAAGCAGAATTCTTAGTTGAGTATATTACCTGTGTCATATCTGCATTTGGTGTCCTTGCTAATCTTGCCGATGACATGAGGCATTTGCAGCGAAGTGAAATTGGCGAAGTTGGCGAATTTTTTCAATCAAAACAGGTGGGCTCGTCAACTATGCCTCAAAAAAGAAACCCAATCAATTTTGAGAATGTTAAAAGCATGTGGAAAGAGTTTATGCCGCGCGTGCTTACAATTTACATGGACCAGGTGTCCGAGCACCAAAGGGATTTGACCAATTCAGCCTCAATGAGGTTTATACCCGAAATATTAGCAGGTTTTTATGTTTCAGTTGCAAGATTGAACAAAGTAATGCCTGAACTTGTTGTAGATAAAGGAAACATGCTAAAAAATTTTAATATAAATAAAGATATGATTATTGCGGAGCCTCTCTATATATTGCTGGCTGCCCATAGGCATCCTGACGCGCATGAGTACGTACGGGAAATGACCCTAAAAGCCCAATTTACAAAAAAACCATTAATCGAACTGCTAAAAAAAGATGAATCAGTACAACAGTACCTGAAAAAATTCAATCGAAAACAAATCGAAATCTTGAATAATCCAGAGAAATACATTGGAATTGCTGCGGAGAAAACTGAAATGGTTTGTTCACATTGGAAAAAAGTGCTAAAGTTATGATTTAGATTAGATATACTATTTCCTATACTAGTATGGCAAAAGAAACATTTATATATAACCTAAGCCAGTAAATCCAATATGCACCAAAACTCCACTCTAAAGATTGCTACATCCTATATGGGCAAATATCCAAAATTCCTTCTATTGTTCATCACGTTTTTAATTGCTTACTTGTTATTTATTGGTAAAACAAATCCAAAATTTCACCTGTTTGTAGTCTCGCTTGGATTTCTTGGAACCTTCTTAACAGGAATATTGTTTACTTATGGATTCACAGCAGCTCCTGCAACCGCAATTTTTCTAATTCTTGCAAAAGAACAAAACATCATGCTTACAGGCTTGGTTGGCGGCTTGGGCGCTTTGCTTGGAGACTTGCTCATATTCAACTTCATAAGGCACTCTTTTAAGGATGAGGTCAAAAAACTATATAAGGAAAAATTAATCGTATACGCTAACCATAAAACCCCAAGCTTTCTCAAAAGATATCTCTTGCCGGTGGTTGCAGGAATCATAATTGCATCGCCTTTGCCTGATGAGATTGGGGTTACTATGCTAGCATCCTTCAAATCTATATCAGAAAAAATATTTTTAATGTTGTCTTACTCATTAAACACGGCTGGAATATTTGTGATATTGCTGATTGGAAAAAGTTTATGAAAATGGATTGGAATTTTTATTTTCAATTTGTGGAAGATTTTTTTGTAGACAAGCAGTTTTTGATTTTATTAAGCTCAACCATAGTTTTATTTTTGGCAATTTTTATTATGTGGTATTTTTACCATAGGCAACTGACCAAGAAGAATCTATTTGAGATTCCAAAAATAGATTCTAATAGCAAATTTGTAAACTTCATTAACCGACTTGTTTACTTCTTCAAGTACTTAATCATTTTCCCTGTATATTCTTTTATTTGGTTTCTTATTTTCTCTTTTCTCTTAGTGTTGATTGCAAAGACCAGACCCATAGGAGAAATTATGTTTTTTGGGATAATTATTGTTTCAGTAACAAGAATAGCTGCCTATGTAAGCCCAAAATTGGCAGAAGACATGGCAAAATTATTGCCATGGGCTTTGATAATAGTTTTTTTAACGGACCCTACATCAATCACTATCGAAAGTATTCAGACTTCCTTTAATAGTTTCGTGCAAGAAATTCCAAAAGTTGCAAAATACCTCATCTTCATAGCGTTTCAGCCTGTCCCATAATTCGTAACTTATAAATACTAGTTCTCGTCTATAAATA
>ERZ1292645.198-Hain-H14-02um-R2-198-length-25956-cov-12_pt1 | contig 25956 bp, 27 predicted proteins | sample MGYA00564401_ERZ1292645 | MGnify/ENA primary metagenome ERZ1292645 (study PRJEB36523, sample SAMEA6512644) | groundwater metagenome | collected 2019-01-09 | study: AquaDiva: Metagenomics assemblies of 32 groundwater samples | reverse complement strand
GAACTAGAATATAATAATTTCTGTAGTGGAGTATAGAGGTAACTTAATACGTACGATTCTGAAATAAAAAGACTTAAAAATAAAGAGGAATAATCTATGCAAAATGCAAATTTTCATTGATTCAGCTGACACTTCAGAGATAAAACGTGCAACAGAGACAAATTTGTGTGATGGCTGCACCACAAACCCAAGTTTGGCAGCCAAAGTAGGCAGAGACTATAATGATGTCCTGAAAGAAATCTGCTCAATAATTAAAGGTCCAGTCAGCGCTGAGACTGTTTCTTTAGATGCAGACGGCACGGTAAAGGAAGGCATTGCCTTTTCCAAGATTGCAAAAAACATTGTTGTTAAAGTTCCAATGACAGTTGAAGGAATGAAAGCCTGCCAAAAATTAACAAAACAAGGCATAAAAGTTAATGTAACACTTGTTTTTTCTGCAAACCAAGCTTTATTGGCAGCAAAATCAGGGGCTTTTTTTGTAAGTCCATTTGTTGGAAGATTAGACGATATTGGGGAAGTTGGAATGAATTTAATTAAAGATATAAAGCTGATTTACGATAATTACAAATTTAAAACTCAAATTCTTGTTGCCTCAATAAGAAATCCAATCCATGTTCTTGAAGCGGCAAAAATAGGAGCAGATATTGCAACGATGCCTTATTCTGTTTTTGAGCAGTTGTTTAAGCATTCTTTGACAGATGTCGGAATTAAGAAATTTTTGGAAGATTGGGAGAAAGTGCCGAAGAAGAAGTGAAAGATAATTCTAAATTTTGATTTAATAAGTTAATTCTATCAAATGGATTAAAACTGCATTTAATAGTTTCTATTTCGTTCGAATTAATCGGAAGAAGGTTATGTTACCATTTCTCGTCAATACGTAAGTAATTTCTAACTTCATTTCTTAATTCGTCAATAGTTTTTAGAGGGCTTATAGCATGTCTGTTAAAATGATTATATATCTCGGTATATTGAATATGTGGCATTTTTTTATCGTGTAAGTATTTTTTTGCAAAATTAATTAAGAAATGTTGAATAACAAATGTTAAATGGATATTATTGTTATCACTTATTTCTTTATTTAGTTTCTTTAATGATTGCCGTATTTTTTCTGGCATAAATGGGTTATCCAAAAATTCACGTATTTTTAGTTCTATAGCAAAATATTTTTTTGGATATAAAATATCCTTTACTTGTATTTTGGACTTTTTAATTTCACTTAAAGTTTCGTATATGTTGTCTATAAAATTTTTTGATTTTACAATTTTTGGATATGAAAAATATAAACCCATTTCTTCTATACCTCCTTGTTTACTTACATCTCCAAAGTAAAAGTTTTCTTTAAAATACTTAAGATGTTCGTCAACATTTTCTGTGAGTAATCTATGTTTAATAAGGAATCCTATAATACTTAATTTAATTATATCTTCGTAATATAAATCAATTGTTTCAAATTTTTGTCTCTCTCCGAGAAAGCTAAGTAGCTCGGATAAAAGGAGTGATTGTTTTTTGATTACTTCAGTCCTAATGGGTTGCAATATAGTAGCTTTTGCCCTCTTATAGGTCAATATTGCAATTATGGTACCAACAACTGCAAATATTAAGGTAAATATGTCCTTTATCCAGTTAATATTATTTTTAATTTGTTCCACTATCATAAAGAGAGACAACTTTTGACACTATAACAATGTTTCTTCGCCTTTTTAGATTCAGTATATAATTTAATAACCTCTTTACACTATTTCCTTTGACTTTACAACTCTTCCAAAATATTTTTTTTATTGTGTGCAACTTTATTATTTCTAAGCACTTCCTCAAATTCAAGTGAATTTTCAATAGGAATTTTAACAACTCCGCTTGCGAGCCTTTTCCCATTTAAAAGCTCGATAATCCCTTTTTGATTCCTGCCTGCAAGAATATAATTGAATTTAACCTTTTGCGTATGGGTTAAATTCTTTAGGTTGTACCAGAAGATTGCATAGGATTCGAATCCTAAAGTTTGGCAGAATTTCTTATTATGAAAAACGCTAATGCCTTCAAGCAAAATTCCTGTCCTTGCCATAAATTCTGGAGAAAATAAGTCTTTCAATAGGCATTGCTTTATGTCTATTGCTTCATCAATCTTTCCTTTTAATCTGCTTTTAATTTCTTGTATTGAATCGAGCCTTTCCTTAAGGCTTCCATCTAGGAAAATTACCATGACATCTATATCCCTTGGTTCTAACGAGCCTTTTACTAGAGAGCCAAATATCACAATGTCAAAGATATTCTCTCTTTTTTCACTCTTCAAGTATTTTTTTAATTTTTCCAATATCATCTTTAAGCAGTTCCGCTGATTCTTTATCCATTTTCTTTGTATAGGAATCCTGATAAAATGGAAAATCCCTATCAAGAATTTTGTAAAGTTCTGGGTATTTTTCTTCTATATTTCTAAATCTGTCAGAATGAGAAGAAGGAATTCTTACCTCCCTTTTTAATAAAAATAAGTCGCATAGCGCAACTATCGCTTTGAAAAACAAAGTTGTGGTGCTATTGTATTTCTGCTCATTAAAAGCTTTTAAACCTAGCTGGAAGTACTCCTCAAAATTATCCCTTAATATTTTTTCTCTTTCATCCATGTTATATAGTACAACTAATAAGTTATATTTAAATTTATTGGTTGTATAGGACAACAAGATGTAGAATACAACAAAAATTGATAATCTAAGCTTTGGTATTGTATTATACAACAAAAGGACGAGTAAAATTTTAAAATTCAACATTAAAAATAAAAAATTAATTTAGCTGTTTTTACTGCTATCATTAAGAAAATTTTTTGAAAATCCGCCCGATAGGATAGATTCTACTTGTAATGTTTCCATTTTTGCATCAAGCTTTTAATTCACATAAATCTGTTAGCCTCTCTACTTTATATCCAGATTTACATTGTTAACTTAGTAAAATTCGAAGCTGCATATGTTTGTGCAGTTATAGGCCATGATTCGATAATCATTTTTGACTAAGGATTCAAATCTTGAATTTTAGCCCATTCTAAGTCTTTTTTATATATTTCATTGTATGGTTCTAATGAAATTGCTTTTTCGAGATTTCTTATTGCTTCTTCCTTATTACCTTGAAATGCTAAAACCTTACCTAGTGTATGGTAAGCTAGTGAATTCGATGGGTCCAATTCAATTGCTTTAAGTGAAAGTTCTTTTGCTCGATTAAGGTTATTAAAATTGTACATTACGAAACCCAACCATGAATATGCCCAAGAATGTGATGGGTCTAAAGATATCGCTTTATCTAAATTTTCCTTGGCAAGATATATATTTTTATCTAGATTGCCTTTGCTGTCTAACTTTATTTGATTCGAGTATGAAACACCAATCCAGTAGTATGCTCCAGCTTTTTGTTGGTCGCTTATAGAAACATTAAGTGCTTTCTCTGCTTCTTGTACGGCTCTCCTATAATCTCCAGTATTGATAAATGTTCTTGTGTTGAATATGTAATCACCGTAAGACTTTGATTCAGTCGAGTTAAATAATTCATAATTCCTCAGATTTGCTTGAAATACATCATTATTTGGGTCAAATGTAAGTGCTTTCTTAAAATTCAATATTGCTTGTTCTCTTTGACCTTCAGATGCTAAAGCTAAACCAAGTAGGTTATACGCCCATCCAAAGCTAGCATCAAGTTCAATAGCTTTTTGTGCCAGTTCTTTAGTTTTATTGAAATTTCCTTTATCGTACATAACTGCACCCAAGGTAACATAAGGGCCAGAAAAGTTTGAATTGAGTGTTATAGCAGTTTCAGCATGTTCTTTGGCGCTATCAAGATTATATAATCTATAGTATCCTATAGCCATCCAGTAATGGGCTCCTGACTTCTGTTCGTCGGTTGTAGAAATTTGAAGAGCTTTTTCTGCTTCTCTCAGAAGTTCCTGATAATCCCCACCGGATGCCCATATGTTTCTAGCATTAAGAATGTGCAGATTATATTGGGAGGAGCTTGGTTGCTGAAAAGCATTTTGGATTAGTTCACTTTGAATTCCAGGAATTAATGTATACAACCCAACAATTATCAAAACAATTATTAAGATAGGTATCAAAAATCCTAAGACTATACCAATTACAGTCAAAACTTTTCTTTCAGCGCCTGTTTTTACCACAAATGTCTTTGCAATCTTATCGTGCATTCCTTGCTTCTTTTCGTCCCAGGCTATCATTAGATAACCTATTCCCAGTAATATTCCGGACAAAATTTTCCCGATATACCTTAAAATTGCACTAGGTATGCCAATAAATTGGCCTTGTTCGTTCTGTATCCTTAACCCCAATATTAATTTTCCAGGGGTTCCGCCTTTAATACCATCCATGTATACTGTTAGAACCAGCATACCTAACGTGGCTACATAAGCCATTGAGTCGATTCCCGTAGACCAAATCAACAAGATTTGAATAATAGAGACGGGAATTCCAAAAATTATCCAATCCCAAACCATAGCGGAAAATCTTACCCAAAAACCTGCGTATTGTATTTTTGCAGTTGCTGATACAGCCATAGGAGTTTCTTTAGAATTATTTTGCCCTTTAACATAGCTTATTGTATCATCTATATCGGTTTCGGAATACCCTTTGCTAAGAAGTTTCTTCTTTATTACATCAACATAACCAGATCTAAGGTTTTTTTGTATGTATTTTATTCTCCCTTGTTGTATCATTTGACCGCCTTTTTAAAATCTATATAAGAGTAAAAGAAGAACATATTTTCAAATGCCAATGTAAAAGCTTCGAGCACTAAGAAGAATATTACAACAAGCAAAGTTACAATAAACTTTAGAATGCTTCCAGTTGTGAATAAGTTGATAAAGCTACTATATAATGGACTTCCGATAAAGCTGTTTAAAAACACCATAATTCCATAAATTATTGCAAAAACAATTAGCACCTGCTTTGAGTGGTGTTTTGTTAAGTTATAGCTTGTCTTGATTGAATCTTTCGCTTTCTTTTCCTCTATAAACATAATTGGTGTTGAAAAAAACAATCTAATCCCAATAAATATTGCATATGCAATCGCTCCGATTATAAGCAAAAATGTGAATACTCCCCCAAGAATAACATTAATAAAGAAAAAGACTACTGTCATTAAAATTCCCAGTAATATCGGAAGCCCAATAATAATGGAAAATAATAGCCGTAAAGAAAGCAAACTCAATAGAAATCTATTTGTTAAAGCTATTGTGTTTGAAAAGCTCAAGTCTTTGTTTTTCAGGTTTAGCGTGATTATGGCAAAAGAAGCGCATGACAAATATAATGATATTATGAATATGGCTAGAACGAATGTTATTAATAACGCTATATTTCCCGGATTTATTAACGAAAGCCATATTTTCCAATCATAACCTTTTTGCCCTAAATAATTGATGAAATCTCTCTTATATTCATCTGTTTCAAAAATATAATTTATTTGATTTAATGTGTTATTTCTATTGCCAGTATCAGGATTTTCAAAAAGAAATGCTCTTTGCTCTTCATCGAATTGCTGATATAGTTTAAGCAAATCCGTGCTTAATCCATAAAGTCCAGAGGCATAAAAAAATATTAGAAATAAAATTGATGGAATAATTAAGGAAAGAAGCGTTGGAACAGCAATAACTTTATGCTTCTTCAACTCATTAAAGCTGGTTGTAAAATCTTTTGCAATATCCATTTAAATCAGGCTGATGCTGAAAAGGCAGATTTTACTTCAGAGCTAAATAACAAGTACCCTCCAACTGCTCCGTTAATAGCCAATCCAATCACGCTAGAATAGTCGCCGCCAATTATTGACAATATACCCGATATTATTCCCAGCGCTGCTATTATTATAGCCCCTATCCTAGCAGCAGGCATTCCCTTCCACAATCCCCACCCTATAAGAATTCCAAGGGCCCCAAATGCAAGAAGAATTACACCTATAACTATAAAGAATCCTGAGCCAAAAGAACCAATAAGCGGCACTGTTGATAGCAAGTTTCCCATGAATCCTGCACCCACAAACAGCAGTATGGCCATTAGCAGCATAAATGCAGAGCCTATGTAATACAAAACAGAAACAACTTTAACACCAGTTGGCACTACTTTTCCTTCCATATTATCACCTTCTTTGGTTTTTTCATGTCATTTATTTACCTATATATAAGATTATCTTTTTCAGAGAATGCTCTGTTTGAGATTAAATTGCAACTAAACCTTTTTATATTATTTTCTTTAACCTTGTTTTAATGGCTCAGCAGTTCAACATAAAAGATGTTAAGCACCACGAATCTTCATATGATAGGAAGGTCAATGAATTAGAGGATGAACTAGCAACTACAAAATACAACAAAAGAACTCAGCATCATATTGGATTAGTTAAGGCAAAATTAGCAAAATTAAAGGACGAATATAAAAAAAAGGCAGCCTCTAAAGGAAAAGGGGAGGGATTTTCAGTAAAGAGAAGCGGAGATGCGACCATAATTATGGTTGGATTTCCCTCTGTTGGCAAGTCAACTTTGCTTAATGCAATAACAAATGCAAACTCTCCTGTGGGTGCGTATGCCTTCACAACCTTAACCTGTATTCCGGGATTAATGGAGTATAACCATGCAAAAATACAAGTTTTGGACGTTCCTGGGATTGTTGAAGGGGCTGCAACAGGGAGGGGCAGAGGAAAAGAAGTTCTTGCATGCGCACAAAGCGCAGATTTAGTTATCATTCTTTTGGACGTTTTTCACCCGGAGCATTTGGAAGTTGTGAAGAAAGAGATTTATGAAACTGGGCTAAGGACAAATCAAAAACCTCCGTTAGTTAAGATCTCAAAGAAAGTTAGAGGCGGAATTGATATAGGATTGACTGTAAAACTGACAAAGATTAATGAAGAAACAATTAAATCAATATTAAAAGAATTCAGATTGGATAACAGTAGCATTGTGATAAGAGAAGACATAACAGATGACCAACTAATTGATGTGATAGATGACAACAGGAAATATATCCCTGCCATAACTGTTTTGAATAAAATTGATATGATTGAGGAGGAAGAGTTAGAAAGAATAAAATCAATTTTAAAACCTGACATTTGCATTTCAGCTGAAAAAAAGGTGAATACAGAAGCTGTTAAAGACCTTATTTTCAAAAAATTAGACTTCATAAGGATATATTGCAAAGAAGTTGGCAAAAAGGCAGATATGGAAGTACCTTTAATAATGAGAAAAGGATGCACATTAAGAGATGTTTGCTTAAAACTGCACAAAGATTTCATTTACAAGTTTAGATTTGCAAGGATTTGGGGAAAATCAGCAAAATTTGAAGGTATGATCATAAGACGATTAGAGCATGTTGCTCAAGATAACGATATTGTCGAGATACATTTGAGTTGAGGGATTTTGAAATTTGTGAAATGCTTTTTAAAACAGAAAAAATCAATCGCGGAATTAATTTTTTCTGAATAAAAACATTTAAATATAACTTTAACTTTCTGTAGAATGTGTTGGAACTGTGAGAAAAATAGAAAATTTAATGGCTAGCATTGGATTTGCGTTCTATAGACTGTTTTCCAGCTTTAAGTATTTCTTTTTTTACTTTAAGTATTGATTAGCTTCTTTTTTAAAAGGCGACTAATCTCATTGTATTAAATATGATAAAACTATAAACAAAGGTGATTGAAAAATGATTGTTGTGATGAAAAAAAACGCAACAGAGGATCAAATTGCAAAAGTAATTGAAAAAATAAAAGCAAGCGGCTTAAAGCCGCATATATCAAAAGGAGAATTTCTGACAATATTAGGTCTTATAGGTGATGAAAGAAAAGTTCCGGAATCGCAGATAAGGGCAATGGAGGGTGTGGAGAAATTAATGCCAATATTAGCGCCCTACAAATTAGTCAGCAGGGATTTTCATCCGGAAAATATGGTAATAACGGTTGATGGAGTTAAAATAGGCTCAAATGAGATAGTAATTATGGCAGGCCCATGCTCAGTCGAAAGCGAACATCAAATAATCGAAACCGCAAGAGCAGTAAAAAAGGCAGGGGCAAAAATATTAAGAGGTGGCGCATTTAAGCCAAGAACCTCTCCATACTCTTTTCAAGGGATGGGCGAAGAAGGGCTAAAGCTACTAAAAAAGGCTAAAGAAGAGACGGGTTTGCCTATAATAACAGAGGTAATGGACACTAGAAATGTGCCTTTAGTCTGCAAATACGCCGATATACTGCAGATTGGCGCGAGAAACATGCAAAACTATGATTTACTAAAAGAAGTTGGAAAAAATGGGCATCCTGTATTGTTGAAAAGAGGCTTATCAGCAACGATAAATGAATGGCTTATGAGCGCAGAGTACATAATGTCTGAAGGTAACCATAATGTTATTTTATGTGAGCGAGGAATAAGGACTTTTGAGACTTACACCAGAAACACTCTTGATTTAAACGCAGTGCCTGCTGTAAAGGAACTGACTCATCTGCCTGTTGTTGTTGATCCCAGCCATGGCACTGGAAAGTATACCTTAGTAAGCCCAATGAGCAGGGCTGCAATTGCAGCTGGAGCAGATGGCTTATTAATGGAAGTACACCCAAATCCAGAAAAATCTGTAAGCGATGCTGGCCAAACAATAAGCACAAAAAGATTTGAAAGCTTGATGGAAGAACTTAAGCTGATAGCGCGAGCAGTAGGAAGAAAAATATGAAATTTATGCTTAAAAGATAAACACAATTTACTTTAAAAATAAAATGGACACAGTTGGAGTTAATTTAAGAAAAGAGTTGGATTATTCCTATGACATTTTGATAGGGGAAGGGTTGCTTGATAATTTAGCTGAAGAATTAATACAAAAACCAATGGCAAATGTTTATGCAATAATCACTGATTCAGCCATTGAGAAAATTTACGGCGAAAAAATATTGAAAAAATTTCAGACTAAAAAAATTCATGCTCATTTAATTGCCTTTACTGCAGGTGAGGAAAGCAAGAATAGGAAAACTAAGGAAGAGATTGAGAACAAAATGCTCATGCTTTCGATGGGAAGAGACACCTGCATTATTGCTCTTGGCGGCGGTGTCGTTGGGGATTTAGCTGGATTTGTAGCAGCTACATACATGAGAGGAATTCCCTACATTCAAGTTCCTACTACTCTGCTTGCAATGGTGGACAGCTCAATAGGAGGCAAAGCAGCGGTGGATACAAAACATGCAAAAAATGCTATAGGGGCTTTTTATCAGCCAAAAAAAGTGATTATAGATTTAAACTTCTTAAAAACATTGCCAAAAAAAGAGCTAATAAATGGCCTGGCTGAATTAATTAAGCATGCGTTAATAAAAGATAAAGACTTTTTTCATTTTATCGAGAAAAATATAGATAAAATTTTGAACTATGATCTGGAAATCTTAAAGCTAGCGGTAAAAAGAAGCTGTGAAATCAAAACAGGTGTTGTTGAAGAAGACGAAAAAGAAAAAGGACTTAGGAGAATTCTCAATTATGGCCATACAATAGGTCATGCAATTGAAACGGCATTAAATTACAAAATTAGCCATGGAGAAGCAATTGCGATTGGAATGTCCTATGCTGCAAAACTGTCTGCAAAGATGGGTTTTTTGCATGAAGGCTCCATGATAAGGCAAAATAACCTGTTGCAATATATTGGGTTGCCTCACAAGCTAAGCCACCATAAGCTAAAGCCAAAAAAAATTCTTGATTGTATACATTACGACAAAAAAATTATGGATGGCAGAATAAATTTTGTGCTATTGGAATCAATTGGCGACGCATTTATTTCTAATGAGGTCTCTTTGGAAGATATAAAAGCCATCCTTGAGGAATAAGATGCTAGCTGCTGTTGTAACGGCAAAAACGTATAAAGAGGCTATTAGAGAAATAAACAATATCCAAAATGCGGATTTAATAGAATTAAGGCTGGATTATATAAAGGATTTAAGCCACAGAAATATCAAAAATCTGATAAAAATGTGCAAAAAGCCGGCGATAGCAACAAACAGAAAAAAGGATGAAGGTGGATTGTTCACTGGCAGTGAAGAAGATAGGATTGACGCGCTGCAAGCAGCAATAAAATCAGATGTAAACTTTGTTGACGTTGAATATTCAACTGACAAAAATCTTCTAAAACACTTATTAAAAAATAAAAGCACTACAAGAATAATTATATCCCACCATAATCTCTATGAAACTCCAAAAAATATTATTAATGTTTACAACAAAATGAAAAAGCTAAATCCTGATTTTATCAAGATTGTAACCAAGGCAAAATCAGTAACTGACAATTTTGAAATATTTGATTTAATTAATGATGCCAATAAAGAAAAAACTAAGGTTATTGCTTTTTGCAGCGGCTCCTATGGGGAGTTTAGCAGGATATTGAGTATTATCCTTGGCTCTCAGATAACTTATGCCGCGAACGAAAAAGGAAAAGAATCGGCAGACGGGCAGTTAACACTCAATGAGATGCATTCTTATCGAATCAAAAAACTGAATAATCAAACAAAAATCCTGGGGATAATAGGCAATCCAGTTACACATTCATTGTCAAATATTATGCATAATGCTGCATTTGAGAAGTTAAACATTAATGCAGTGTATCTTAAGTTCAAAGTGGATAACCTAAAACATTTTGTTAATTATTTTAAGGGACAAAATATTCTTGGGTTTAGTGTCACCATTCCACACAAAATTGAAATTGTCAAATTTATAGATAATATAGACAAAAAAGCGGAGAAAATTGGCGCCGTAAACACAATAGTTGTCAAAAATAAGCGATTAATTGGGCATAATACGGACTGTGATGGGGCGATTAAGGCACTAAAAACAAAAACCGAGTTGAAAAACAAGAAAGTTGTTGTTCTTGGAGCAGGCGGCTCATCTAGAGCTGTAGCGTACGGTTTGAAAGAAGAACGTGCAAATACAACAATATTAAACAGAACAGTGGAAAGTGCAAGAAATATTGCAGACTGTTTTGACTGCAGTTATGGCAGTTTAAATGACTTAAAAAAAATTGATTATGATATTTTGATTAATACAACCCCAGTCGGAATGCACCCTTACCCTTATGACTGCCCGATTCCCTCACGTCTTTTAAGGAAAGACTCTATCATATTTGACATTGTGTTTAATCCTTATAAGACTAAACTGCTTAAATATGCCGAAAAAAAAGAGTGTACAGTAATTCCTGGGTTTGAGATGCTCATAAATGGTGCGGAATTACAATTCAAATTATGGACAAAGAAAAATGCTCCAACGCACTTAATGAGAGAAAAAGCAATAAGCTATTTAGAAGATGCTGACCATCAAAACTAAGAAATGGGTTAATGGGGTGATTGAAGCACCTCCATCGAAAAGCTACACTCAAAGGGCTATGCTTATTGCTTCCTTAGCCAGCGGCAAATCCGTGTTAAAAAATCCTTTATTTAGCGACGACACTAAATATATGATATCTGCATTAAGGCAATTTGGAGTCAAAATAGAAAAAAGATCAGATTGCCTTGTTGTTCATGGGACAGATGGGTGCTTGCTTCAGCCCAAAAACAAGATATTTGTTGGAAATGCTGGAACAGCGATGCGCTTTACTACAACCTTAGCGTCCCTGCCCAAAGGGGAAACAATAGTTACCGGAGACAAGAGAATGCGGCAAAGGCCAATTCAAGATCTGATTGATGCGTTGCGTCAATTAGGAGTAAAATGTGAAAGCAATGATGGATTCCCGCCGGTTAAAATTTATGGAGGCTCATTTATAGGGGGTATTATCAAGTTAAAGAGTGAAATAAGCAGCCAATTTCTTACATCTTTACTAATGTGCGCACCTTATGCAAGAAAAGATATTGTAGTAGAGGTTACTGACGGACTAGTTTCCAAACCGTATATTGACATAACTTTAGATGTGATGAAAAACTTCGGGGTGAATGTCAAAAATTTGGATTATAAAAAATTTGTAATAAACAATAATAAAAAATACAAAGCCAGAAATTATAAGATTGAAGGTGATGCATCAAATGCGAGCTATTTCTTTGCAGCAGCTGCAATTACTAAAGGCAAAGTTAGGGTAAAAAATATAAATCCTAAATCAAAACAAGGAGATTTGAGATTCATTCAGATACTTAAAAGGATGGGGTGCAGTGTAAAGAACGGCAATGATTTTGTTGAAGTTAGGGGCCACAGCCTCAGAAGTGTCGATGTGGACATGAATGAACTGCCAGATGTTGTCCCAACTCTTGCTGTTACAAGCTTATTTGCTGATTCAACGACTACAATAAGAAACGCAGCAAATTTAAGATTTAAGGAAACTGACAGATTAAAGGCTTTAGCGTTTGAACTAAGGAAGATTGGTGCAAATGTTGAAGAGCTTCGAGACGGTTTGAAGATTAAAAGGAGAAAGCTTTCCAGGGCAATTATTGAAACTTATAAAGACCACAGAATGGCAATGAGCTTTGCAGTTGCTGGGTTGGCCATCAATGGCGTTAAAATTAAGAATCCAAACTGTGTCAACAAATCATTTCCTGACTTTTGGGAAAAGTTTAAGGAGTTGTATAAGAAATAATAGCAAAAAATGAACATTGCTTTAATCGGTTTCAGAGGAACCGGAAAAACAACCATTGCCAAATTATTAGCCAGAAATTTGGATATAAAATTGATATGCACAGATGAGGAAATCGTCAAGAGAACAAAGATTAGTATTAATAATTTTGTGAAAAAATATGGCTGGGATAAGCTTAGGGAAGTGGAATCAGAAATAATTGAAAATGTGAGCGATTTTGATGAATGTATTTTCGATACTGGCGGAGGCATAGTAATGAGAAATGAAAATATCATCAATTTAAAAAAGAATGCATTGATAGTGCTGCTAACAGCCGACGTCAAAACAATTGCAATTAGGATAAAGGGCAGCAAAGAAAGACCTGCTTTGACAAAAAAGAATTTTTATGATGAGATAAAGGATGTTTTGCAGGACCGTGAAATAAGATACAAAAAAGCTGCTGATTACACTATCGATACTTCAAGATTAAGTCCTCAAGAGGTGTGTGATTTGATTATGCATTACGCACGCACGGAGTTGCATTAAAGATGTCAAATACTTTTGGCAATTTATTCAAAATGACTACCTGGGGGGAAAGCCATGGCAAAGCAATCGGAGTAGTTGTAGATGGTTGTCCGGCAGGATTAGGGATAAGTGAACAAGACGTACAAAAAGAACTAGATAAAAGAGTGCCTGGACAAAGTGAGATAGTTAGTGCAAGAAAAGAGTTTGACAAAGTGGAGATTCTCTCGGGAATTTTTGAAGGTAAAACAACTGGAATGCCTATTTCCATGGTTATATATAATAAAGATATCGACTCGTCTAAATATGAGAAAATAAAGTATTTGCTAAGACCTGGGCATGCTGATTTTACTTATCAAGTCAAGTATGGATTTAGGGATTATAGGGGCGGTGGAAGAAGTTCTGCAAGAGAAACGGTAGCGAGAGTTGCAGCAGGAGCAATCGCCAAAAAATTACTAGGAAGGCATGGGATAAAAATAATTGCTTATGTCAAGGAAATTGCAGGAATAAAAGCAGATAAAATAGATTATAATGAAATCCACAAAAACAAGGTTAGATGTCCTGATAAAAACGCTGCGAGGAAAATGGAGCAAGCTATACTTAAGGCGAAGAGCAATGGCGACTCTGTTGGTGGAATTTGCGAAATTGTTGCGCTGAAAGTTCCAGTTGGTTTGGGTAAGCCGATTTATGATAAACTTGAGGCTGACCTTGGTTCAGCAATTCTTGGCATTAACGCTGTTAAGGGAATTGAATTTGGAACAGGATTTGGATTGGCAAAAATGAAAGGAAGTATTGCAAATGATGAATTTATATTAAAAAATAATAAAATAGTTACAAAAACAAACCATCATGGCGGTATTTTAGGGGGAATTTCAACAGGAATGCCGATAATTATAAGAGCAGTTGTGAAGCCGGCTTCAAGCATATTAAAAAAACAAAGAACTATCAACTACAAAACGATGAAGCAAGAGCTTATATCAGTTGAAGGAAGGCACGATCCTGCAACAGTTGTGAGGTTTCCTCCAATCGCTGAGGCAATGACTGCAATTGTTTTGGCAGACCATATGCTGATGTCGGGAAAAATAAATCCAGATAGATTATAATAAAAACATGACTGAATAAAAATGTTCAGGGATAAAATAAACGTTGGGATTGTTGGAGGAACTGGTCAGATGGGGAAGTTCTTCATGGAATTTTTTGAGAAGAATAATTGTAAAGTTTCGGTATCATCAAGAAGAACAAAAATAACTCCTATTAATTGCGCTAAGAATAGTGATATTATTTTAGTTTCCGTACCTATAGATGTGACTGTAAGTGTAATAAAGAATATATCACCGCATATTAATAAAGAGTCTTTGTTAATTGATACTGCCTCCATAAAAAAAGGTCCAGTTGAGGCAATGCTTCGCTATTCTAAATGTGAAGTTATTGGAATGCATCCTGTTTTTGGGCCAAATGTTAGTTCTTTAAAAAATCAGACAATTGTTTTATGTCCTGCTAGAACGAAAGAATGGTTTAATTGGCTAGTTGATATTTTTGGAAAAAACGGAGCAATAATAAAAATATCAACTCCAGAAAAACATGACGAGATGATGTCAGTCATACAGGGCTTAAACCATTTTAGCCAATTAAGCGCGGCTCATGCAATGAGCAAAATGGGAGTTAGCATAAAGGAAAGCTTGGAATACTCAAGCCCAATATACAAATTAAGGATGGCGATGGTTGGAAGAATTCTTAATCAAGATCCATCACTGTACGCCAATATTGAGATAATGAACCCCGCAAATATTAAAGTCTTAAAACAATATATAAGCTCATCAAAAAAACTGCAAAAAATAATTAGAACCAAGGATGCAAAAGAGTTTTTAAATTATTTCAATGAGTGCGCCAAATTCTTCGGTGATTTTAAAAATGAAGCTGAAGAGATGAGTGATTATTTGATTGAGAAGATGGTGGAAATGAAAAGATGAAAACAGCTCAAATTTAACATACACTAACCATGATAATAGACTCAGAGGTATAGGGAATACAGTGAAAATCTCAATCTTAGGTCCAGCAGGCACTTTCAGCCATGAAGCAGCATTAAAATACAATAAGAATGCCACTATTATTTTTAAAAATACCATAAGGGATGTTTTTGAATCAGTTTCTACAAATGAGGCAGAATTTGGACTAGTGCCTGTTGAGAACTCTATCGCAGGAACAATAGGACAAACCTTGGATTATTTAATTCGATATAAACTAAACATAGTTGCAGAAGAGACACTCTCAATTTGCCATAACCTAGTGGGTTTTGGAAAAACAAAAGGCATAAGGGTTCTTTATTTGCATCAACAAACATACGAGCAATGTGAATCATTTGTCAAAAAAATTTTGCCAAAAACTGAGATTATTTTTACATCTAGCAACGGGAAATCAGCTGAAATTCTAGCGAAATCCAAAAAAATTTCTGAGGCATCGATTTTGCCAAATATTGCAACACGCATATACAAACTCAAGATTATTAAAAAAGATGTTCAAGATAACGCTTATAATGTTACTAGGTTTTTTATCATTGGAAAAAATGATAACGGAAAAACGAACCATGACAAAACAAGCATAGCTTTAAGACCTAAAGCTGACAGACCTGGTTTGCTTTTTAAAATACTGGGTGAGTTTGCAAAAAGAAGCATTAACTTAACGAAAATAGAGTCAAGGCCTACTAAAGGAAAGCTGGGTGAATATATATTTTATGTTGATTTTGAAGGCCATAGCTCTGAAGATACAATTAAAACAGCTTTAAAGGAAATTGAAAGTTCAGCATTAGTAATTGTGCTTGGAAGTTATCCGAGGAGATATTAATAATGGACATCCAAAAATTATCAGAAAGTCTTAATCCAATTGAAAGAAAAGTGGTCAAGGTTTTGGACAATTTCACTTCTTTTCATGACATAATTAAGGTTACAGGACTCAAAGATGTGGAAGTAATGAGGGCATTGCAATGGCTTCAAAACAAGAATGTAGTGAAAATTAAAGAAGAGCAGAAAGAACTCGTTTATCTTGCCGAAAATGGTTTTAATTATCTGAAATATGGCTTGCCTGAAAAAAGATTTCTTGAATCAATTAAAGATAAAGCAAGTGTTAGTGAGATTGCGAAGAGAACAGAACTTAGCAATGAAGAGATTACAGTATCGCTAGGTATTTTAAAATTGAAAATGGCGATTGATATCGCTAAAGACAAAGAATTAATGATTCATATCACTGAGCATGGAAAGTATTTGCTGAAACATGGGTTTCCTGAAGAGCAATTTCTGAAAGAGCATCTTCCAAAAGAATTGAATTCATTAAATGAAGAAGAGAAATTCATTCTTGAAAGCTTGAGAAAAAGAAAAAAAATTGTAAAAGTTGAAACTGCAAAGGCAATAAGTGCAGAGCTTACAGAGCTTGGAAAAAAATTAATTAAGGAAAAGATTGAAGAGGATTTAATTGAAAAACTTACGCCATCATCGATTAAAACGGGGGCTTGGCAGGGAAAAAAATTTAGAAGGTTTGACGTAAAGATTAATGTACCCTCTATTTTTGCAGGAAAAAAACAGCACTATAGGAAATTTCTTGATGAAATAAGGCAAAAATTTGTTGCTCTTGGCTTTGAGGAAATAACAGGTCCAATTGTTGAGACTGATTTTTGGGATATGGATGCATTATTCATGCCACAGTTTCACGCTGCAAGGGACATCCATCAGGCTTATTACATAAAAGAGCCAAAATATGGCAGATTAGATGACGATTTGGTAAAGAAAGTGAAGGAGGCTCATGAAAATGGATTTGGAACCGGCTCTAAAGGCTGGCGCTATGAATTTGATGTTAAAAGAACCCATAGGCATATGCTCAGGACACAAACAACAGCATGTTCTGCAAGAATGCTTTCTTCAAAAGATTTGAAAATTCCGGGCAAGTATTTTGCCATTGCGAGAAACTTCAGGTATGATGTTGTTGATGCAACTCACCTGCCTGACTTTAATCAAACAGAAGGTATAGTTGTTGAAGATGGCCTTAATTTCAGGCATTTAAAGGGATTGCTAAAGATGTTTGCCGAAGAATTTGCTGAAACTGATCAAATAAAGATAACCCCGGGATATTTTCCCTTCACAGAGCCAAGCGCAGAGCTTCATGCCAAGCATCCAGAGCTTGGATGGATTGAATTGGCTGGCTCTGGAATATTCAGGCCAGAAATGGTCAAGCCGCTTGTGGGAAGAGAAGTGCCAGTTTTGGCTTGGGGCATCGGAATAGACAGAATTGCAATGTTTAAGCTTGGAATTAAAGATATAAGGAAGTTATTTTCGCATGATTTGGAGTTTTTGAGGAATGCAAAAGTGATTTGATAGAAACATTTTTATATTAGTTATACTTAATCAGTTATATTAAGTTATACAAGGTGAGCAAAATGATAGAATGTGAATCAATTGCAAGAAAATGGGGTAATTCAATTGGATTGACCATACCAAAGGAGGTAGCTGAGAAAATTAAAATTAAGGAAAATAAAAAAATTAGATTTATCGTACTTGATGACAACAATCCAATAAGAAGAACATTTGGTATGTTAAAAGAATGGAAAACTCCAACAGAGCAAATTATGAAAGATATAAGGAGAGATAGTTGGGATGAATAAAGATATCTATTTTTTTGATACATATGCAATAATTGAGGTTCTTAAAGGCAATGATGGGTATGAAAAATATAAAGAATGTAGAGGAATAATATCGGTTTTTAATTTAGTCGAGCTTCATTTGCATGTTACAAGAATTTTTGGCGAAAAAATTGCAGATAAAGTTTTAGAAGAGTACTCAAGTAGCGTTATAAATTTTGAGCTTGAAGATATAAAAGAAACTACGAAGCTAAAAATAAGATATGCAAATAAAAAATTGTCAATACCAGATTCCATTGGTTATGTAATCTCAAAAAGGTTGGGAATAAAATTTCTTACTGGTGACAAAAATTTCAAAGGTTTTGAAAATGTGGAGTTTGTGGTATAATATTTACCATTTACAATATGAACACACAAAAAAGATTTATAGTTTTTTTATTAGTTTGTGCTTATACACTTCCATTTGTAAATGCACAATTATCCATAAAAACAGCTTTGTTAAATACAAGAGGTGAGATTTTTAATCCAGATAGCTTTAATTATAATGTAGTTAATTTCAATTCCAATGTTATTATAAACTATAATGCTGGAGATAACTTAGTTTTTTATATAATATCAGCAATTCTGGCATTAATCCTATGCCTGTAAAGTATAAAGTTGAGGTTCAAATTCCAGATGGAAGATTATTTGGTTTGACTAATAGCATTTTAGATGAGTTAAATTGTGACTATTGCAGGAGTCCTCCATCGGAGAAATGTCCTAGAAGTCCCAGAAAGGTTCCTGTTTCATCATCTGATTGTCCATATACAGATAACGTTGTTGTTCCTCCTAACATACGCCCAAACCCAAGAGACGGATGGAAAGGAGCTTTATTTACATATAGATTTAAGCAAAGTGACCAAAATGGAGAATATGTGATAAATACAACATTAATAGAGCAAAATAGCGAAAGAGGACTAGCGTGGCATAAGGTTAGGTTGAAAAAATTGTCAGACTCAGGTGAACCAAAAAATATGGGTAAAGTTGGTTATATTATTTTAGTTAGAGATTTAAGTGAGGCTACACCTATAATAATGCAAAGTTTAACTAGGTCAAAAGCTAGTTTTCCAAATCGTTTCTTTGAAGCTACAAATAGGTTGGCAACAATAGACACAAGCGATTCAATAAAGATTGTTAAAATAAATGAAGAAGTGATAATTCGTCATGATATCTCAGGATTGATTATTAATTTTAGATATGATGGTATATTGAAAGAATTTTATAAACATAATTCTGATATTTATGATTTTCTTGTTATTTATGCAGCATTTCCAACAATTTCACAAGCATATTATCAACAAGTTATTAATAATGTAGAGGGAATTGGGTTAGAAATCTTTGATTACTCAAGATTTTATGGGAATAATGGCAAACTAAAAGGTTATTTGTTCATGCAAAACTTGAATTACCTAAATGAACCGTCTCCTAGAGATAAGGATGGTGTAACTCGTGATTGGGATTTAGATGACTCAGGACCAGATTTGCATGAAATTGCTCATCAATGGTGCTGCTATGTTGGTAAAGACTTTAGAAGAGGAGCAGATAATGCAATACTCGAAATTAGGAAAGGGGGTATTCACTTTTATGATGGGTTGCAATCTCCTTGGATTCCGGTAGTTAATTATGGTAAGATGTGGGAGTCAAATGGAGATGGAACTTATAGAATAGTTGAAGAGGATGAAGCTCCTATACGAAGATACCACCCTTTTATTTTATACTTTATGGGTTTATTACCAGAATCAGGGTACAACACAAGATATAATATCTATGATGCTGGTTTAGATGGGCTTAACCGTGATAGGGCTACTTATTATACAAGTGTTAGCGTCAATGATATTATTGCTGTGGCTGGGATAAGACGAGTTGTAAACAGTGAGACTGTTTCAACTCCACAAACACTTAGATAACTCATACAATTATGTAAATCAAATAACAACAAATGTAAAAAGCATCAGAAAAAATGCCAACTATAACCTTTTCACTAAAAGATTTGCAGCATTTAGTAGGAAAGAAACTAAGCATTGAAGAAGTTCAAGAATTAGCGCATTATGGCAAAGGAGATTTTGAAGGTTATGAGGAAGAAACTGATGAAGTTAAGATTGATTTTGGTGATACAAACTTGCCGTATTTGTGGAGCGTAGAAGGATTTGCTAGACTAATCAAAGGAATATTGGGACTGCAAAAAGGAATTCCTGAGATAAATATTATCAAAGGGGACTATAAAGTTATTGTTGATAAATCTGTTTTAAAGTATAGGCCTTATATTGCCTGTTTTGCTGCTAAAGGCTGGAAAATTGATGATTATTTGCTTAAGCAGATTATACAATTGCAAGAGAAATTCTGCGAAACTTATGGGAGGAGAAGGCAAAAAGTGTCCATTGGCCTTTACTCTTATAGGAGGCTGGCTTTTCCTGTTCATTATACGGCAGTTGAGCCTCTTTCGGTTGAATTTGCACCACTTGACTATAAAGCGAAAATGAATTTAAAGGAAATTTTAACAGAGCATCCGAAAGGCAAAGAATACTCTTGGATTCTAGAGGGCTTTGAAAAATATCCATTGTTGACAGACGATAAGAATGAAGTTATGAGTTTTGTCCCAATTATAAACTCCAATTTTACAGGAAAGCTTGAAATTGGCGATGAGAATATATTTTTTGAGGCAACCGGAACTGATGAAGAGGCTGTGAATTTAGCAGCAAATATATTCGCATATGCTCTTTATGATAGGGACTTTAAAATTTATTCTACTGAGATAAAGTATCCGGACAAGAAAATAATCTTACCCCATATATTTGACGAAAAAATTTTGATTAGTGATAAGCAGATTAAGCAATTATTTGGGCTTACCCTAAAGAATACAGAAATTAAGAATTTGCTTGAAAAATCACAATACAGATTTAACAACAATAAAGTGCAAATTCCGCCATATCGTGCTGATATACTGCATCCTTATGATGTTATTGAAGATATTGGGATATTTTATGGTTTTGATAAAATTAAAGAAGAAGAACTTAAAAGTTTTACAAAAGGATCTATTCTAAAATCAACGGATTTCATTGACAAGGTAAGAGAAATTGTGGTAGGAATTGGCTATCAAGAGCTTATGAACCCAATACTAACAAACAAAGATTTTTTATACAATAAAATGAATATTGGTGATTTTGGAACTGTAGAAATAAATGATTTCATGTCAGAGACTTACTCCGTTGTCAGGAGTTGGATTCTGCCGAATTTAATGGAAGTCTTGTCAAAAAATAAGCATGTCGAATTTCCCCAGAAGATATTTGAAGAGGGAATTGTCAATACAAGGAAAGGAAATGAGATAACTGAATGCAATAGGCTTGCAATTGCAACTTCGCATGACAGCGCTAACTACACTGAAGTAAGGCAGGTGCTTGATTACCTGCTGAGGTGTTTGGGCCTGCATTGTGATATTGAGGAAGCTGAGCATGGCTCTTTTATTGACGGCAGGTGCGCAAGGGCAATTGTCAGAGGAAAGAAGGTCGCTTATTTGGGTGAAATAAATCCTAAAGTTTTGTCAAATTGGGGGCTGGAAATGCCTGTAACTACTTTGGAGCTGAATTTAAGTGAGTTGTTTGAGATTGTTGATAAATAATTAGAGCATAGAAAAAATATTTTATTATGGATATTATGGAAGAGATTTGATAAAAAATGTAATTCAAATTAAACTAAAGATGGCTTGGTTCAAATACATTTTAAAATTTAAACTTGAGGTATACAATGATAAGGCTAAAAATTTTTTCTCTGACTTTGGAATACATTCCTTTGAACGTTTCTTAAATCGTGGGTGGGTTAAGAAAGATTTTGGATTGACTCATAAACAGATGGTGGAAGCTGGATATATTAGTGAATCTTGGTTGAATTTTATAAAGTGGTATAAAGGAGGTTGGAAAAGATTTTTTGGAGTAAAAGATTACATAATCTTTAGCGGGGTCAGGAAATAGGATTGGCTTTCATTAAGGATGTTGACTAAATCTGGAAATTATAGAAAAGCCGATCCTAGATTTAACGCAGATATAGAGAAATTATTAGTGGAAAGATATGGATTAGACCCTAACGATTATGTTTGGGGGGGGTGTTGATATAAATTGGACTTGGAATTATGCAAATTATTTTTTTAGTAGAGGGCAATCAGGCACTCGGCTCATAGTTGCATATAATGGAGAACTCTTACAATCACTTAAGGAGAATCGTTCAGTTTATATATTAAAACCTGGTGTAAGTTCTTTTAAGGACGCTCTTATTGGAATTATTCGTGTAAATTTTGTTTGACTTGATATATAATTAATCACCCATTTTTCTTCTATAACTTCTTTGTAGTTTTTTTAGTTACTTCTTTCTTCCCACCTTCTTTTATTAGTTTTGCTTCTTTTTGTTCTGTCATCTCTTTACTTCCTTCTTCAACTTGTGTTATCTTAAACTCACCCTCAACAATTTTTTTGCCTTCTTCAGGCATTTCTTTATTATCTTCTTTTTGCTCATCTTTCATTTCTCCAAGTGTCAACTCAGCCTTCTCTTCCAATGTCGTTTCTTTCTTTTCAACTTTTTCTTCCTTTTTCTTAAATCTGAATAAGTCTCGGAGCTTTCTTCTTTGTTCTTTTCGTTGTCTTAGCTGTTCTGGAGTTTTCCTCTTTCTCTTTGGCTTTTCTGTTTTTTGCTTTGGTTTTGTCTGTCTTGCTTCTATTCCTATTTCATTTAGTGCTTTGGCTACTTCCTCATGACTCATATTCTTTTCTATCTTGATTACTTGCTTTAATGGTTCTATATGAAGAATATTGCACTTCCTTCTTCTAGTTTCCCCATCAATCAAGACATATTTATCATCAAGAATGTCTATAATGACTGCCTTGCAGCCAGCATCCCGCCCTGCAATTTTTGTCACTAACCTCCCGATTTCTATCATTTTCTCCTCCGATCACTCTATGCAGATGATGTCGCCATTCATCCAAGTGATTTCTTAGTTATTTTTGTTTATATAATTTAAATATTAAAATGAATTACTGCCTGGCTTTATCTATAATTGTTTGTCTCATGCATCTGCTGCACAAGACCCCGCCATAAGGCCTCTCGGGTCTTTTCTTTGTTTTTGCCATGGTTCTCATTTTGTAGGGTAATTCTCGTGGGACTCCCTTCAATATGGTGCCGCAGTTGCCACATTTCGCAGTCTTTGGCTTTTTTTTCTTATAATGTATACTTACCCTGCCCCCAGGGACTTTTCGGAATAGTTTCCTTAAGCTTCTTGACCTTAATCTTGGCGCTGGCATTTTTTCTGGGAACATAGATTAATTTATAAAGGTTAGCATAATGTTTAAATATTAATATTATAAACATATGCAAGCAATATGCTTAAAATTTTTGGGTTAAAGAGGGGTGTGTCCCCATTGATAGCCACAATACTTTTGATAGCTTTTGCAGTAGCACTAGGATCAGTGGTTATGAACTGGGGATTAAACCTGGAGTTTGGCAAGCTAAAGGATGAATGCAGAAGTGTTGAAATTAAGATAAGAAGTATAGACGTTGCAGACATCTGCTTTGGTGGTTTCGGAAAGAAGGGTTATATAAACTTCATTATTGACAACACAGGAACAACAGACATAAGCGGTATGCTTATATTGATTGAAGGAGATAAAGGTACACAATTTTTTGACTTAGATAATATTTTAGTCAAGAAAGGCTCTTTATACGACAAGAAAGATAAAGAAGTTAGCTATGACTTCAGTTCGTTTGGCAATATAAAACAGGTGCAGTTTATACCAAAAATCAAGGCAGAGAAAACTACGAATATTTGCCCAAAAAATGCTATTAAGGTAGGGAGTATTGGTGCGTGTAATTAATGAACTTTCATTGCTTTTCTCAAAGCCATAGTAAAGACTAGAGACGACAATATATAGGTGCCCAGCCATCCAAGCCAGTCTTTGTAGCCGATAGGAACAATAATTTTTTTCTTATAACCTATTTGTATAGATTGTATGTTCCCTTTTGTTTTCTTATTTGATTCTAGATATTTTCTATCCTTTGTTATTAGAACGGTATGCTGTTGCTTTTCGCCACTATTGGATACTTCAATTATATGTTCACCTGCTTCTCCTTTTAAAACCCAAGTAGCTTTTTTGTAAGATTTATCAAAAAGCATGCCGTTATCCGTCAGGGTTTCAATTCTTGCTGTCTTGTTTCCAATAACCGCAACACCTTCAAGCACAGTAATCTCAGCTTCACCATTGACATTTTGCTCAAAAAAAGCAGTTACGATAAATTCTTGCTGCGGTTTGATGCTTTCGTAGGCAAAAACAGAGCTCATCCAGCCAAAAATCAAAAATAGCGGCACTAAAGTGATTAAGGTAGGTTTAAACGAATGCCTAAATTGCTCCATCATAAGCCGTGTTTGTTTTTTTTGAAGCTCTACTAATTTTTGAGGGTTATTTCTTGATTCTTTGAATTGCCTTTGTACCTCTTTTGTTTCTTCTTTTAGATTTTTTATTGCTGTTTGATCTGTCATGAACTTAGTCACAAGAGTCATGAGAATAGAGACTATCAAGGAAACTAAAATGATAGCCCATACGTCAGGCAACTTAAATAAGGGGGCAAATATTACATTCAAAAAATCATAATATGCCATTTATCCCTCACAATTTTTTCCCATAATTTTTAAAGCTTGGCGTCCATATCCTTCTTTCGCTATAAGCTTGCAATTCTGCACTTTCAGTGCAACGGAATATTTTATATCCTTATGCACATTAACCACCCATGAATCTCCTAAGCATAGGGTTCATATCCATCATGTGCTGTCTCGATATATCCTCATACAATTTGTAAACAATCATTACTGTAAGTAAAATCCCTGTTCCACTGCTTAAAGCGCCTGTTAGGTCTGCAAATGCCGCTAAAAATCCTACTGTAATGCCTCCCATTATTGTCAATGGCCATATGTACCTATTCAATAATCTTTCTAGAACCCTTTCATCTTTCCTAAATCCGGGAATTTGCAAACCGCTCGAAATCATTTGCTTAGCCTGGCTCTTGGCGTCCATACCTGCTGTCTGAACCCAAAAAATGCTAAAGATAACACTGCCTACAACAAAAAATAAAGTGTAAACCATGGCTTGCAAATAAGGTGAAATGCCAATGAGAATTGTATGCTGCTCAAGAATATTTCTAACTATGTCAGGTCCTTGAAGCCAATAAACAAACCCCGATATTGGCTGGTTATTGGATGTGCTGAAAGTACCTAGAATAGGGTATCCTGTATTTTGAAGCAACCTCCCCCATAATTGGAAATTTGTGATTAAGGCAGCCACTAAAATGACCGGTATATTTGAAGTGTAAATAAAGGATAGGGGCCATCTTATCCCATGCCCCCTTATAACCCCAAAAGATAAAGGTATTTCTATTTTCATAGCTTGTGCGTAGACTGCGATAACAAAAACAAGAATTGTTGCAATAACTGCAGATACCATAATTAATGCAGTCGTTACATTCCCTTCGACCAAGCTAACAAAGAATGCTGGGATTGCTCCTGGGGGGTAGGTCGCTCCCTGCGGGACAATCCAATTAAAAGCTTGCAGAAAAATGCTCTTGCTAACGCCTGCGGCTATAAACAAGCTTATTCCAGATCCGAAGCCCCATTTGCTTACTATTTCGTCTAAGAATAGGATTAATATTCCTCCTAGGAATAATTGAAAAATTAATATTATTTGAAGTTGAAAATAAAAGCCTGTGCCTTTGAACTGTTCGGAAGGCGCTAAACCTCCAAGAAATATGTATACTGCGCTCTCGAAAATAATAAAAAATAAAGACAAGAATTTTTGTGTTCCCTGGAATGTTTTTTTGCCTTCAGCAGAGGTTAGGTCAAATTTCCAAATACCTGAGCCATTAAGTAACTGCAGCACGATGGAGGCTGTAACAATTGGTCCTATGCCCAGCGATATTAATGAGCCGAATTCTGCTCCTAAAATTATTGACAATGTTTCAAATCTCTGCAATGTGTTGATTCCTAATCCAAATAAAGGCATTAGGCCCAAAACAAAAAAGATTAACAAAACGACGCTTGTCCATTTCAACTTCTCACGAAAAGATAGAATTTTTTGAGTTGGACCTTCAACTTCAGGAAGATTTGAGATAATGGTATTCCAAATGGACATTTTAAGTGTAGAAAATTCGACAATTTTTAAAGTTATTGGAATAAAGGAGTTTTTCGAATAAATAGTAAGAAATATATACTCCAGTTCTAAGAATAATAGT
>ERZ1292645.130-Hain-H14-02um-R2-130-length-34672-cov-8_pt2 | contig 25975 bp, 26 predicted proteins | sample MGYA00564401_ERZ1292645 | MGnify/ENA primary metagenome ERZ1292645 (study PRJEB36523, sample SAMEA6512644) | groundwater metagenome | collected 2019-01-09 | study: AquaDiva: Metagenomics assemblies of 32 groundwater samples | reverse complement strand
TGCCCGAACAACAGCGCATCGCGGCGTACCTGGATGCGAGCTGTGCGGCGATTGATGCGGCGGTGGCCGCCAAACGCCGCCAGCTCGAAACCCTCGATGCGCTTAGGTATGCAAACATTTACTCAGCGGTGACGAAAGGACTCGATGAGGCAGCAACATTGAAAGAGTCGGGCATAGCTTGGCTGGGAAAGATCCCGGCTCATTGGGCAATAAGACGAATCAAAGATATAGCGGTGCTTAAAAGCGGCGATTCCATACAACCTGAAGACATAGCTCCGTCAGGAGATTACCCTGTTTATGGAGGGAACGGTTTGCGAGGCTACACATCATCATTCACTCATGACGGCGACTTTGTCTTGGTCGGGAGGCAGGGTGCTCTGTGCGGCAATATCAATTACGCCAATGGAAAGTTTTGGGCTACGGAGCATGCAGTAGTCGTAACCATGCTCAGGAAATACGATATTACATGGATGGGTGAATTGCTAAGAATCATGAATCTCAATCAATACTCCAATGCAGCAGCACAACCAGGGCTGGCTGTAGATAGAATTAAATTTCTTCGGTTGCCGGTTCCACCACTCGTTGAACAGACGAGGATAAACCAATACGTTAATGGTATCATCGTGAAAACTAGGAATATGAGCGCACTATTGGAATCTCAAATCGCTACTCTCACCGCCTACCGCAAATCGCTGATTCACGAATGCGTCACCGGGCAGCGGCGGGTGACGGATGAGGATGTGCGGCGCGCAAAACATGGTGAGAGAAGTCAGGCAAAGGGCAGTCCATGACAAAAAGAAAACCAATCAAGCGAAATGACGTAACCAGCTTGCCCGCAAAAGGGTCAACTGCATTACTGGCGGATGTGCGGGAACTGATTCTGCAAGCCCGCGAAGGGGTTGCCAGGGCTGTTGACTCGGGGCTTACTACACTGTATTGGCATGTAGGCCACCGGATTCGGCAGGATATTCTCAAGGAAAAACGGGCGAAGTATGGCGGGCAAATTGTCGCCGCGCTGGGGCGACAATTGGAGATGGAGTTTGGCCGGGGATTTTCCGGAAAAGCGTTACACCATATGATCCGGTTTGCCGAGACTTTTCCGGATGATCAGATTGTCTCCGCACTGCGGAGACAATTGACCTGGACACATTTCAAAGCATTGGTATATATCGAAGACCCGCTAAAAAGAGACTTCTACGCCGAGATGTGCCGGATTGAACGGTGGAGTACGCGCATAATGGAAAAGAAGATTAGCTCCATGCTGTTTGAACGTACTGCGTTGTCGCGGAAGCCAGAGAAACTCGCGGCGATGGAACTAAAAAAACTGCGCGAGGAAGATAAACTGACACCGGATCTCATATTCCGCGATCCGTATCTGCTTGATTTCCTTGGGCTGAAAGACAGCTACGCGGAAAAGGACATAGAATCAGCCATTCTTCGGGAGATGGAATCATTCATACTGGAATTGGGCGTCGGCTTTGCTTTTCTCGAACGGCAGAAACGCATCACTGTAGACGGGGTGGATTACTACATCGATCTGTTGTTTTATCACCGTCCATTGCGGCGGTTGATAGCGATCGAGTTGAAACTGGAGGATTTCAAACCGGGCGATAAAGGGCAAATGGAACTCTATCTTAACTGGCTCGACCGTTACGAGCGTAAGGAAGGAGAGGAAAAGCCTATTGGTCTGATTCTCTGCGCGGGTAAACACCATGAGACCATTGAGCTATTGGGCATGGAACAGAGCGGCATCCGGGTATCATCATACTGGACAGATGCGCTGCCGAAGAAGGAACTGGAACGCAAACTTCACGATGCTGTGAGGTTGGCGCGGACGCGGCTGAAGGGAGCAAAGGACTGAATATGCCGAGGAAAAAGAAACCACCTGAGATGACCTTTCAGCAGCACATCGCTGACTTCCTCGTGCGCGAGCACAAGTATGGCGTGCTCGAACATGCTGACATCACGGACACCGAACATTTCATTGCCGAAGACCAACTATGGGCATTCCTCAAAGCCACTCAGTCTGACACACTCAAGAAACTCACAGACGACTACGGGACTGATGCGCGGGACGAGGTTTTCAAATCCCTGCGAAAAGAACTGAAACATACCCCGCTTTGGATGTTGCTCCGCCACGGCCTCAAGGTGCGCGGGCTGGAGTTCCGGTTGTTCTATCCCAAGCCGCGCTCTGCTGCCAGCGCTGCTGTAGAGAAACACGCCCAGAACCGTATCACCTTTCGTCCGCATTTTTATTTCGGAGAAACGAACCAGGAGATTGATTTCGTATTCTTCCTCAACGGCCTGCCGATTGTGGCGCTGGAGTTGAAGCACGAGGCCAATCAGAACGTGCATGACGCTGTTACGCAGTTTGCCAAGCGCGATCATGCGTGCAATATTTTCAAACATCCTTTCCTTTATCTCGCTGCCGACACCAGCGACGTGATGGCTGCCACTGACCCGCGCAAAGAGGATAATTTCCGCTGGCATAATATGGGATTGACTAACACGCCGCAGCACCCGGACGAATATCCAATTGAGTTTCTTTATCGCGAGGTTTTGTCTAAGGAACATTTGCTTGAGGCTCTCTCATTCTTCCTTGTCCGCGTGCCCCAGCGCGAAGCAGAGGAGGACAAGACGGAGCGCGCTGCCTTTACCTTGTTCCCGCGCTATCATCAAAGCCGGTTGGTGCGAAAAATCTCTGCGGACATATCTGAACACTTTGCTGAAAAGGGCAACGTCGGCAAAAAATATCTTGCCGACCACTCTGCCGGAAGCGGGAAGACGCTTTCGATTTGCTGGCTTGCTGACCGGCTGCACAGCCTGTTTAAACCCGGCACGAATGAAAAGCTGGTGGACATCACGTTCATCCTCACTGACCGCAAATCACTCGATACGAATATCCGGGAGGACATGGCCAATTTCACACACCTGAAAGATGTGGTGGGTATTGCCAGAAAATCCGAAGACCTGCCGCGCTTTCTCAAAGACCGAAAACCGATCATTGTCACTACACAGCAAAAGTTTGCCTGGGTATTGGAAGAACTCCAAAACAACCCGGCATTGAAGACGCTGCGCGTTGCATTTCTGATTGATGAAGCCCATCGCTCGCAGGAAGGACAGATGGGCGCGGCCATCCGTCTGCCATTCCGCAAGAAACCGGATGAACCGGATGCAGACGCGCCGGAGATTGACTTGGAGGAACAGATTGCCAGGGTCATTCGCGAGCATGATGGCAATCAGTTGTTTGTCGCGTTCACAGCTACCCCAGCGCCTGCCACCGTCAGTCTGTTCGGCGCGCCGTTCGACAGCTATACCGAGGCCGAGGCTATTGCCGAGGGTTATATAGTGGACGTTGCGGCCAGTATTATTTCTTACAAGACTCTTTACAACCTGCATTGCCATTTTGTTCCCAAGCCGGAAGATGAAGAAAAAGTCTATCCCAAGGGTGTTGTGTCCAAGGCGCTGATGAATGTTGCGTTTCAGGATGACGGCCTCATTCAATACAAGGCCGAAGTGATGCTGCGTATCTTCGAAGAAAAAGTGATGCCGCTTATTAAAGGCCGCGCCAAGGCGATGATAGTAACCAGTTCGCGCGTGGCCGGTTTGCGCTATTTCAACATTATCAAGGAAAAACTGAAAGAGCGCGACGCGAAATACAAAGTCCTATATGCCTTCTCTGATTTTACACATCCCGAAACAAACGCGGAAATTCATGAACACGCTGTCAACGAACTGAAAGATGGCGAGTTGATAGAGGAGAGGTTCGAGGGGGAAGATTACCGGCTCATGATTGTTGCCAACAAATTCCAGACCGGCTTTGACCAACCGCTGCTTGCAGGCATGTTCCTCGACAAACCGGTCGTGGATCGCAACGCTGTGCAAACAGTGTCGCGCCTGAACCGCTGCCACGAAGGCAAAAAAGATGTGATAGTCGTGGACTTCACAAACAATGCCACGGCCATCCTCAAGGCGTTTCAGAAATACCGCAAAGGCACACCGTTCGCGCCTGAAGAACCGGACAAGGATCTTTGCCCAAAACTCTATGCCGAAATTCTGGCTGCGGGGGTGTTCACGCAGAAAGATGCAGCCGAGTTTGCGAAACGGGTTGCTACCGGCATAGATGCGCAGGTTCAGTTTTTTATCAACGCTTTACGCGCACGTTTTCAGTCAAATATAGTGGACACTGAAGAGCGCAAGACATTCGTCTACTTGCTCGCCCGTTATGTTAAGAGTTTTCATTTCATGACATGCTTCTTCACCTATTCACCAGAAATGAGGGAGTTTGCGATGTTTGCAGAATACGTCGGCCCGCAACTAATCAAGCAAGGAAGCGTGTCCGACCTGATGAAGCAGATTCACCAAACAGAGGTAATCAAGGCTGCTGTCGAGTTTCAAGGTGTTACGACCAGCGCCGGACCAGTGAAACTGATGCCAGGCAAAGGAAAGAAGGGCAGTGCCCCGCCGCCGAGGAAAGTCTCTGTCCAGGACATGATTGACCAGATTCGCGCCAAGTTCAGCATAAGTGACGAAGCAGCGCTTTACATCAAACAGGTTACTGAGGAAAAAGCCGCGGACACTAATATCCGTGTCACAGTAAATGCGCACCGTGATGACCGCGTTTTCCTTGAAGGCGCATATCGAGGGCAAGTCAACAATGAGATTCAGAATGCCTATGACACGCGTGCACGCTACGAGGAGTTGTCAGACCCCAAATATACTGACACCGGCGGCATCTTCGATATCATGGCGGTTACGGTTATTGACACCCATTTGACATTCACGGAATGAGATTATGAGCAAACCTATAGACAAAATTCCCAAAGCAGATCGCCCGAGAGAAAAGCTTCTCCGCAAAGGCGCTCCGGCATTGTCCGATCAGGAACTGCTCGCTATTCTGCTGGGGAAAGGAACTTCAGCAATTGACGTGATGACACTGGCGGACAAACTCGCCAAAGTAGTGGACAAAAAAGGACTGAACCTCCGGGCAGAAGACCTCAAACAATTCGGCGCTGTCGGGGACGCCAAAGCCACTCTAATCCTGGCTGCCATCGAGTTCGCACGCCGCCGCATCAAGCCGGATGGAGCTAAGATTGTAACGCCAGCAGACCTGCTTCCCCACGTCCGGCACTACGCTGACCGAAAACAGGAGCATTTCCTCTGCGCCACCATAAATGGCGCAAACGAGATTCTGAACATCAGGGTAATTTCAATTGGTTTAATTGACCGCAGTCCTGTGCATCCTCGCGAGGTCTTTGCCGATGCCCTCTCAGATCGCGCCTCTGCTGTTATTGTCGCCCACAATCACCCCAGCGGCGGACTCGATCCGTCACCCGGTGACATTGAGATAACTACGCAACTCAAGGCCGCCGGCGCTATAGTTGGCATAGATATGCTCGACCATATCATCTTCAATCGGTCAGGGTACTTCAGTTTTTTGGAGTCGGGAAGACTGTAGAGAGATCATGCCTGGCATATCAACAGGGGCGTTACCCACTTGATGAGAGGGTCAAATCTTTCATTTTGACAATAACTCTTACAATAGGTGATTTGTCAAATCAAAAGATGCGACCCCTTATCCCTTACCATCAGGTTTCCTTCGAAGAGGCATCAAGTGCGCTGAGTGACCCCATGGCTGCAACGGGCGCTGATCCAGACCATTCAATCGGTGAGTTTAGATACATTACCTTTGGCATTTCAGAGCGTGGTCGGTTATTAGTAGTTGCTCATACCGAGCAAAGTGAGACTATTAGAATTATAAGCGCTCGCCTCGCGAGCAAAAGGGAGAAAAAGATATATGAAGAAGGTTAAACAAACAGAAAAAGACGAATTGCGTGCCGAATACAAACGTTCAGATTTCACTGGGCATTTGGTGCGTGGAAAGTATGCTAAACGTATGAGCGAGTCATCAAACGTTATTGTGCTAAAGCCGGAAGTCTCTGAGGTTTTCCCAAACGAAGAAGCTGTTAATGCTGCGCTCCTATCACTAATTAAACTTGCACAAAAAACAGCACGTCTAACAAGACGCTCAACCGAACGTGCGCAAAAGCGGCGCGCCGGTTAGCTTTATCGTTAATTTGAATTAATTCAGCTTTACCGCCTCGTCTATGAGCATCACAGGGATATCGTCTTTTATAGGATAGATCAGTTTGCATGCATCGCATATAAGCCCATCCCCTTTTTCTGTTAATTGTATATCCCCTTTGCACTTCGGACATGCAAGAATATCAAGCAATTCCTTATCAATGGCCATATATACCTCCCGTAAGGTTAGCGTCAAAGTGTCAGAGGGTCATAGAGTCAAAGTTTTTACTCTGATACTCTGACGCTTTGAATCTATGACACTTTGCTGTCTTGACTCTCATTTTTCACGCTCCCAAGCCTCATATACTCAATACCGCCTATTAAACCCAGCATAACCATTACCGCAAATCCGGCAAGGGAAATACTTAATGCCTGCGCATCTGTAGTCCCAACCTTTGTAAACAGATATACAAATGCGCCCTCCCTCAAACCAAGTCCTGAGAGAGAAATCGGTATCATTGAAATAGACACGGCAATGGGCACAAAAAGGAAAAAGTATCCAATAGATACTGTCATGCCAAAGCCCTTTGATATAAGATAAAATATGCTGATGCTTATAAACTGTATAATGAACGACACCCCAAACGCCTTTAAAAGAATAAGCGGCTCGCTTTTATACAGCATAACCGCATTATAAAGAGATTCAATCTTTTCATTTATGCCGAACAGCTTTATCTTGCTAATTATTACGAGCGCCCAATTATGCAAACCCTTATTCCATAAAATAAGGCTTGATAAAAAGAATAAGGCTGTAAGCGTTACAATAAGAAAAGGAACATATGTATCTTTCACATAATTATAACCAAAGATAAGCGAAACTATCGCAATGGTAACCAGAGCAAAGAAGCCTGTAAATCTGTCCAGAAATACTGAGGCAAGGGAATTTCCGCCTTTTCCGGAGAATTTATACAGGTAATAGCTTTTCACAACATCGCCGCCTATTGCCGTCGGAAGAAAGATATTAAAAAACATGCCGACATAATACAAAGAAACCAATTTTAAAAACGGCATATCAATCCCTGCATGCGGCAGAAATAAAGACCAGCGGTATGTAGATACAACCTGTGATATTGCATATAAAAGCGCTACTGCCGCAAGTATCGGTAAATTAATAGACCGCATAATCATCCAGACATTACCCATATCCGCCTTTCTAAAGAGGAAAATAAGAAGAGCGATACTGATAAATATCTTCAAGGTTAAAAATATAATTTTCTTCATGCCATCTCCTTATCTGATAACCTTTTTAACTGCGCCTCTACCGCAGACAGCACATCCCTTACCTCTACCTCCTTCATGCAAATATTATCCTTACCCTTACAAACCCTTGAAAAACACGGACTGCAAGGCAAATCTTTCCTGATAATAGTATGGATGCTGCCGTACGGCCCTGTCCTCCACGGCGCAGTCGGCCCGAATATAGCAACAACAGGGACACCCATGGCAGCGGCAATATGCATCGGTCCTGAATCAACTGTAATAACCACAGATGAAAGGCTCATAAGATGCGCAAGCTCCTTTAACGTTGTTTTTCCGGTCAAATCTACAACCCGGTTATTAGTCAAAGAAAAAAACTCTTTATTATCTTTTTCAGAAGATGCGCCTACAACAACCACCTTGCATGAAAAACTATCCACCATCTCATTACACAGGCCGGCAAATTTTTTAGCGCCCCATAACTTGGTTTCCCACCTTGCCATTGGGTTAACCACTATAAACGGCGTTCCTTCCAAAATGCCACCTTTCTTAAGAAGGCCGGAAACCTTTTTCTTTTCTTTTTCCGTAATGAGGATGGGAAAATTTATACTGTCACACTTTATTCCAAGATGCTTCACCAAATCAAGATATCTCTCAACTGCATGCTTATCAGGGTTATACGGTGGAAGTTTTTCGTTTAAAAAGAGGTAACTCATCTCCCTTGATTTATCAAAACCTATCCTCCTTTTCCCATTTGATAAAAACACCCATATACCGCTTTTGAAAAGACCTTGAAAATCCAGAATAATATCGTAATTTAATGCCCTTATCTTTTTTGCAACAGCGTATGTCCTCTTAAAATCCTTCAACCACCACCTTTTTTTGATTACGAACACATCGTTCAATAAGGGATGACCCATAAGGATATTGCTGGGTTCTTCTTCCACAAGCCAGTCTACCTTTGCGGACGGATAGGCATTTCTTAGCGCATAGAGCGCGGGAAGCGTATGGACAACATCGCCTATTGAGGAAAGTTTTATAATAAGGATTTTCATTCTTGACTTTTACGTCCTGCGTTTTGCATCTTGCAACTGTCTTTAATTATCCATTCAACAGCATCTTTTAAATCATCGGCAATATAAGACGGTACAGACTTAAGTTTCTTCTTTTCATCTTTCCCCATGCCTGTAAGGACAAGTATACCCTTGCAGCCGATATTTTTTGCAATTTCAACATCAGAGGCCTTGTCGCCAACAACATAGGATTTTTTAAAGTCTATATTAAAATCTCTTTTTGCCTTTTCAAGGAGTCCTGTACCTGGCTTCCTGCATTCACAATTATCATCAGGGTGATGCGGACAGTAGTATATGGCATCAAGATGCGCCCCTTGTTTTTTAAGAATCTCTTCAAGCCTTTTATTTACAGCGTCTAAAGCCTCTTTTGAAAAATATCCCCTTCCCACGCCTGACTGATTTGTTATGACAACTGCCCTGAACCCTTTTAAATTAAGTTTTTTTATTGCAGAGGATGCGCCGCCAATAAGAACCAGTCTGTCCGGCGAATCTATATAACCCGTATCATCATTTATAGTTCCGTCTCTGTCAAGAAAGACAGCAGGCCGGCATCCAGTTGCAGCTAAAACTTCTCTGCCCTTTTTCAAAAATTTTCCGCCTCTCTTTTCTTTCCTGATAAAAAAACATCGCCCATTTCATAAACATCCTGAACCGTTACCATTTTCATACAGTTATAATGTCCATACCTACACTCCCTGTCGAAACACGGACTGCATTCAATATATTTCTTTATTACCCTGACATTATCTCCGAGAGGCCTTGTAAGGTTTGGGTCTGTGGAACCAAATATGGCGACTGTTGGAATGCCAAGCGCTGCTGCAATGTGCATCGGGCCGCTGTCATTGGTTATAAATAAATTACACCTGCTTATAAGGACAATACTTTTTCTAAGGTCAACCTCTCCTGCAAGATTTACCCCCACACCAAAGGTTTTGGTGTGGGGGTTTAAACCTGATAAACCATCTAAGACAGTATTACATATCTCTCTGTCGTCCTTTCCGCCAAATAGAATCACTTTTGCGCCGTTATCTTTAACCAATCTTTCTGCTGTCTCTTTAAACCTCTCAGCCATCCACCTCTTTGCTGGACCGTAACTTGCGCCAGGGGCTATACCTATGATAATTCCGCCATCAATGCCTTTATTATTAAGAAAACCTTCGGCCCAGTCCTTTTCTTCCTCAATCAGATATATTTTAGGCTGAATGCTGAAGGCTGAAGGCTGAAGACCCTTGCTTAAATCAGTTACTATATTTAAATAATAAAAAACCTGATGGGCCTTTTTTATATCCGCATCAAATCTTATTGGATGAGTAAGGAGCAAGCCCCTTAAATCCCTTGCATACCCGACTCTGATTGGTATCCCCGCCATAAAGACTATCAACGCTGCCTTAAAGGCATTTTGAAAAAGGACTGCCATATCAAAAATATCTTTCTTGATATCCTGAACCAGCCTCAATTTTCCAAAAACGCTGCTGTATCGCCCTCCTCTATCATAGTCAATAATCCTTTTGACAGATGGATTATTATAAAAAACAGGGCTGACCCATGCCCTTGCAAGGACAGTTATTTCAGCTTGCGGATAAACTGCCTTCAGCGCCTCTAACGCAGGCAAACAAAGAACTGCATCGCCAATCCAGTTCGGCGCTCGGACAATAATTTTTTTTATATCTGTTATGTCTGATTTAAACATATTCCTCTTTCCCTCACTTTATCCCTTCATCTTCTCCACCTCTTTTACTATCACATCCACAATATCCTTTTCCTTTACCTTCTTTATTGGCTTGCCCTTTATATACAACATTCCGACACCGTCTCCGCCTGCTATGCCTATGTCTGATTCTACTGCCTCACCCGGGCCGTTTACCACGCAGCCCATGACAGCTATGTTTATTGGCCTTGTGACATAAGAGAGCCTTTTTTCTATCTCGCCTGCAAGCTTTATTATATCCAGCTTTATCCTTCCGCATGTAGGGCATGAAATGATATTTACGCCATGTTCCCTTAATTTCATTGATTTTAATATCTCCCAGCCCACCCTCACCTCTTCCACAGGGTCGCCTGTGAGCGAGACACGCAATGTATCGCCTATACCTTCTGATAGAAGGATGCCAAGACCCGCTGCGGACTTAACTGTTCCAGAAAACACAGTGCCTGCCTCTGTGATGCCGATATGGAACGGATAATCAACTTTCTTAGATAGAAGCCTGTATGCCTCAATGGTCTTCCATATATCAGATGCCTTCATGGATATTTTAATATTCCGAAAATCAAGGTCTTCAAGTATCCGTATATGCCGCAAGGCGCTTTCAACCATTGCCCCTGCTGTGGGATGGCCGTATTTCTCCAGTATATCCTTTTCCAGAGAACCTGCATTGACGCCTATCCTTATTGGTATCTTCCTTTCCTTTGCCGCTGTTACAACTGCCTTGATTCTCCCTTTGTCTCCAATATTGCCGGGATTGAGTCTCAACCCATCAATCTCTTTATCAATAACCTTCAAAGCCAGCCTGTAATCAAAATGGATGTCTGCGATAATGGGTATGGTTGCGGCCTTTTTTATTTTAGCAACGGCTTCAGCAGCCTCCATATTGGGAACGGCAACACGGACAATCTCGCATCCTGCCTTTTCCAAAGCCTTTATCTGATTGATGGTTGCCTTTACATCGGATGTATCGGTGTTTGTCATAGATTGGATAGAAACGGGATGGCCGCTTCCAATCTTGACGCTGCCTACTGTGATTTGTCTTGTTTTTCTGCGGTTTATCGGAGTTATGTGGATTTTGTTATCCAATATGGTCATTAGATTGGTGCCCAAGGCCGGACTCGAACCGGCACGGCAGTTTCCCACCTCAGGATTTTAAGTCCTGTGCGTCTACCAATTCCGCCACTCGGGCATATTTAGTCAGGAGTTCGGAGTTAATGGAGGCGGCGAGCGGATTTGAACCGCTGCATCGCAGTTTTGCAGACTGCTCCCTTAGCCACTTGGGTACGCCGCCGTATTGTGTGTGATAGTATAATTACCCTGTCCGTTATTTGTCAAGACAAAAAAAGGTACACACCACAGTTAAATTTCACTTGATAATACATCTTTCATCTGTTAGGATGCGCCTTAAGTAATAATTCAGCAATAGCGCACCATTGCTGAAAACAGCAAAAAATAACCTCATCTCATATATGCAAGGGAGTATCCTATATGCCTTTTAATTATCTTCTGGGTCTGTTCTCTAACGACCTTGCCATTGATCTGGGCACTGCAAATACAGTTATCTATGTAAAAGGCAAAGGGATTGTATCCAACGAACCTTCTGTAGTTGCTGTAAAAATGGATGGAAGGGGAAGGAAGGTTCTGGCTGTGGGGAAAGAGGCCAAGCGTATGCTTGGCAAAACACCCGGCAATATTACAGCCATACGCCCCATGAGGGACGGGGTAATAGCTGATTTTGAGATTACGGAAGTGATGCTGAAACATTTTATAAGAAATGTTCATAAAAGGAGATTTGGGCTGAGACCCAGGATAATAATCTGCATACCTTCCGGCATAACGCAGGTAGAGCAGCGGGCTGTCAGGGAGTCAGCGCTTTCAGCAGGGGCAAGTGAGGTCTTCCTTATGGAAGAACCGATGGCGGCAGCTATTGGCGCAGGTCTCCCCATAACAGAACCATCAGGAAATATGATAGTGGATATCGGCGGCGGTACATCGGAGGTTGCGGTTATATCTCTGGCAGGGATAGTGCAGTCCGTGTCAGTCAGGGTAGCAGGCGATAAAATGGATGAGGCTATTATTCAATATATAAAGAGAAAGCATAATCTTTTTATAGGCACAGAGGCGGCGGAGGCCATAAAGATAAATCTTGGATTGGCAATGCCTGGTGAAGAAAGAAAAACGATGGAGATAAAGGGGAGAAACCTTGTGACGGGCATACCAACAACAATGGTACTAGACGGCGAAGAGGTGCGGGAAGCGCTGACAGAACCGCTTACTGCCATAATAGAAGCGGTGAAAGCTGTGCTGGAGAGAACCCCGCCCGGCCTTGCGGCAGACCTTGTTGATAAAGGGATTGTGCTGGCCGGTGGAGGGGCGCTTTTGAAAAACCTTGATGTAATTTTAAGAGAAGAGATACAACTGCCTGTAACCATTGCAGATGACCCTCTGACATGCGTTGTCCGCGGCGCCGGTAAGGCGCTGGATGAGATGAAACTCCTAAGAGAGGTGTCTCTGCCGTCTTAAATAAGTTGTAACATTGTATTTATTCCCAATGAAGGTGGCACAGGCTTCCAGCCTGTGTGATGACAGGCAAGATGCCTGTCCCACCGGATTGAGCCCATAAAGGGCAACGTTACAATGCATCTTGAAACTCATGGTAAGTTTTGTAAAGAAACATCAGCTCATTATAACTTCTACTCTACTGTGTCTTTTGGCGCTTCATATAGCCTCCACCAATACCAAAGGCATAGGCGGAACCATCATCACCGGCAAAGTTATCTCTCTTGTAACCTCACCTGTCCAATATGGCATCTCTTCTGCAGTAAAGAAAATCAAAACAATATGGGCGTCCTATATATATCTTATAAATGTAAATATGGAAAATGCCCTGCTGAAAAACAATATAGAGAAACTTAGGGAGGATAATAATCAATTAAAAGAGGCCATGCTCCTGACTAACAGATTAAAAGAAATGCTGGCCTTTAAACAGGATGCAGCGCCGACAGCAGGGGCCGCTTCTGTCATAGGGATTGAAAGCTCAGGATGGATAAAAACTATAACTATAAATAAAGGCATCTCCGATGGAATCGGGCGGGATATGGTCATCGTGACTCCGCTGGGTATTGCCGGCAGAATAATAGATGCGCAGTCAACAACCTCAAAGGCCATCCTTATTACAGACCCGCGATGCGCTATTGATGTAATCGTACAGAGGAGCAGGGTCAAAGGTATAACCGGGGGCAATGGCGCTGACAGGCTGGTATTAAAATATGTACGACATGAGGATGACATACAGGTTGGAGATATATTAATATCATCCGGTCTCGGCGGCATATTTCCAAAAGGCATGGCCGTGGGGGAGGTGGTCCGTGTAGAAAAGGGAGAGGATAATTTTTTCATGGATGTGGAGGTCAAACCAAGCGCAGACCTCAGAAGACTGGAAGATGTTCTCATTATTGCAGGAAATGACAGCCTTGCGTCCTCTCTTAGCCTTATACAATGAAAAAATTTATTGTTTATCTTGTCTTTGCCCTGCTCTTTCTGGTAATAGAGAATACCCTGCTTATCCTCTTTCTTCCATCACTCCTGATTCCGGACGTTATCCTCATAATGGTTTTTTATCTCGGATTTAGCAGCCGTTCCATTTCAGGGATGCTGACAGCCTTCAGTCTTGGTTATCTCACTGATGTGTTTTCAGCAGGGGTAATTGGCGCCTCATCATTTACGCTTGTAGTTGTGTTTGCCGTTACATCCATGCTGGCAAGGCTCTTAAATTTAAACAGCATGCTCATAAAGATCGGAGGGACAATCTTTATGAGCATATTAAAAGGAATATTGACATACCTTGTTTTCAGGTTCTTAAACCAAGATATCCCATTTTATATTATCTTTCCCGCAGCAATTTCTACAGGCATAATAAGCCCTTTTATATTCACTCTGCTAAAAAAGGTGGAAAAGAAAACCAAAATCACGCATTACAATAGAGTGGATAAATTAGAAGTATAGCAGGGGCAGACCTCTGTGTCTGCCCATCTGTGAATGGGAGGTTTAACGGAGTGAATGCTTATTTGGGGCAAAATGAACCAGGAGATCTGAAGGCAAGGCTTTGGATTGCAACCGGCATTGCCATATTCATATTTTTTCTGCTCATTACAAGACTATGGTTCCTGCAGATATTCAAAGGAAAAGATTTCAGGGAATTATCAGAAAATAACCGGATAAGGCTTGTCAGAACAATAGCGCCGCGCGGACTAATCATGGATAGGACAGGAAAGATAATAGTAGAGAACAGGCCTGCCTTCCATCTCGCAATAATCCCTGAGGATGTAAAAGATTGGGCAAAGATAAAAAAGGTTCTCCCGGCTATTGTTAATATTACAGAGGAGGATATTGAATCAAGGATAAGCCAGGCAAATGATAGGCCGTCATTTCAGTCAATAAAACTAAAGTATGACCTGACATGGGAAGAAATAGCGAGGATTGAGGCCTTCAGGCTTGATATGCCCGGCATTCTGCTGGATATAGAACCAAGGCGGATATATCCTTTTGGAGATGCTGTTTCTCATATTGTCGGGTATCTTGGCGAGATAGATGAACAGCAGTTGAAAAAATTAAAAAAGGCCAATTATGTGCCAGGGGATTTTATCGGCAAGTACGGAATAGAATATCAATTGGAAAAATATCTGCGCGGTATAAGCGGCGGCAGGCAGATAGAAGCAGATGCCATGGGAAGGGAGATAAAGCTTCTAAAAAAGATAACCCCGACACAGGGATATAATGTATACCTCACAATAGATATAGATACACAATTAGCGGCAAACATGGCAATGAAAGACAAGGTCGGGGCAGTAATAGCGATGGATCCTCAAAATGGCAAAATACTTGCCGCAGTAAGCGCCCCCTCTTTTGATCCAAACCTTTTTGCAGCCAGTATTAAAAAGGAACAGTGGAGCAGTCTTATTGCAAACCCCTTTCGCGTTATAGAAACTAAATTCACCCAGGGTCAATACCCTCCTGCATCTACATTTAAACTCATAACTGCCGCGGCAGCGCTTGAAGATAATATAATTACCCCTTCAACAAAGATATACGCAGGCGGATCATTCTGGTTCGGCAGAAGGGAGTACAGGGACTGGAAAGCGGGCGGACACGGCATTATAGACATCCACAGGGCAATTGTGGAATCATCAGACACCTTCTTTTATCAGGTTGGATTAAAAATAGGAATAGACCGTCTTGCATATTATGCAAAGGGTTTCGGGCTTGGCAGAAAGACGGGCATTCACCTCACAAATGAAAAATCAGGGCTGGTTCCATCCATCAAATGGAAGAAGGATGCATTCGGCGCAAAGTGGTATGAGGGTGAAACAATATCAATATCAGTGGGTCAGGGTTACCTTACAACAACGCCGCTTCAGATGATGAATGTATATGCTGCCATTGCAAATGGCGGCAGGTTATTCCTGCCTCAGCTGGTAGATAGAACTGAAACACAGACAGGAGAGGTTATAGGGAGATTCGCGCCACAGGAAATAGGAAGGGTTCCTGTATCACCTGTAAATATGAAGATACTCCAGGATGGGTTAAAAGGAGTGGTAAATGAAAATGGAGGAACTGGATGGACAGCAAGACTGCCGAGGGTAGAAGTCGCAGGCAAAACAGGAACTGCCCAGGTAATAAGGCTTAAAGAGAACACCCCCAGAAAAAAACCAAAGGACACCCCTTATGAACAGAGAGACCATGCGTGGTTTGTAGGTTATGCGCCGGCGGAAAACCCTAAGATAGCCGTGGCCGTCATTGTAGAACACGGCGGCTTTGGCGCAGAGGCAGCTGCCCCTGTTGCCCGCGAGGTTATTAAAACATATCTTAAGAAGATAGGGAGCAATGGCGTATTAAATACAGGACGAGAGTCAGAGCTAAAAACACCTGAGATAGATACGCCGGACAATACGATAGCAGAGGAGCCGGATATCAATGATTGACAGAAGACTCTTGGTTCATTTTGACTGGATTATATTTTTTTTAGTTATATCCTTGTCTATTATAGGCATTATAAATATTTACAGCTCCACCTTAATGGACAACAACAGCAGCCTGTATGAAAAACAGTTGATATGGCTCGTAATCGGCCTTGGTTCCATGTCCATTATTACCTTTATCAACTACATACATCTGGAAAGGCTTGCATATCCAATCTACGGCTTATCCATTACTCTTTTAGTTGCGACATTCCTTTTCGGCCGCACCACAGCAGGCGCTACACGATGGCTCGATATAGGTATTGTTTCATTTCAACCGTCAGAATTTGCAAAGATTGCTATAATAATCATCTTGTCTAAATATTTCAGCACAGCGAGGATCCCTGCCAAAGGGCTGTCTATAAAGGATTTAATACTGCCTTCCATCCTTATTTTAATTCCGTTTATCTTTATTGCCAAGCAACCGGACATGGGAACAGCTATTATTGTATTCTTCATTTTTGCCTCTATGGTCATATTTGCAAAGGTGCGTATTAAAACGCTTATAGGCATTGCAGCAGTATCTTTACCGCTCGTACCCCTTGGATGGCATTTTTTAAAAGGCTACCAGAAGGCGCGTTTAACGAGTTTCTGGGATCCCACTCTGGACCCTCTGGGCACAGGTTATCACATACTCCAGTCAAAGATTGCCATCGGCTCAGGAGGATTTCTTGGAAACGGATTTACACACGGAACCCAGGGACAGTTAAGATTCCTCCCTGAACACCATACAGACTTTATCTTTTCGGTTCTATCTGAGGAATGGGGATTTGCCGGTTCCTTTATAACACTGACCCTGTATTTCATTCTGATACTCTGGGGATTAAACATAGCGCAAAATGCAAAGGACAGGCTTGGGACGTTCCTCGCATTCGGCGTATCATCCATGCTTTTATGGCATATATCAATAAATATAGGCATGGTGACAGGGATACTCCCGGTTGTGGGAGTCCCGCTTCCATTTATAAGTTACGGCGGCTCTTTTCTTCTGACAGCAATGATCGGCGCCGGTATACTTGCAAATGTAAGCATGCGGAGGTTTATATTTTAAAAAAAGTTGCATTATTTATTGCAACAGGGATGTATGTGGGTTATTCTCCTTATGCGCCGGGAACGTTTGGAAGTCTCCCCGGGGTAATTATATGTTTCTTTTTATCGCAGTCAGGCCCGTTAATATACTCAGCAGCCTATCTCACAAGTTTTTTAACTGCAATATGGGCGGCAAGCATTGCAAGCAAATATTTCGCCCAAAAAGACCCGGGGCAGATAGTATGCGATGAAGTTGCAGGCTTTATGACTGCCATGTTTCTGGTGCCATTTACATTGTTTAATGTAATTATTGTATTTCTCTTGTTCAGGATTTTTGATATATTTAAACCCTTCCCTATTAATGTGATAGACAGGAAAATGGAAAGCGGTTTTGGAATAGTATTGGATGATGTTGCGGCCGGCATATACAGTAATATTGCATTCCGCCTTATTATGTTAATATGAAGAGAAAAGAAATAGCCGCAGAAACAATAGGCCGCCTTATGAGAAAATTCGGACTTACCCTTGCTGTAGGAGAGTCATGCACCGGCGGCCTTGTGTGTCATAAAATAACAAATATATCCGGAAGCTCCAAATATTTCAGAGGCGGAGTGATTGCATACAACAATGACATAAAAGAACAGGCGCTGGACGTATCTGAAGAAACATTGAAGAGATTCGGCGCTGTAAGTAAAGAGACCGCAATAGCGATGGCGCGGGGGGCAAAAAAAAAGTTAGGCTGCGATATTGGCCTATCGGTAACAGGTATTGCAGGCCCAACAGGGGGAAGCAGGGCAAAACCTGTTGGAACGGTATTCACAGCCATATCAGGCAAAACAAGGGAAGAAAACAAGAGATTTTTATTTAAAGGAACAAGACAGGCTATAAAACTTAAAGCATCAAATAAGGCGCTTAAGATGTTGGAGGAATTTTTATTAACAAAGCGCTATGGAAAAAGATAAAACTATAAGGACATTCATTGCCATAGAGCTGCCGGCAAAGATAATTGATGGTCTAAAAGAAATTCAGGATGAATTAAAAGACGGAACTAATAAGGTAACCTGGGTAAAACCGGAAAATATCCACCTTACAATAAAATTTCTTGGCGATATAGAGGCCGATAAGATAGATAGTATAGTAGGATTGTTGGAAGGCGCGGCTGCTAAAAGCCGCAGCTTTGATATATCTGCCAAGGGAGTTGGGTGCTTTCCGACAATAGACAATCCACGGGTATTATGGGTTGGCATAGAAGAAGGTAATGTAAACATGGCTGCGCTTTATAACAATATAGAGGATGCGCTATCAGCCATCGGCTTTGCAAAGGAGGAGCGGCCTTTTAAACCGCATCTTACCCTTGGGAGGATAAAGTTTCTCAAAGATAAAAAAGGCTTAAAGGAACGGATTGAAAGATTCAAAGATATAACACTTGGGCAATATATGGTAGACAGCATCTGCCTTTTTCAGAGCAGGCTGACGCCTGAAGGGGCGGTTCATATAAAGTTAGAGAAGATTGAGCTTACGCATAAAAAATACAGACTTCAGAAGGAGTAAGCGCTAAGCAGTAGGCAGTTACTGCATATTCCTTACTTATAGAAAGGGAGGCTCTATGACATCAACAGATAAGGAAAGGGCAATTGACCTGGCAATAGGCCAGATTGAAAAACAATTTGGAAAAGGTTCCATAATGCGGCTTGGCAAAGAGGGCGCTGTAGCAGTCGATATACCTGCAATCTCCACAGGCTCGCCTGCAATTGATATAGCCCTCGGCATCGGCGGCGTTCCAAGAGGCAGGGTAGTAGAGATATTCGGCCCGGAATCTTCCGGAAAAACCACTCTCACATTGCACATTATAGCCGAGGCGCAGAAAAAGGGGGGAACTGCCGCATTCATAGACGCCGAACATGCGCTGGATACGGGATACGCAAAAAAACTCGGCGTAAAGGTTGACGAACTGCTCTTATCACAACCCGATACAGGCGAACAAGCATTAGAGATTGCAGAGGTGCTCATACGGAGCGGCGCAGTGGATGTTCTGGTTATAGATTCTGTGGCAGCCCTTGTGCCGCGGGCTGAACTTGAAGGCGAGATGGGGGACTCTCATATGGGACTTCAGGCAAGGCTTATGAGCCAGGCGCTCAGAAAACTTACAGCAACCATAAGTAAGTCAAAAACCTGCATGATATTTATAAATCAGATAAGACATAAGATAGGCATTATGTTTGGGAATCCTGAAACTACCACAGGCGGCAATGCATTAAAATTCTATGCGTCTGTAAGAATGGATATAAGAAGGATAGGGGCTATTAAACAAGGGGAAGATGTTATCGGAAACAGGACAAGGGTAAAGGTGGTAAAAAACAAACTGGCGCCGCCGTTTAAAGAGGCGGAACTGGATATCTTGTATAACGAGGGTATTTCAAAAGAAGGCGATCTGATTGACCTCGGTGTTCAGGCTGCTATCGTAGAAAAAAGCGGCGCATGGTATTCCTACAACGGTGAGAGGATAGGTCAGGGACGGGAGGCTGCCAGACTTTATCTTAAAGAACACGGCGATGCAGCCTCTGCCATAGAAGAGGGGCTATTTCAGCGCTTCAGCATAAAGCCCGATAAGAAGGAAATTCCACCTATAAAGACAGAGGAAAAGGCAAGGCTTTCTAATATGGCAAGGGGAAGAAAGGAGGGTTAAGGAGAAATGGAACTGCATGATGTTTTAAATGTTGCTGTCAAGGAAAAGGCGTCTGATGTGCATCTCAAGGCAGGCCTCCCCCCGATATTAAGAATATACGGAAGCCTGGCGCCTGTAAAAAATCAGGAGAGGCTTACACCCGACGAAGTAACTAAGATAGCTATGAGACTTATGAATGACCCGCAAAAAGAAACATTTAAGGCAACCCATCAGCTTGACACATCTTACAGCGTGCCGGGCCTTGGAAGATTCAGGGTGAATATATTCCAGCAGAGGGGCTCAACCGGAATAGTTCTCAGGGTTATACCCATAGCTATTAATTCTATTGATGAGCTTCACCTCCCAAAGGTGCTTGAAAAGATAGTCGGCGAGGCAAGGGGGCTGGTTCTTGTAACCGGTGTTACAGGGAGCGGGAAGTCCACAACAATAGCCTCCATGATAGACTATATCAACAACCACAGCACATATAATATCATAACAATAGAAGACCCTATTGAATTTCTGCACAGGGACAAAAAATCTATAATAAACCAAAGAGAGCTTGGCGTTGACACCAGAAGCTTTGCAGAGGCTTTGAGGGGCGCGCTCAGGCAGGACCCTGATATCATAATGGTGGGAGAGATGCGGGATATGGAAACCGTTGAAATAGCGCTTACTGCCGCAGAAACAGGGCATCTGGTTTTCTCCACGCTCCACACAATAGACGCTATGGAAACCATAAACCGCATAGTTGCCGTGTTCCCGCCGTATCAGCAGAAACAGATAAGGATACAGCTTGCAGGCGTTATAAAAGGGATTCTATCCGAGAGGCTTATCCCGACAAAGGACGGCAAAGGAAGGGTGCCGGCAGTTGAGGTACTGGTATCTACAGCCAGAATAAGAGAGTGTATAGAAGATAAGGAAAAGACAAAAGAAATCCATGACGCAATTGCCAAAGGTTACACAACCTATGGGATGCAGACATTCGACCAATCCATAATGGGGCTGCTTAATAATGGATTCATCTCTTACGAAGAGGCGCTGGCGCAGGCAAGCAACCCTGACGACTTTGCCCTGAGGTTTAAGGGTGTAACTGCCACGAGCGATGAGGGGTGGAAGGATTTTGAAAAACCCAAGGAAACTCAGGGTAAAAAGGAAGAGCCAAAGATAGATATAGAAAGGTTTTAAATAGTTGTTAGCTCATGGCTGATAGCAACTACTATGAACCATGAGCTATTTGAGCTATGAATGATGATATTCGTTATGCCAAAACCATTGCCCTCAAATATCTCTCCCGCGCCTCAAGGAGTGTCAAGGAGGTTGAATCAAAACTCAAAGAAAAAGGCATTAAAGATGATTCAATTAAGGAAACCTTACAGTATCTTACAGACCTTGATTATCTGAGCGATGAGGCATTTGCAAACCAGTGGGCAGCCTCAAAAATAAAAGCAAGATTGTGGGGGAAAAACAGGATAATCCACGGTCTCAAACAAAAAGGCATATCAGAAGAGATAATAAAGCGGATAATAGATGATTTAGGAATAAACGAATTAGATACAGCTAAACTCGCCCTTATTAAATGGTTGAAAAACAAGGAACAGCCGGAAAGCAGCGGGCAGGAAAAACTGGGACAAAAGGCCGGCGCATATAGACACCTCCATGCAAAGGGATTTCCAGCAGATGTAATATATGATGTATTGAAGAAATTTTATAATGGAACAGAAGACTGATTATGAAGACAAATGAAATAAGAAAAACTTTTCTGGAATATTTCAAAAAAAATGGGCATACCATAGTTTCATCCTCGTCTCTTGTGCCAAAAGGGGATCCCACATTATTATTTACCAACGCGGGCATGGTTCAATTCAAGGGCGTATTCCTTGGCGAGGAAAAAAGGGATTATAAAAGGGCGGTCTCTGTCCAGAAATGCATGAGGGCAGGCGGCAAGCATAATGACCTGGAAAATGTGGGCAGAACTGCAAGACATCATACATTTTTTGAAATGCTGGGGAATTTTTCATTCGGGGATTATTTCAAAGAAGAGGCGATAGCATTTGCATGGGAGTTTATAACAAAAGAGATGGGGTTTGACCCAAAGGATCTCTGGGTGACTGTATTTCGGGAGGATAATGAGGCAGCAGGAATATGGGAGAAAAATACAGGCATATCAAAAGAACGCATTGTCAGGATGGGAGAAAAGGACAACTTCTGGGCAATGGGAGATGTCGGGCCATGCGGGCCGTGTTCAGAGATTATTATTGATCAGGGCAAGGATATTGGCTGCGGCAGGCCAACCTGTGCGGTGGGGTGCGACTGCGACCGGTTTCTTGAAATCTGGAATCTGGTGTTTATGCAGTACAATAAAGACTTAAAAGGAAAACTCTCTCCTCTGCCAAAACCAAGCATTGACACCGGCATGGGGCTTGAAAGGCTCGCCGCAATAATGCAAGGCAAGAAAAGCAACTACGAAAGCGACCTGTTTGCGCCTATTATTAATTTTATAGAAGAAGTTTCAGGAAAAAGCTATGGCGAACTGGAAACAAATGATACATCCATCAAGGCCATTGCGGATCACAGCCGCGCAGTGACATTTCTTATAACAGACGGTATCCTGCCGGGCAATGAAGGAAGAGGTTATGTCTTAAGGAGGATTTTAAGAAGGGCGTCCAGACATGGAAAACTCCTTGGCATAAATGAGCCGTTCTTATACAAGGTATGCGGCAAGGTAATAGAGGGTCTGGGGGCGGCATATCCTGAAATAATTGCAGCCAGAGACTCTATTATAAAGGTAACTGAAGGCGAAGAATCCCGCTTTCTTGAAACCCTTGAAAGGGGATTAAATATATTAGATGAAGAAATAAAGACACTAAAACAAAAGAATAAAAGGGTAATCCCCGGTAATGTTGCGTTTAAACTCTACGACACATACGGATTTCCTCTTGATTTGACTTCTGACATAATCAGGACACAGGGCTTTACGGTGGATGAGGAGGGCTTTAACACGGAAATGGAAGAACAACGGTTTAAGGCAAGAGGGGCATGGAAAGGCTCAGGTGAGATAAAGACACATGAGATTTACGGCAAACTCGTAAGCTCCGGCATCAAAACCAATTTCACCGGATACCATACGGATGTAACATCGTCAAAAATTCTCTGTCTTATAAAGGATGGAAACATTGTTGACAAGGCGTCTCAGGGCGACAATATAGAAGTCATAACAGAAGAAACTCCGTTTTACGGCGAATCAGGCGGACAGGTTGGCGATATAGGCTCTATTATCGGAAAAGACTTTGAACTAACCGTGGTTGATACAAAAAAACCTTTGCCGGATTTAATTGCCCATCACTCTACAGTAAAAGAAGGCAGTGTTTCAACCGGCTGTACAGTTGAGTTAATCCCTGATTTAAATGTAAGAAAGGCAACAAGCCGGCACCACACAGCCGCACACCTTCTCCATGCTGCCCTTCGCAATATCCTTGGCGAGCATGTGCGGCAGGCAGGCTCTCTTGTGGGTCCAACACGGATCAGGTTTGACTTCAGCCATTTTTCTGCCATATCTGAAAAAGAACTTGATAAGATAGAACATATGGTAAATGAAAAGATAATGGAAAATATTGAGGTGAATACAGATACCCTTTCATACAAAGATGCAGTGGCCAAAGGCGCTCTGGCCTTTTTCGATGAAAAATACGGAGATACTGTGAAAATGACAAGCGTGGAAGGATTCAGCAGGGAGCTCTGCGGCGGCATCCATGTTAAAAGAACAGGTGATATCGGGTTGGTCAGGATATTAAGCGATTCCTCTGTTGCGGCAGGGGTAAGAAGGATAGAGGCCGTGGCAGGAACAGCAGCGCTGAAGGCTGTGGAAGAAGAAAGAGATGTGATTAAAGAAGCAGCCTTAATATTAAAGGCCTCGCCAAGGGATGTGCCTGAAAAGATAAATAAACTCATTTTGCAGCACAAGACTCTGGAAAAAGAGATGGAAAACCTCAAGGCAAAGCTTAAAAGCGGCGACGCACTTTCTATCCTTGAACAGGTAAAAACAGTAAAAGGGATAAAGGTGGTTTGTTATGAAATGGAAGCCGAAAGACCGGATGACTTGCGGCAGCTGGCGGATCTATTGCGCGCAAAAATAAATTCAGGCATTGTCGTCTTGGGCAGCAAGACAAACGGCAAGGCATTTATACTTGCGGCGATAACAAAGGATTTATCCGGCAAATTCAATGCCGGCAGCATTATCAAGGAACTTGCGCCTGCCATCGGCGGAAAAGGCGGCGGCAAACCTGATATGGCGCAAGCAGGCGGAGACAATCCGGCAGGATTAAAGGCTGCAATGGAAAAGATATACGAAATCATTGAAAAGACTCAAATCTAAAAACAACAGGAGGCAATCATGGCAACAGACATCTTTAAGAGGGCGGCGATTATGGGTATTGGAATTATGAGTTTAACTGAAGAAAAACTTAAGGAACTGGTAAAAGAATTAGAAACAAAGGGCGAGGTAGGTGAAAAAGAGGGTAAAAATTTATTAAAAGACCTCCTGACCAGGGCGGACAAAGAAAAAAAGGTAGTAGAAGAGAATATCAAAAAAGGCATTAAGGATTATCTGGCAAAGGTTAATATAGCCAGTAGGGAAGATTTAATAAAACTTGAAAAAAGGGTCAATGGCCTTGAGGAAAAGATAAAGAAACTGGCAAAGGCAGTGAAAGAATAAAGTTTCAAATAAGGGTTGGTTTGGTTTCAAACCAGCCCCCTACTTTTTCTCAGTTGTAAGATTCATATACATTTGGGCCTTTTTATCGTTCGGGTTTTTATGAAGAACCTTCATCCATTCTGCCTTAGCCTTCTCTATGTGCCCCATTGTATAATAGGTAATTCCCAGATTTATCCTTGCAGGGATGTATTCAGGGTTTACGTTTATCGCCTCTTCCAGTTCTCTTACGGATTTACTGTAATCCCGCATATCCCTGTATACAACACCTAATTTATTTTTTATATCTACAAAGGTCGGTCTTAAGGCAATAGCCTTCTTATATTCATCAACAGCCTCTTTGTAAAAGCCGAGATCCTGATATATAACCCCTATCTCTGCATGCATATTTGCAAGCTTGCCTTTGGCATATGGGTCCAGATATGAAGTAGTGCCTCCTGCCCCCGCATCCTTCGCCTTAGCGTAAATCTCCCGCGCCTTATCAAATTCCCCCATCTCATTATATGCCACAGATAGGTTTAAAGATACCTCGGTGTAATTCGGGTTAATCTCAAGGGCCTTTTTAAAATATTTTATAGCGTTTTGGTGCTTGCCGGCTGAATAATAAATAAAACCGAGCATATTGTAGACATCCGCAAAACTATCCTTCTCTTTTAAGACCTCTTCCAGATAATCCCGAGCCTCATTATAGTTCTTTTCATCAAAGGCCTTTTTCCCCAATTCATACGATTCCTGCCAGGTTCTTTCCATCCAGCCTCCATTAACTATTAGGAATTAGGAATTTGTGTCATTATCCTTTAACCAGCTTTTTGCGTCACCGATAAACGAGCTGTCCGGAAAATTTGCAATAAGCGTAGAAAAGGCATCCCTTGCAAGATCTTTCTCGCCTAATTCTATATACGATTTGCCAATATAATACAGGACCTTGTCCGAGAGGCCGGTGTCAGGATATTTTTTTAAAATTCCCGCAAACCTGGCCAATGCGCCTTTATATTTCTTATCTTTAAAATAAAAATTCCCTATGTAAAACTCCCTATCTGCCAATCGTCTTTTTAAAAAAACAGCCATCTCCTTTGCCTTATCTGTATATATGCTTGACGAATACAGTGAAATGATATCGTTGAATGCCAGAAGGGCCTTCTGTGTGCTAACTTGGTCCCTGTCTATTGTGGATACCTCCCTGAAATAACTCATGCCCTTTTGAAACAGGGCATAAGCAGTCTTTGGATGATTTGGGTGCAGGCTGATAAAATTGACATAGTAAGAGGCTGCATCGCTGTATTGGGCGCTGCTGTAATACGCGTCTGCCAGAAGAAGTTCAGCATCCACAGCAAAGGGGCTTAACGGATAGCCTTCCATAACCTGCTTAAACTTATCTATTGCCTCATTATAATCGCCGTCATTATAGAGGGCCGCGCCTTCTCTATACAATAAGGCAGGGTCATTATTTTTAGCTATCTCCTCTTGTGTAGCGGCGCAGCCTGTAAAGACAGT
>ERZ1292645.197-Hain-H14-02um-R2-197-length-25981-cov-6_pt1 | contig 25981 bp, 18 predicted proteins | sample MGYA00564401_ERZ1292645 | MGnify/ENA primary metagenome ERZ1292645 (study PRJEB36523, sample SAMEA6512644) | groundwater metagenome | collected 2019-01-09 | study: AquaDiva: Metagenomics assemblies of 32 groundwater samples | reverse complement strand
AAAAAATATTATCGAAGACAAAAATCGCGTATTATCTTTACTAATGGTCAACCTCTTCAAGAACTTTCTATAAGCATTTGGGAAAAACTTGGCTACTCTCAGATAGATACAAGCGTCATTTCTCGAGTTATTAATGGACAAAGGCTTTTTACGCCAGTACAGCTTGAAGCATTTTGCCAGGTACTTAATCTTCCTTCAACAGAGCAGACATATCTGTTCCGCTGTCTTAGTCAGGATTATATGCTCAAAGGTGGAGCCAAAAATATTTCTCTGATAGAAACAACAAGTACCGTCGATATGTTGGACCTCCTAGAACATCTGGTTGATGAAGCATATAAAGGATTCCATTTTGGGTATGGGAAACGAATCGAAAAAAACATGGCACTTATTCATACCTATCTTGAAAAAATCACCCTACAAACATTTTCTCAAACACACAAAAATAAACTGTACGAATTGATAGCAACGGTTTTATACCTCAAAGGGAGGATTTTTTGCTCGTATAATTCAGCAAGCACTGTTATCAAATATACAACACCACTGATCACATCCCTGTCTCAATTAGAAGAGATAAGTAAAAATCCTCGAATAACAACCTATTTACACCTCCTTTGGGTCGAAATGTTTTATATTGCAGGAGGATACTCTTCTTCCAAAAAGAGTGCTGTCTTATATAAAAAAGCAATTGTTCTTGGCAAAAAAACATTGGACACACTTCCTGTGACACAATTTGAAAAAATTACTGCAATGCGAAATATTAGTGCCGCTTCAAGCTATCTAAACGACAGTCATACAACACAAGCAATGATTAACCAGGCGTCTGACGTTATCATCAAATCTTCCCTTGAAACAAGAATTGTCGGACTACAACTTTGTGGAACACTGGCCAGGGGCGCAGCAGTGAGCAAAATACCACAACCAGAAACACTCAAAGCAACTGCTCTGAAACATTACGGAAATGATATCACGGGTGGTGGAGTGACTGAAGTTTCAGATTTGCGAATCCAAATGGAAACATTACAACTACTGAAGACTACGGACAAATCATTACTCAAAAAAGTTGTCTCAAAAGGGCTGATTCTTGCACAGCGGGAGAACTTACCCAGGCATATTAGTGTCTTTATGCAAGCACTTCCCAAAATCTCCTAATGGTATTGTGCTTCTTTTCTTCCTCAGGTATTATGCTTGTATAATGTCTGACACTATTGAGCTTATTCAATTTGATTGGAGTGGTACGTTAAGCGATGATCGTCCAACAGTATACGAATCTCATGTGAGAATGTGTCAGTATTATGGCATAGAATCCCAAAAAACAATTGAGGAGTGGTATCGAACAGCAACGGGCATCCCTCGGGATTATCAAAAACCAGGGGTTACTGATTCTCCTGAGCAAATATGGAATCTCTACAAAAAAATCTTTCTGGAAGTACTTGCCGATGGCATCCATCCAACAATCTTCCCAGATGTTAAGGATACGATCCAGGAACTCAAAGCACAAGGTAAAAAATTGGTAGTGATCAGTAGTCATCCCCAAAAATATTTACATCAAGAGGCCAAGATGTACGGCATAATTGAGTACTTTGATGAGATTAGAGGAAGTATCCCGTTTAACAAATCGACAGAGATCAGAGCTATGTATACTCGTTTGGGTGTTCACCCTGACAACACCTTGTATGTTGGAGACATGGTATCGGATATTCTGGCAGCTCGTGAAGCAAACGTCCGCTCAATTGCCCTAACACGTGGTTATCATACACAAGAAAAGTTACAAGCATATAAGCCATTTTTCTTATGGGACGACCTCTCTCCAATAAAAGACTTATAAAAATCATGTACAATAAGTAAGCAAACTATCATGTCGATAAAGAAACGTTCCTTTGTTTTAGCATTACTTTTTATCTTTTCTCTATTCTTTGTTGTGAAGCTGCCAGTTGAAGCTGCAACGACCTCTTCGGGGCTACCCTGGATTTCAGGTTCCCATGTAGCCAACGAACTCCAGCCACATCTTAATTTTGGCACATGGAGAGGTCGTCCAATCGATGCAATCAATGTCTTTACTTCACGAGGTTCCTGGGGTGGGATAACAAACCCTACAAATATTTTTGAAGAGTTAGGGTACAAAAACTACAAGGGCATGTTCATTATCTCGCAACCAATGTATCCGCAAGGACAAGGCAATAATGCTACTTGTGCAACAGGAGCTTATGATAACTATTGGAAAGATTTTGGAACCTTCCTCAAAAAATATGACAGAGACACGCCAAATACGATCATCCGCATTGGTTGGGAATTCAACGGGACATTTATGTACTGGCATACTGATGCTGATCCAACAAACTTTAAAAATTGCTGGAGACAGGTAGCCAAAGCAATTAAATCAACCGCTCCAAATGTGCTGATTGACTGGACAGTAAATGGGCATGGTGGACCCGTCCCTGCGGGAGGGAACATGTATACAGCATATCCTGGAGATGATGTTGTTGATATTATTGGGACAGATTCCTATGATCACTATCCTCCAAGCCGTAATCAAGCAGAATGGGACAATCAATGTAATGCAGGAGGCGGTTCAGGGCTCTGTGACATTATCAAATTTGCCAGGCAACACGGCAAAAAATATGCAGTTGGAGAATGGGGCATTGCTGTTGGCAGTGATCAAGGTGGTGGAGATAATCCTTTTTATGTAGAAAAGATGTTTGAAACATTTAAAAATACGAGTGATATCCTTGCGTACGAAGCTTACTATAATGCACCCTTATCAATCGAGCCAAATAACGTAGGTTCAGGTATCGCAAGTCCTTTGGGATCAGTAGATGCGCCAAATGCTTCCAAAAAATATTTAGCCCTTTTTGGTAAAGATAGTCCTGTTGGAATACCCGTCGATCAACTCCCCCAAGCTGCCCAAACGGCCTCAGATACACAGTTGCAAATTACTTTGTCATTACATGGCATTGGAGCAGGAGGAGATAATACCAATCCTACGGCCAAGGGAAATTTTTCTCCCAAAAGGAGCAAAAAAACATTCACTGCTGATATCTATAACAATCAAAATGTACTCGTAAAATCGAAATCTTTTGAAGCAGTTTTTTCCTCTACCACAGGTAAATTCACTGGTGAAGTAAATATAGGTGAAATACCAGCAGGAAATTATCTGATACAAATCAAAGGAGCTCAGTATCTCAAAAAACAGGTGTCAGGGATACAATCTTTACAAAAAGGCATAAATATACTCCCTGAAGTCTCTCTTGTAACAGGAGATATCACCAATGATAACAAGCTTAATATTGAAGACTATAATGTTATTTTAAGCTGTTATGCTGATCTAGAAACATCGGAGACATGTATTTCAGCCAACCAGCAAACTGCGGATATCACTGATGATGGGAATGTCAATCACTTTGACTACAACTTATTCTTGCGGGAAATAGCAAATAGAAGTGGTTTATAGCCAAACAACCTGATATAATTGAACCATACATGGCAAAAAAACAACAATTAAAAATTGAAGATCTTGTTGAAGGCAAAGGGAAACCAGTCAAAGATGGTGACATTGTCGTTATGCATTACACCGGCTGGCTGGAAGACGGAACCAAATTCGATTCATCACTTGACCGCCATCAACCATTTGAGACACCTATCGGTGTCGGCTATGTAATCAAAGGATGGGATATGGGTGTTCCAGGTATGAAAGTTGGTGGCAAAAGGAAGCTAACGATTCCACATGAGCTTGGATACGGAGCCTATGGTGCTGGATCAGATATTCCAGGATTTGCGACACTTATTTTTGAAGTAGAACTCCTCAAGATTAAATAATCTCTTATTCTTCAAGGACCATGATTGCATTTGCAGCTTTTTCGTAGTATTCCAGTTTTACTGTATGCATGCCTTCAGTAAGCGTTACAGTTGGTGTATGTACCTTTTCTGCGTGGTCTGTCCAATCATCAACAAGTAGCTGATCATCTATCCAGAATCGAACCCCATCATCAGATTTCAGGATGAATTGATAGTCTCCAGCAGCAAATTGTTTTTGTTTTGTCCAACGGACTGAGAAATTATCAACAGCAATCAGTGGATCTGGTGAGGTAGTTGCACCCCAATTAAAGTTAATTTGTGCATCTTGGCGAGTCAATACAGGAGTTCCCGTAAGGTTGATGTTATCAAAGTATTCTGCGCTAAACGTACCTTCTGTTGGTTCTGGTTCTTCTTCTCCTGATGTGCCTTCTTCTATCTTCTGGAAGTTAAACTTCGCCACTGCTCCCCCACCAGCTTCATAATATTCAACAACTACGGTATGTTGTCCAGCAGTCATTGACTTTTCAACTTTATAGGTAGCTGGTGCCTGATCAATCCATTTATCGATGATCACTTCTTCGTCAACCTTTACCCGTACGCCATCATCTGCGGTTACGGTAAACTCGTACGTTCCATCGGTAAAGGTAGCTGCTTTTGTCCAACGAACAGTATAATCATTGGCGTTAACCAACGGATCTGGTGAAGCTCCACCCCAATCAAAATTGATCGTAGCATCATTTCTGGTCAGTACAGCTGGTGGAGTAAAATCACGATTATTATAATATTCACCAGTATACGAACCATCATTTGGCGGAGGTGGCGTACCTCCTATTTTTGCATAGCTCAGTTTGGCAACGGCGTCTCCCCACGCTTCATAGTATTCTACTTTGATCGTATGCGTACCAGCAGTTAAGGCTTTTTGGATTTTGTAGGTGGTTGCTGCTTGGTCAAGCCATTTATCAAGGACAAGTTCATTATCGATAGACAACCTGACTCCATCGTCAGCTGTAATCGAGAATTCATACGTTCCATCTTCTGCAAAAGTTTCGTTTTTCGTCCAACGAGCAGAGAACTGATTAATCGGAAGCGTTGCATCAGGAGCGGTATCTGCCCAATTAAAGTTAATATCTGGATCTATTCGAGTCACGGCAGGCTGTCCTGTAAGCATCTGATTGGCAAAATACTCTGCGGCAAATCCTACGGTTGGGGTTGAATCGTCAGTCTTTTCATAAGCAAAATGCATTACTGAACCTCCACCGTTCTCATAATACTCAACGATAACCGTATGATTGCCCGCAGTGAGTGTCTTTTCGACTTCATAGGTTGTGGAGCCTTGATCAATCCATTTATCAATAATTACTTCCCCGTCTACCTTTACGCGCACCCCATCATCAGCAGTTGCGGTAAAGATATACACTCCTGCCTCAAAGGAAGCGTTTTTTGTCCAACGAGCAGAGAAATTATCAAGTGGAACTTGCGGATCAGGTGAACCATTTTCCCAATTAAAGTTAATCGTCTCATCATTTCTGGTAAGAAGGGGTGTACCTGTCAATGTTTTGTTATCGAAGTATTCAGCGTTGTAACTAGTCGTTGGTTGAGTAACAGGTTGTGTTGCTGCAAGGTCCCAATCAAGTCGGGCGTTTGCCATACCAAACCCTTCAAAATACTCCATGGTGATCTCATGCATGCCTTCTGTCAGATCAATTTCAGCATTGAAAGCGGCATTATTGCCATGATACTCGTTAATTACTAACGCTCCATCAACAAAGAGTCTCACGCCATCATCAGTTGCAGTAGTGAATGTGTAACGGCCACCAGCAAAGTATTCATTTTGGGTCCAACGAGCAGAAAATTGATCCGTATTTACCACTGGATCAGGAGATCCATTCTCCCAGAGGTAATCTATTTTTTCATCCTGCCTGGTAAGTACTGGCGCTCCTGTTAATTCAGTATTGTTGTAGAATGATGCATTCCATGCCGTTGCAGGACGGAAATGAACAGTAAACGTCGTATCCTCAGCTGGTGTTATAATCGTATGTCGCGAAACACCTCCATCTGACCAATGATCAAACACATACACTTCACCGTTTACTTCCTGAACGGTATTGATACTTATCTCTCGTTTGAACTTCTCAACACCAGTAACAACGTGTGGTGTAGCATGTGGTGAACCATCAAGCAGCACAGTAAGCCCCGGTACATTGGTCGTAAAGGTCATAGCTGACTTGATTGGGAAAACATTTACTGATTCAGTATCTGCGAGTCCATGTGCATCAGTTGCAGTAACTTTGATCTCAAACCAGGTATCTGCTGATGCTTCTCCATGATCAGGCGTGGTAAAGCTATGCGCCCGTCCGATAAGTGGTCCAAGGAATGGATGAATATGCGTATTATGATGAAGAAATACTTCTGTTTTGATTGCTGCATCATTGAGATCAAGTCCAGCAGCGTCAACTGCATGTGCAGTAATCTGTATTTCATCAGTTGCGCGGTACAGATCTCCTTCAACGGGAGAACCAATCGTAACCACAGGTGGTTGTCCTACCTGAATAACAATCGGTACTGCTTGAGAAGCATCAGTTGCATCAGAAACGGTAAGTTGGACAGTATATGTACCCTTCTCTGTAAATGTTTTGGTAGGATTTGCTTGGGTACTCGTTGTCCCATCACCAAAATTCCAGAGATAGGCTATCGGATCGTTATCAGGATCAGAGCTTCCTGCACTTGAGAAGGTAACGGTGAGTGGCTCAATTCCCTTGGTTACGTCAGCAGTTGCATTGGCAATCGGCAAATGACTGTCTGTTGCATAACTTACTCGATAAAGCACCCCTGGGAAAATAGTCAGATAGTAGAGTGATCCATCAGGAGCAACCTTCATATCAACAACCGTTCCGGCATTTGGATCAAAATCCGATACACCGATATTATTCCCCGCCGCGTCAAGATCCATTCGACGAATAAACCCTTGCCCATAATCTCCAAAGAAATAATCACCATCATACTCCTGTGGGAACATACCCCCATGATAAATTGAACCACCAGTCACCGCTGATCCAAAATCACCTTGGTGAATATAATAATAGATTGGATTGGTATAGTTGTTGCAAGGAAGAGTACACATACCTTCTGCTGCCGGCCAACCATAATTGCCACCTTTTACGATGTGGTTTACTTCTTCCCAGGTATAATCACCCACGTCGCCTCCATACATTCTTCCCGTAACGCTATCGAATTGGAATCTCCATGGATTACGGAACCCATATGCCCATATCTCTGGTAACGAGCCCTGTTGTCCATAAAATGGATTATCAAGTGGGATACTTCCATCTTTATTGATTCGCAGAATCTTTCCATGTGGATTTGATAAATTCTGTGCATTTGGTGGATAGCCATTATCTCCAACTGCAAAATACAGCTTACCATCAGGACCAAAACGAATGCTTCCACCAACATGGAGCTCTTGAGATGGTGAATTTGTTTGATAGATAATAAGAGGATTTTGCCCGACATCGCCTGAAGCATCAAAACGAACTAATCGATTGCGAAGATCAAGTCCGGTGTAATAAAAATAGACATAATGATTGTCGATAGCAAAAGCAGGATCAAAAGCAATACCGATAAGCCCACGATCACCAGAAGCAACCGAAGGAAGGTCAGCAAATGGTGTTTCCAGGAGTGTGCCATTTTTATATACTCGAATCTGTCCTTCACGCTGGAGGATAAAAATTCTTCCATCAGGAGCAATTTCAAAACCAGAAGGCTGATTGAGTCCACTGCCGATAATTTGTTGTAATTGGAAGTTCTCTGGTGGAGCTGCATGAGCAATCGGAGAAGCAACCAGGAAGAGAACACTAGCAACAAGTAACGAAAGAACAAAGACAAAAAACTTTTTTAGCATTAGTTGTCCCCTCCTTCAACAGCGACTTCTTGTGCTTTTCGTTTGTATACTTCCGCTTCATTATCTTTATATATCCGCTCATATACATCCAAAAATGCTTTATTTTCGGTAAGCATGAGTCGTCTGACGATTTCTCCTTCATTGTTACTACTCATCACAACATAGGCTGCATGGTCGACTGGATTAATAAGCGCTGTTTGCCATTGTGTTTGTACCCCTTCATGAATAAACTGTCTGAGTGGAAGCTGACTTTGAAAAGCTACAGGATTAAACGTAGAAAGAGACATTAAGACTTTATCTTCCGACGAGACATGACCCTGAAGTACTTTGGCAACATCAGTATTTCTGAATGCACTTGAACCAATCGTCCCGTCAGTTATCGTAATTGCTCCAGTTAAGGAAAAAATATGTACTTGAAAAAGGATGATCTCAAGAGCAATGATCGCTGCCAATTTCCTCCATGAAGCAAAGAGTCCAATTAAGATAGCTGCAAAAGGCAACGCAAGTACACCATAACGGACGTTAAACCAAGAACCTTCTGGTGAACCAGATGGATTCCAATGCAAATCAGGTATATTGAGGATAGAAAACCCAAGGAAAAGCGCAATAATGTTAAAAAGAATCGGTGAAATGAGCAAAAATACTACTAATAGCCGTCGTGAAACAGTGGTAATAGTACTTTTGATAAGAAAAAAAGTACTCAGCGCAATCGTCGCAAGAGCCATTGTATACAACCCGACATTGTCACGCATTGCATAAAAATATGCACGAGTTGAAGTAATAATATCTCCTTTGGTAATAAGCTCTGCTGTTTGTTCAATAGTTGCTTGTTGGGCACGAGCAGAATAAGGACCTACAGCAAAATACAAAGGATGGCCAAAGATAAGTGCGTTCCAAAGGAACCAGAGCCCGACTCCAAGTACTACAGGAGCGCCAAAAAGAAATACTTTACTCAAACTCTCAGCAAATTTTCGTTTGACAATAAATGTTTCATTTCCCACGATGAGTAAAGCTTGAGCAATGACAACAAACCATCCGTCATATCGTGTAAGTACTTGCAAAAAACCTAGAAAGCCAAGGATCAGTAAATAATGCATATTTTCTTTCCTGGTTGTCAGGTAATTAACAAAAATAAGTACAGAAAGAGCAAAGAGAGCAAGATATAATGATTCAGTCATAGGTGTTGCTTGTAAATACAGGATGTTAATATTGACAGCATATGCCAAACCTGCAAGAATACTCGCAATATATTTCTTTGTGAGGATAAAGACTGTTTTGTAGATAGCCCAAACAGCCACGACATACGAAATCATAGAAACGATACTCCCAGCAAAACCTGAATGCCATGCCCAATCATTCCAGATAAAAGGAATAGGCAAGATATGCCCCAGTGGCAACCATACACTTCCCAACTGAGAAAGGCCAGGCTGTAAATTATCGATAACAAGGCGTGAGATATTGATATGTGACATTGCGTCGTTATAAACAAGGACAAGATTTTGTGTATAGGTCACATACCATGCGATAAGGCTAATCACACTTGCAACCAAAACAACCGGGATACTGAGTCCTTTCTTTTCAATTTTTTTATGGAGTTTTTGGAAGATTTTTTTCATAGATGAGGATTAGGCTTGCTGAAAGCTTGGTGAAACTTCTCCAGTAACAACAACTTTTTTTGTCCCCTGCTCTGGCTGTAAATGTAAACCATGTTTGGTTTTGTGCCAATAATGTGGTTTAAAGAGAAACTCCCATACGGCAAGTCCGGTAGCGATACTCATAGCCAACCAATACAAAGGGATAAAGATCGTAAAAGGGATAATATGCCATTGCTTTCTCTTGGCAGCACCAATCATGTAATAGTACAGATATAAGAAGTTCCCAATAATAAGTGAGAACACAGCGATATAGAGCACTGATGGTGGAAAAAGCGACTCAATGGCTGCCCCAACGTACGGAGTAAAGGCAAAATAACTCACCGTAAGTAACCACATTAATGGATTAACAAGCATCGAAAGAATCTTTCCTCCAATAATAAGCTGAAAGGTCAATGCATGTGGTTCTCTGAGTGATGAACGAAAGCTACGCAAATCTCGTGCATGGACAAAATAAGTCTGGATATATCCTTTAATCCAACGCATTCGCTGATGGAACCAGTTTATATAATCACTGTTTGCTTCCTCATAGGTGGTCGAATCCATAATGGCGGTACGATACCCAGCTTTTGCTAGTCGAAGCCCCAAATCTGCATCTTCAGTCACATTAAAGGCATCCCAGCCATCAAGTTTCATTAGAATCTTTTTCTTGAAATGATTACTGGTACCACCAAGTGGAATTGGTGCATTAATTGATTGTAACCCTGTCAGTACCAGATCAAACCACAATGAATACTCAGCGGTAAAAACGCGCGTTAAGATATTTTGATGAGGATTATAAAAGTTCAGCTTTGCTTGAATACAGGCAATCGTCGCTGGTGATTTTTTAAAAGCAAGCACGGCTTTTTTTAACTGATCAGATTCAGGGATATCTTCTGCGTCATAAATAACGATATACTCTCCTGTTGCATGACGCATACCATAGTTAAGCGCTTTTGGTTTCGTCTTTGGCTTCGCATCCGGGACAACAACGATATCAAAATATGTTGGCAAATCAAACAGCTTTACCTTTTCGATCGTTTCTTTATCATCTTCTTCAAGAAGCAACATTACTTGTAGTTTGTCCTTTGGATAATCAAGCTTACTCATTGCGTCAATAAATTGCGGGACGACATTCCATTCTTTATAGAGAGGACAAAAAACCGTGTACGTAGGCCAGTCTTTCTCGGGGATACGAGCTATCGCATTCTTATTGACAGTGAGTTCAGGAGTAACCGCAAAACTACGATAAATAAGAAAGAGATTAAAAAGTAAGTCGGTAAAATATAAGATATTGAGTAACAATAATGCCGTAATAATCGTCATATGCGCATTGATCATGAGCGAAACACTCAAGAGATAGACAAGCGCAAGCATAAAAAAGACTTGGCTTTTGGTTGTTTGTTTGAGAGCACTCTTTTGCAGAGGATGATTGACATAAGAAGAAAATGGCAAACCTTGATAATGAAATCCTTCCTTTGCATTTTTAACCCCATGTTTTGGATGAAAGGCGATTAGAATCGGTTCAGCAAATCGCAATGCAACGGCATGACTGCCTATTTCAAAAGAGGCCTTGACTACATTGAGTTTACTTTTACCCGCATGTCTTTTTTCAAAAGGCATATCAATAGAATCGATTACATACCCCGCATCAAGACTTTTCTTTAAGAAATCAAGATCAAATGTCCAAGACGTTGGAGCAAGATATGGAGAAATTCTTTCAATAATATGTTTTTTGAAAACTTTCAGACCTGATTGTGAATCGACCTGAATGCCATTAAGCAATCGAACAAAGAAGAAGGAAAACCCACGACTGAAGAAGGAACGAAGTGGTGAACTATGTGAGTAAATGCGTTTGCCAACGACAATATCTGCTTTATGCATCCTCTGTACCATTTCAGGGATAGACTCTGGAGGATATTGCAGATCAGCATCAATCATACAAATAAGCTCAAAAGAAGCATACGAGAAACCTTCAAGAAGCGATGTGGCTTTGCCTTTTTCACTTTTCTTGATAAAAAGTTTCACTGGATAGTTTTTTTGTAACGATTTGATTACTTGTTGGGTTTTATCGGTGGAGTTATCATCGACCACGATGACTTCGTAGGTAATGTTTTTTGCTGTAAGCGCAGCATCAATACGTGCAATGAGCTGCTCAATGTTTTCTTCTTCATTATATGTTGGAACGACGACAGAAATTTTGTTATACACCATGATATTTTTATAAAAATTTATTTAGACCTATAAATATATCTATATACAGTAAATCCAGCTTCATGTCAAGTTTTTTTGTGGCAAAAAACTACATGATTTCTATATTTTATTATAGATGTATAGTATTAATAAAAGGAGCATTTTTTTATTTATTGCAAAAAGAGGTTATTCATAGATACAATATCTTGATGGAAACAGTAGGATTCACACAAGAAAAAGACCCATGGGGTAAGAAGAAAAAAGATGCGTTTGTTGCCCAACAAGCAACTTATATCACAAGAATTCTCCATGATTTAAACCTTAAGGGGATAGACGTAGATCCAGCAATACATACTCTTGAACCCACCTTTTTTCGCGACAGAAGGGTTTTGGCTTATACAGGGATAGGAGATAGTACCGTAGGAATTCTTGTCTCAAATGAAACGAACAATAACGTGCAGCGTCAAGACGAACATCCAATTACACCTATTCTTATCTCCCCTACACAAACTGATTCTGGATTACTTATTGATGAAAAGAGTAAAACAATTTGGACTGATTCATTTTGGGTATATCATAATAAAAAATTTAGATATGTTCGCCCTACTGTCCCTATTCAAATTGATGGCTATAACCCAATGTTTGATACAAAAAGACCAGATCCTGTTTTTGATGAATGGGATGGCGGACAACAACGACTCCAAGCATTAGTCAAAGATAAACAAAAAACTAAAGAGTTACTATCTGATGCCGGGATACGGGTTCCAACAGGAATCTTTCTAACTGCTGAGGATAGTAATATCGATGAACAAATTGATAATTTTCTAGAAACGTTCCCTGATCTTTCGGGGATAGTAGTAAAGGCCAATACTGGCTCTCACGGATATAAGGTTAAAATTTTTGATTTAACGAACCCAGAAGCTGTTACAAAAGCCAAAAGAGCTACCAGAGAGCTTATGGAAGGCAACCGAGGGGTTATTATCGAAGAACGCATTACTCCTCCCCCAGCATCAAAATTAAAATTAAAAAGATTGAGAAGGAATGGTAAAAAAGGAGTTGATTATAATTTTAGAGTCCTTACTACACTCGATACAGACAATCCGGAAGTAATAGATGCAGAAATCCGATTCCGAGAAAAAAGTATAACACCCGTAAATATTTCAATTGATGCAAAAGCTGCCATTGTCGATACGTTAGACGATCCTGCGCTTGTTGAGAGGATATTTGCTGCTGCTCGAGCTACAACAAGCGTTGTTTGTGCTGAGGTAGGTACTGATTTGCACGGAGTTGTTGGTATTGATTTAATATCTGATGCTAACAAAAATGTCTATGTTCTAGAAGCAAATGCTGGTGCGGTCGGAGGATTGGGGACACTTATTCGTTTATTAAAAAGACCTTTGCCTTCAATCAACGAAAAGTTGGTTCCTTCGACAGCTCCCTATCTTGAGAAGCGATTTCAAAGAAGAATACCACTTCCTCCTCAGCGATTGAAGCGGATTCCCCAAAACGTTAGTGATCATGTTACATTACTCTACACACAAATAGAAGCAAAAGACTATAATGCAGCCCTAGATATTCTTTTCCAACGCGAAGATCTTTTTGACTCTCAAAGAGACTATATTTCTCCCATTTTCTTCCTTGCAGATAAAGCAGGTAATTATGATAAGTTACTTGCTTATATTGATCGGAAGCTCGAAGAATCGCCAGAGGATTATCAACTCAAGTACGACAAAATTCTTGCATTACGAAAAGCTAAGCGTTTTGATCAAGCACAAGCTAAGATACATGCATTACCAGATGAAATTTTTACTTCACAGGTTGTTATGTACGAACAATTTCTCCTTTTCTTAGCGAGAGGAGATACCCATAGGGCTGATGCTTTCTTAGAAAATTTCATAAGAGAAGGTCATGAACCTGTAGGATTACTTACAACAGAAAAAAAAGCTAAATTTTTCTCTGAAGCATACAAAGCATTAGGTAAAAAAAGAAAAGCATTGCTTTGGAAATTTGCTGCTTTTAGTGCACCAGAAACTCAATTGACCATTAATAGAATGAGGCGGTTAGAGGAAGAGCTTGCTGAACCAGTAAACGAGTAGAAATTATTTAATGTACGTATGTAACAAATTTGTACGATTCAAATAACTTTATCAAAATGTAAAGTTTGAAATATCCTTGGGTATCCAGTATTTAATCTTATTCTCAGGAAGAAGCATAATCCTATTTGGAGAAAGTCCCTCAACAAATTCCTCGGTATGACTAACAAAAAGCATAGCCCCTTTATAGGTTTTAAGTGCTTCAAGGATAGTACGTTGTGAAACCATATCGAGATACGTCGTTGGCTCATCCAAGATCAGGAGATTATAATTTTGCAGCATCAAAAGAGCAATTGAAAGTCTGGTCTTCTCCCCTCCTGATAATGTTCCGACTGTTTGATAAATTCGGGGTCTTTGGAAATTAAATGAACCAAGAATAGGCAAAATCTGCATCAGAGGCAAATGACACTGCTCCTCAACCATCTGGATAATTGTTTTACTAAAATCAAATGTCTCAAATTCTTGTGAATAATAGCCAATAGAGAGCTCAGGATCACGAATAATTTCCCCTGTATCTGGTTGCAATCTACCCATGAGTGTCTTAATAAAGGTACTTTTACCAGCACCATTCGGACCATACAGTGCAATTCGCTCTCCTCGTTTGATCGTTAAGGAAACATTGGATAAGATACGCTTGTCATCAAAGCTGATGGAGATATCTTTGGCTTGAAGTGGAATTTCACTGGTATGTTGGGGATCAGGAAGCGTAAACTTGATGCCTCGTACTTCTTTTGGTAGCTCAGGCAGTTTTTCTTTAATACGGTCAATACGAGTCTGGACACTGGCTCTCGCACGCGCTCCTTTCTCAGTAGCACCACTCGCCATTTTTTGCAGACTTTTTTTCATTCGATTAATCTCTTTTTGATCATTCTCAAACTTTTTCTTCAGAGCAGCGTCATTATTACCTTTGAGCTTCACATACTTTGAATAATTTCCCTTGTATTCTTCAATTTTTTTTGTATGTGGATTGATAGCCAAAATTTTATCGATATGTTGATCGAGGAGATTAATATCATGGGAAATAACAATCAGGGTATGTGGGTATTCACTGAGAAACTCCATAATCCAACGTTTTCCCTCGGTATCCAAAAAGTTGGTAGGCTCATCTAGGAGCAAAACATCAGGTTCTTGAATAATCGCACGGAGCAGTGCTAGTTTGGTTCGCTGACCTCCGCTTAATATCTTGGGTTTGGTATCAAGATCAGCATTAACATCCAATGATTCGAGCATAATCATCAACTCATACATCTCTTTTTTCATTTCAGGATCGATATAGCTTTGGATATCTGTTGCCGTCTCAAGCTCTGGATCGTGTTTTACTTCCTGAGGGACATAGCCAACAGTCCCACGAATTTCTAAAAACCCACTTGAAGCATCATCTTCACCTTTAAGCAGTTTAAACAACGTCGACTTCCCAGCTCCATTTGGTCCAACCAGTCCTACTAAGTCACCTTTGAGGATGGTAAAGCTGGATTCTTCATAGACGGTTAAACGTGCATATCCATAAGAAATATTTTTTGCATGTATCATAAATAGGAGAGTTGTTCATTATAACAGAACGATCAGCCAACAAGAACCCTATGGAGCATTGCCGTATCAGATGCAGAAATTTTTGCTTCATAATCTGGATCTACTTTCTGATCAATGCCTGCTTTTTCGGGAGCACCCCAGTTGGGGACAATGGTAGGAACGAAAATCGCACGCCCGAATCCTCGCCTTTTTGGATCAGGGATCAAGTAAAAAGCAAATGATGGCTGAACCACGGTGTTGGCATGAATCTTTTCAGCAAGTTCTGGATAATCTAGAAGCTTTGCTTTAATAAATGCTTCTTCTTGTGTAGCAATTTCTGAAAAATTCTTAAAATGACTGGACAAGATAGTTGCAACATCCTTTCCATGTTGTTCCCCAAAAGGAATTTCAACTTGATATCCAAAAGGCCTTCCCTCATGAACAGTAAATTGATTGGTACCTTGCTTTCTATTTAATGCCTCGACAAATTCATTAAGATTTCTACTCCCAAGAAATCCTCTGCTAAAATGCCTATCTTCTCTCGATAGATTCCACTCAGGAAGCTCTTGTTCGAGAGATGTCATATGTGCTGGATCAATAAAAACAATATGATCATGAGGGAATTTGACCGAACGTATTGATGGTCGATCACCTCGTACATCTCGAGAATGTGCACCCATAATTGCTGGTATCACCCCATCGCTAAAAGCAGCTACACTGGGGTGATTATTTGCCTTCAGATCCATAAAACGATCGAGTACGCCCATCGCAGTCCCCCAATAAGCTGCTTGTATTTCTGCAGGGAAATCTTCATCGTAGATAAGTTGTGTTCTTTGTTCTTCAGCTGGCCGGACAATATCCGAGACTCTCCCAGCAATAAGCATAAGACCCCCTGGGCTATAAGGAGACGTTGGATTTTTGACTGCCAGTAAGTATTGCTCATCTGATCCTTTCGCTTCAGTTAAGCTTGCTAGTGATGCAGACGTTGAAGGTATTCTCCTTTGGTTACCAACCCTGTCAAGGTGAGCAAGACGCGCCACATCAGGATTAAAGAAAAATTGCGCACGATTATCAGGTGCATTTGACCTTTCAACATGTACGTCAAGAGCTTTGTCTCCTTGAGCTAGTAAGACTTCGGTAGAGCCTCTCCTTCCTGCTACCAACAATGTTCCAAGTGGAAATTCTCTTCTCATAAGTAACTCTTTTCTTTAAAAGGGGTATTTTAGCAAGAATTAGGAATAAAGTACACTTAAAGCAGATTTATACAAACTCTTTCCCACAAAAAAGCTCACCGTTAGATGAGCTTTTTTAGAAAATGTCTTTCGTGATTAAGCACGTGCTACATTTTTTGCACTTGGACCTTTGTCACCATTAACGATTTCAAAAGTAACGGTGTCACCAACTTGAATTTCATCAAAAGTTACACCTTGCAAGTCATTAGAATGAAAAAACAGATCTTTTGTTTCGCCATCGCGACTAATAAATCCGAATCCTTTATCTAACTTTGTTTTGATTGTACCTGTCATAATTTTTGCTCCTCCTTTCCTTTACCAGTATAGCAGAAAGCAACAGTAAAAATCTTGTATTATAATATATAGCAGTATGGAAAGGAGAAAAGAATCACCTTCATTCGTAGAAAGATTAAGACCAGGAACAAAAGCCGCTGTTGTTGTTGATTTTGATATTACCAAAACAGGTGGGGCAGAAAAGAGTGCACAAACTATACTCAGGTATGGAGGAGGTAAAATGAACTGGACGTGTATCTCACCATTCGATATTCCTTCAGAGGTACTAAGTACAACCATGCAACTTGCCAGTAATAAATCAGGGGAGGGTTCGCCTCGAGATTATGCGATCACAGCAGAAGCAAGAGAAAATATACGTACCTATTTAGAACAAGAGGATCCATCACATATTGTTTTGATACAACCACGTGGTATATATATGGATTCAATCATTAGTTCTTTTCCTGAGAAATGGCTGACAAGAACCGTAGCACGCTGGGGCAGTGAGTTGGATGCACCACTAATGAGAGGAGTACAAGAAGCAGAAAAAGACTATCATACCAGGCAACAACAACAACAAGAGAATCAAACAAGACAAGCAGCTATCGCAAACAAAGTGGGTATAAACATAGGCATTTCAGGTGCAATTAAAAAATCACTTATTCGTGTAGGGGTTGATCCTAAAAAAATTCGAGTAGTAACCAATCAAGCAGGTGCCGAAATATCTTCTGATTTAAGAGCTAACGACACTAAAGGAGAAAGAAGAGCAGAATTTCTTCAAGAGGATGCACTGGGAATCCTTGTTGCCAGTAGGGTTGTAAGACATAAAGGGTTAGATTGGTTAAAAGAACTCCATGCACAATTACAGGCAAAACATACTAAGATTACAGAAATATCACCTTTTAAAATAATTAAAATAACCCTCGTTGGAGAACCAAGAGATCAAAGACTTTTACAGGAACTTTTAGCAATGGATGATCCTGAGGATTCATTAGTCAGATTCAATTATGCTGGAGTAAAAACTCTGCAGGATATGAATACACTTTATAATATGTACGATATTTTATTTCATCCATCTCCCTCTGAAGGAGCACCGAGGGTTATTGCAGAAGCTGCAAAAGCAGGAATGACAACGATTGGAAGAGAATCGTGTGAAGGAATACAAGAAATGGTTTCAAGCGCAAAGCCTCATGCACCAATTGGTGTATTAGTAGATTCACCAGAAGCTGCTGCAGACAAGATATTAGATCTCATGAATAATCCCTTGGTTCTTAAGACACTACAAGATAATGCTCGTAGTTGGGCAGAGTCAAAATTTGATCCTAAGCATGTGGAAGAAGAATTTTGGCAAGCTATCTCTGCTGCATAACCACCATTTCCTATAATAGGGTTGCCCAATCAAAAATAAATTTTATGCCAATAAGGAGTATTGCAATCAACACAATTTTTCTAAACATTTTATAAGAAAATTTATTAAGGATTTTTTTCCCTGTAAAAGAACCTGCAATTGCCAAAGCAAATAAGATTGGTAAATACCAATAATACTTATTTTCAAAAAATCCCTGACTAAGATATACAGGTATTCTAGTTATATCTACTGCAAGAGCTATTGCAGCAGTAGTAGCTACATACGTATCTTTTGACAATCCAAATCCAGTTAAAAATGCTCCACGCAAAGCTCCTCCGGTACCAATAAGCCCTGCAAAAAAACCTGACAGCCCACCACCGACTATAGCACTTATTGATGAGGCTTTAATACGAAAATTCTCTTTCCAAAGCGAATAAACAGCATACACAATAAGAAATGCTCCTAAAATACTTTTTAGTGTGCTTTGTGATGTGTAAGATACTAAAAACGCCCCAATAAGAGTAAAAATGACACTTGGAATCCCAAACTTTATAAGAAGCCCCTTATCAAGTCCTTTCTTAAAAAAACTTATTCTTCCTCTGTTCCCAACTATATGAAAAAATGCTACCAAAACTAACGCCGTTTGGAAATCAAAAAAGAGTAAGGCAAGCGGAAGAAAGATCGTTGAGGATCCAAATCCTGCAATGGTTCCAATTATTTCTGAAAAAAAAGCTGCAAGAAAAAATAATACTTCCATTGTTTTAGATTAACACAAAATCTGAAGAAATCGCAGCAACTGTATGACAACTAAATTTTACTTTGATTTGGTTTGTTTGAGGTTCGATTTATACCTATTTGAAGAGAGTCTACCATTTGGGGAAAGAAGAGACGAGGGGCATTCTTAACTTTACTAAAAATGCTTACCTATCCTTGATTTCTCACATGCTAAAACTTTTTTGGATTGCTGGGGTAACCAATATCTAGTTTTGCACCAGACTCTGATTTATTAAATTTCTTTTTGAGATATAACCCTCCCCATATAACACTAAAGATACTAGTGATATTTATAAAGAATGCTCCCCAAAGAAATGTTTTTTGAGTGTCCATTGGGCTACTCATCCAACTGCCGCAACCTTTCGTAGATGGAAGTGGTGGATTTGCATAACTTGTATACTCGATAAAAGGAAGCGGCCAACCACATACTATATTATTTAACTCATTAGGGTCATTGATTGTTTTTGGAAGAGAAAGAGATTGGAAAACAATAAAAATACTAAATATTGTTATTAACAAAAATCTAGCAACTATTTTTGTATTGGAATGTGCAGATTTTGATACTATTTTTTTATATAAGATGAGAACTATAGCGGCAAGAGCGATAAAAGGAAGTGAGAAAATAAATAAAAGAATAAGATTTTGTAATAAGCTTGGAGGTTGAAGTTCTACCATTACTCCAATTCTACAACAACACAGCTAGCTTTGTCATTGAAGTTCAAACCGTTCTCATAAAGATTGACTTCCCATCGTTGCCCATTGTTGTTTAATTGCACACCATTCCCGTAGCAGAAGTTGGTTGCAGGAGTAACATTTTCGTATAAGGTCACTTTCCATTTTAATCCGCCACCTATTCTGACAGTTGTAATCTTATTATCAAAGTTTGGAAGCTCAGTTAAGTCGTATGTACCCGGAGCCAAGTCGTAGCATTGTCCAAATCCGCCATTTCTATCATGCTCACAGAATCGTACATCCCATACCCAATAGTGTTGCCAAGGTACACCACTCTTCCATGCCTGTACTAAGTCAGCATGTAAATCTCCGGCACCTGGATTGTCACCGAAGATACACCATGTCTCATATCCCGATGGACAGAAGGCACCTGATGGAGATTGATGACCAACTTGTCCTCCAAGCCACATTCTATCCGTACTTGCATTGCCATTTGTGGTACGGAAATATGTCCAATAGGTTGTATTTGTTTGAAGTTGATTTGCCTGAAATGCACCGATTGTAAATTCTAATTCACCACTAGTACATCCAGTACCACTTTGATCAGAGTAAAGTCGAGTATCTATATATGGACGAGAACTTGAGGGGAAATTGGTAGTGGCGTATTCATAAACAGGGAAGCAACCAGGATATGCTGTTGAGCCATTATTTAAGAAAGATTGTCCATCATGATTTTCGAAGAATATTTCCGGCTCATAAGCTTGTGTTGAGCCAAAATTCATATTGCCCCAATACATGTAGTTTATTGCTTCTCTTTGTCCACTATATTGAGATGACGTTTTTGTATCAAGCATTCCTTGATTTGGAATTGAAGGGAGTGTTTGTGTTAACGCCATTGTAGTAACTCCATTAGATTGTATAGATTTTGATGTATTATCTTTGAAGATTTTCTTTGCAACTGTTTTTTGTAGATTTTCAAGTGGCGTAGTGACCGGAGCCTTTGGCTCTTTTACAATAGTTGCTTGCTCCACATTCTGATTTTGTGAAAGTGATTTTATAGCATTTTCATCGCCGACAAATGTTACTTTTTTAATAGTAATTTTACCCACATCATTTTTCTGTACAGCCGCTTTCATCTCAGCAATTTGCGTAGAGGGTACCTGACGTTTATCGACAGGTAATTTTTCCTGGCTTTCCGATATGCTTTGAAAATAAGCAAGTCTACTTTTCTTATAATCCGCTTCTATTGCCTTTGAATCCATACCGGGCTTTATCGGATAGAAATCATATGTCGATACGCTACCAACAGTAAATTCTCCTTCTAATAATTCAACGCGAAGTCCTTTTTCGGACGCTAATTTAAGGGTATCTGTAACAGAAAGGCCGGATTTAAAGCTTACGCGACCTTGCGATGCTTTTGTGTCTGGAGCTGCTTGAGTTATGTCGGGAAGTGAGAAGGCACCGAAGACTACTAGTGCAAAGAAAATTACTACTAAACTGATGTTCTTTAAGAAATTCATTGGGCAGACTTATCTATTAAAGAATAACAATAATACTTATCTATTGTCAAGAGGTATTTCTCTATATTTTTTAATAAATTTTTAATGGTTAGCCTCGTGAGGGTCTGGAGTATTATTATGAATATTTTACGTGGAAATCTTTATCAGACATGGTGAAAGATATATACGGCATAATCTGTGAGCCCCTCGAGATTCGAACTCGAAACCAATACCTTAAGAGGGTACTGCTCTACCGTTGAGCTAGAGGCCCGTGTTTATTGTCAGCATATTGTATCAAATTTCACCCTGTATGTCATGTTTGGAGGCCTTGATTCTCCCTGTTAAACCATATACTATTAATGTAAGTACCTGGTTTGTCATGGCTATGAAAAAAAAAGCACTCGTTGGGAAAGTCTCTTCATATATATTACCAGGAGCAATTATCTTACTTCTTGTCGTAGGCACAACGCTTTCGGTCATGCAGTCACAGCAGGAGCAAGTCAATAGAACTCGAGCGGCAACAAGCAACGATTGTACGGTAACCAATGCACAACTCGCTATCAGTACTATCGAAGGGACACTTTTTGATTCGATTAATACCTATCGAGTACAGGAAGGGCGTACTCCACTTGTCTGGTCTAACGAACTCAATAAAGCAGCTTCATGGATGAGTAATGATATGTTAACGCACACCAACCTAAGTCATATTGATTCTCTTGGACGTGATACTACGACACGACTGAAAGATTGTGATGTTAACCAATATGCAACCTTTGCCGAAAATATTGATAGTGGCACTACCGATCCACAAAGTATTCTTGCAAGCTGGCAGCATGCAAATTCCCAAAACGAAAATTTACTTAATCCTTCGTTTAAATATGCTGCGGTATCGCTGGCAACGGATAGCACCCCCAATAATACTTTTTGGGTAGCTACTTTTGGAACCGTCCCAATAAGCCCAACGCCTAGCCCAACTGCTACTCCATCGGCAACTGTAGTGCCAACAACTGTTCTGCCATCTCTACAACCGACAAGTCTTCCAACGGTTCAACCAACAGCGATCCCGACCGTAGGACCAACGACTCTCCCGACAAAACCTTTTACTCCAACCAACACACCAACACCTACTCAGATGCCTACTCCGACAATTGATCCAAGCTTTGTCAAGAATCCTGACGACACCCAGCTTTTTCTCACTGTCAAAATGGAAGGAATAGGAACTGATGGGAACAGAAGCCCCAAGCATCTTTCTCGCAAAATGCAAGTAACGCTGTTTGACGTCAAAAATAAACCTGTGGTTACGGGAACAGGCTTTATCAGATATATTGACGGCATGTTTCGAGGGATTATTCACTTAGGACAAGTACCAAATGGAACATATTATCTTAAAATCATGAGCGAAGGCACGCTTACCACAAGTGTCTTGCCAATTTTCCAGAGCATACGAAATGATAGACTCAATATTATCCCCCCTGTGGTACTCCATCAAGGAGATATTACTGCCGATAATGCGTTAACCCTTGAAGACTTCAACATTGCACTGGTTTGTTTCCAAGATCGCAAATGTGACGAAGCAGAGCTTTTGGACTTTAATGATGACGAAAAGACAGATATCACTGACTACAACCTTCTTTTGCAAAGCTTCTGGAAATATGAAGGAGACTAAAAGAAAATAAAAACTTAAAAGGTAAAAAATAAAAATAATTTTATGGGAAGATATAAAAAAAGAACACTTATCAAACAATTGCTTAAACAAGGTATCCATCTCTGGGTTATTCTTTTTCTGGCAAATATAGCACTGGTATATTCTTTTACCCTTTATCTCCGTGCAGCCCCACCAGCAGAAATTCCTGCAGGACTAGAAGAGCCTGCTCCTCAGAGCACTTCACCGACAAGAGCACCTACACCTGAACCAAAAGGTCCTATTCTTGATTTCAATTTTTCAATGCCTGGTATCGGCAGTGGTGGAGCTAATTTTACGCCATTACATCCTAAGCGCAATATAACGGTGAACTTGTATCCTATGGAACGCAATGTCTATGACGAAACAGTTGAGCCTCTCTATAGTATCAACGGACAAGCAGTCTATAACAACAATGATAAAAGCCCGACCTTTAGTGCTTACCAAGTAACAGATTTTGACCTCGGTGACGAAGTAGCAAATGGTGTCTATCAAATAACCATTGAAACAGACCAAACCGTTCCTCTGTTGCTCAAAGAAAAAATTGATGCTGTTGGAGGCATGGGTATTGCCCTGGAAAAACGAGAAAAACTTAATGATCCACTCCCGCAACAAGTAATGATTGTTGGAGACATAGCTCCAACCGGTGGAAATGGCATTATGGACATTAATGATTACAATATGTTTGTCAATTGTTTTGGTGGAAAGGAAACAGAGCTTTGTCCACAACGACTTGTGGCTGATTTTGACGACAATGGCGCTGTCGAAGGTACTGATTATAACTTGATGGTATTAAGCTTTAAAAGACTCTTGGATCTTGGTTTCCCAGTTCCGTCTATTATTATTAGCCCGACACCCAAAAAAGTTGGGAGTCTTTCTGAGCTCACTACAACCACTCCAGCACCCAAAAAAGCGACACCAAGTGCCGTAACAACAAAACCTGCTTCTGGAGGAAATCCTGTGGGAGTAATTCTGGGAGTACTTTTCTTGATTGTTGTTATCGGCGGCGGAGCATTCTTTTTACTCAGAAATAAAAAACTGGTGCAAGCCTTCCATGACAAACTTTTCCCAAAACCTCAACCAGCTGAAGGAGAAGCAGCAGAAACAAATCCTGAAACTTTACCTGAGCCAATCACCGCTACAGAAACACCAGAAGGGCCAGAGCCAGCAAGTACAGAACAAGAACAAACTCCAACAGAACCTACAGAACCCGCGGCTGAAACTGCACCACCTGCCCCAGAGCAACCCGTACCAACACCAGAACCGACTCAACCACAGCCAGAGCAAGTGATACAACAAACTAATGGTACGATCTCGGGAGACTACTTCGTAAAAAAACAATCAACTACGGACGATAATACAGGCATGTGGGTTACCATAACGAACGACAATGGTCCACAGCTTGGCTTGTATAAAGGAAGTAATATGCACGAAGGATTTAGCCATGTGACAGGTACCATGCAACAAGAAAACGGTAAAACATATATGCTCATTAGTCAAATTAACCCCACCGACTAACTTTACAAATCTTCTGTAATATTGCTGTCAAATAAATATCAAGTAAGCTTCGAATATATCTCTATAATGCAATGTAGAAGGAGAAAAAATATGTTTAATCAACTAATCAAAAACTATACACGAAGAACAGGAAAAGCTTGGCAAGATGCTATGAAAGCAAAGGAGGAAAAAATCAGTAATGTGGGTTCGGTTGTGGACATTGCATCAAGTCAAAAAATAGAGGATGTTCCAATTCACCCACCACATGTTGTATTTGACAAAACATATGTTGTCAAACAACAAGCACCTGATCTAGCAGAACTCGCCAAGACACAGGAAGCTATGAGACATTTGCAGTTTCATGACCATGGGCACCAGATTGGCGTGGCCTACTAAGATTGTCTGGTGGAAGAAATCTTTGTAAGTTAAACGATGTTCTGTGTAAGTCACACAATCCGTGGGTTCCTATTACTTCCCGATGCTTCTTCGTGCCATATCCCTTGTTGGTAGCAAAATCATACACGGGAAAACGATGATGGAGCGTCTGCATAAGTTTGTCTCGGTAGACCTTTGCAATAATAGACGCTGCCGCAATAGAAACACTCAATCGATCACCATGAATGATGGGTTTTTGTATATGAGGAGCAAAACCATGAATCAGAAAAGCATCACTGAGAATAAAATCAGGTACACGGGAAAGACTAAGAAGCGCTTTAGAAAAAGCTTGTTGTGCAGCTCGTCCAATTCCGATGTGATTAATTACCTCTACTGAAATTTCTCCGATAGCATATGCTAGCGCATGTTGTTTGATAATTGCAGCAAGTTTTTCACGTTTTTTGGCTGAGAGAAGCTTGGAATCATTGATCTCATCGGTTTCATCAAATCCTGGGGGTAGCACTACTGCGGCTGCGACTACCGGCCCGGCAAAGCATCCCCGACCCACTTCATCAACACCGGCCACGTATTTGTAGCCTTTTTGCCAAAGTTCATTTTCATGGTCAAAGGTAGGATAGGTCATAAATAATTACTCCAGCAATCGTGGTTGTTCCTCTTCTACTTCTAGTCCTTTAATGGTCGCCACACTACTCCCCATAATACCTTTGAAATCTCCATACATCCCATAGGTATTGTCAATCACTTGCCTGATGTTTTTTTCATCATGTGCCCATTTAGTCGCAAAATAACGTTTTTCTTTCTCTATTTCTTGCTGCATCTTGGTAAACGCTTCAATAATCCCCTCTATGCGGTGCCTGAATTCTACCCCAGACAAATATGCATAGAGTACTTCTACCTTTGCATCTTTGCCTTGAGCCGCAGCTTTTGTATAGTAGAGTTGAATCAGACTTGCCCGCAGGGCTGAGGCAAGACCAATGACAAACTCGTGTTTGGTAACCCAGACACCATTGCGAAAGCCAGCAGTTTGCACTTCTTTTGGTAGCACTTCGGAGATAAGTACTGCTTCCTCAGCATTAATGGTCCGCTTGTCATTTTTTAACTTATCAACCCAACCTTCTGTCCAGGTTTTGGTATTCTTTAGCTCCCACAAAATCTTGCCGTTATAATTCCCTCGTGCATCCCAGACTTCCTGCACGATATCACCACCTCTTACTCCTTTACCAACAGGTTTGATTTTGTCATGAGGAAATTCCCGCTGGAGCAGTTGCTCAAATTCAAGCTCAAACACTTCTCCCTGTGTTTGCTGTGAGCCCTGTTGCAGCTTCCTTTTGGCATCTTCAAGTTCTTTGAGGGTATCTTGCAACTGTTTATCTTTCGCAAGCATTTTGAGGTGTTGTTCCTCTTCAGCCTTCTTTTGCGCATCCTGCCTGATCTTTCCTTCCTCCTCTGCTAATTTCTTTTCCATCTCCATTTTTGCTTCTTCTCTCTCCTTT
>ERZ1292645.142-Hain-H14-02um-R2-142-length-32265-cov-6_pt1 | contig 26243 bp, 26 predicted proteins | sample MGYA00564401_ERZ1292645 | MGnify/ENA primary metagenome ERZ1292645 (study PRJEB36523, sample SAMEA6512644) | groundwater metagenome | collected 2019-01-09 | study: AquaDiva: Metagenomics assemblies of 32 groundwater samples | reverse complement strand
TTTTCAACCAGAGAACTTATAAGCCTTCACTAAAGCTTTTGCCAGGGCCTCTTCTGTAAAAGTGCTTAGTGGATGTTAGACGCCAGACGTCTAACACTTTCGTTATTCGCTGGATTTATCTAGCAAAGGGGTTGCGAGCGCCGGAAACGCCGAAGTGAACGTGGCAACCGGTTGATTTGCCTGCGCCCGGAGTTCCCGGTCGTCCGCCCATTAAGGCAATAATCTGACCCTGGGACACTTGGTCGCCCGGGTTGACTAAACTTGCTTGAAGGTGGCCGTAATAAGTGACTACGCCGTTGGGATGTAGAATAGTTAAATTATTCCCTCCGCCGTTAAAAGCCCACCTGGAAGTTGAATTAGTTAATCTGACCTTCAAAACAGTGCCGCCGGCTGCTGCGTAAATCGGTTCTCCGCAAGTGCCGTGGGAAAAATCAATAGCGTTATACCAATGAAGACCTTGAGTAATCCGACAAGGAGAGGCGATAGGACAAATGAAATAACTTGAGGCTAAGGGCGCCAAAGTATAATTAGAAGACTCTGCCATCTTAGGCATAACGCCGTTAGGAATAATTAAAATATCACCGACAAAAATATCCGCCTCGTTAGAAAGTTCGTTAAAAGAGATAATTTCCTCGGTTTTAGCCTTATATTTCTGGCTGATTGCCGAAATTGTATCGCCTGATTTGATATGGTAGATAACTCCTGAAACCGGAGAGATAACCAATTTTTGACCCACTTTTAAAAGAGAACCCTGTTTTAAATTATTTGCCCATAAAATCGTATTTAAGGAAATGTTAAATTGCTCGGCAACTGAAGAAAGGGTATCGCCTGATTCTACAATATACTCTAGCGTCACTTTTTGGATATCTTCTGCTTCTGAACCGTCAACTAAAGCTCCTAAAACTTGAGGAGTAACCATAACTGGGGGAGTAGATGCTCGAATGCTGGAATTCTCCACTAAAAGAAAACTCGGCGATTCCGGCTTAGAACTATCTGCCTGGTCTAAAAATGGCGACTTAGGAAGCGGTTCTGAGACTTGAGCCAAAAAAAACGACCCCTCTTGTGTCGGGGCCAAAGATAAGAAAACCGCTGATGAGGTTAAAGACAAAGTTACGAATAAAATACCTGAAATTATCCCCAAACAAACTGCCGGATCCTTAAAAAATCCTCTGTTTTTCCCCAGAATATCCCCTATTTTTGCCATTAAGTAGCAAGAATGCTGCTCAAGGAATCCTATAATTTGACTTAACATAGATAAACTACTATCTTTCAATTATAGGCCATCAAGGCGATAAGTCAAGAACCGTAGACAAAGCGATAAATGTCTCTAGACGGCTGGACAAATAAAGAAAATCGGCCAAAACGCTCTGTAAAACGCAAGGGGGCGCCGCGAATAACAGCCAAGGGATTACGTTCTTTTCCTTCTCCCATAACCAAACCTGCGGCGGCAGCTAATCCTTGGGCTAAATTCACTCGCGTCCACTTGAAAGATTTGCCGAATAAATCCTTTTGGCCAACATAGCTTTTGAAAGGGACAAATCCAAAAAATGCCAAAACAGAACCCATTGTTCCCTTCTCTAACGGCTTGGTGCGCGTGTCAGTTATCAATACGCCGAGCCGCTTTAATTTATATTTCTTTTTTAATGTCTTTTGGAGATTGCGCGCTGTCCGCCAAGGCTCTTTTGGAAGCAAAATCAATTTTTTATAAGCATTTGATTCGTCTATGCCGGCGTTCGGCCGCCATTCGCCATATTTGAAACCCAGTAAAAACCAGGGGGTGGCAATCACCTTTTCACTCTCCTGCCTTACCAAAGATTCTTTTTCTTTAAGAGAATGAACGGCAACAATCCTTCCTTGCGATAAAGCAATAATTTTGGAAGTTATAACCACAACGTCTTTTTCTCTTAATCGCGGGAGAAAACGGAAAAGAAAACGCTCCAAGGAATCTCCCGGTTGAAATAAAGAGGTGTGAACTGGCCGAATAATCAATAAATTATTTTATCATTTTTTTGTTTTTTAATAAACCTTGACAAAAATTTTAAAAATGGTAAATATGGAATAGATCAAATTTAAAAATACGGAGGTATAATCATGAATAAACTAGATAGGCCTTTGCTCGGAAAAATTCTACAGAAAATCGCACCGAAAATCGGCGCGACCGTTATAATGGAGCCGAAATGGAATATTGTCGGCCAGATTATCTTTAGAAACGGCAGGAAACGGTACTTTAAATATTCTAGTCTTGACATAAATACGTTGGGAGCGTCGGAAATTGCCAAAGACAAGGATTACGCCAATTTTTTTATGAAAAGAATGGGGTATCCAACGATTCCGGGCAAAACATTTTTTTCTGATTTTTGGTGTAAAATTGTCGGATCGCGGCAAAATATTGACGCCGGTTATCGTTACGCTAAAAGAATTGGATTCCCCGTATTTATTAAACCAAACAGCGGAAGTCAAGGCAACGGCGTTTCCCGAGCCCATAATAAACGCGAGTTTTATCAAGCGATGCAATTTGTATTCACCCAAGATAAAATTGCCCTTGTCCAAAAACCAGTCGCGGGAAAAGATTACCGGGTAGTGGTGCTTGACGATAAAATAATTTCCGCCTACGAGCGAATACCTCTAAATGTCATTGGCGACGGCGTTTCCTCAATCAGACAGCTTCTTCAAAGCAAGCAGACACAATTTGTTGCGTCGGGCCGGGATACAAAAATAAAAAATGACGACTTCCGCATCACTCAAAAACTCAAACAGCAAGGATTAAACTTAAGCTCCGCGGTCAAGCCAAACCAACGCATCTTTTTACTGGACAATGCCAATTTGTCTTCCGGCGGCGATTCTTTAGATGTCACGCAACATATCCATCCAGCATTCAAAAAAATCGCCGTTGATTTAACGAAAGATATGGGGCTGCGTCTTTGCGGCGTAGATTTCATAATCAACGGCGATATTACTGCAAGGCCCGATGAATACTGGATACTTGAGGTTAATTCGGCTCCTGGGTTAGACCATTACGCCAAAACAGGAAAAGAACAAGAAAAAATTGTTGAGGATATGTATCTTGAAATCCTTAAAGCAATGGAATAGAATAACGGCCAAGAAAATCCTCTTGGCCTATTTTTATGAATAAAATAAATCTAATCCCTTCTAAACGGCTTGGTCAGAACTTTCTGGTTAATAAAAACGCTCTAAGGACGATAATTGAAGCCGCCGACATCAAACCGGACGAGGTTGTTTTAGAAATTGGGCCGGGAACAGGGATATTAACCTTAGAGTTGGCTAAAAAGGCCAAAAGAGTCATTGCCGTAGAAAAAGATGCCAAAATGTGCGAGATATTAGAGAAAACCCTTAAAGAATATCCAAATGTCCAAATTATTAACGATGACATACGATTTTTGGAGATCGGACCTCCGAATATCAGGAGATCCGATCTCTCGAAATACAAGATTGTTGCTAACATTCCCTATTATCTAACTTCGCCTATAATTCGAAAATTTTTGGAGGCCGCTAATCCGCCGAAAGAAATGATTCTAATGGTTCAAAAAGAAGTGGCCCAGAGAATCTGCGCCAAACCGCCCAAAATGTCTATTTTAGCCGTTTCAGTCCAATTTTACGCCGAAGCAAAAATCGTTGACTATGTTTCCAGAAAATCCTTCTGGCCCAGTCCTAAAGTAGACTCTGCTATAATAAAAATCATCCCAATAAAAAAGACGAGGCCCGGCCTCGACCAATTTTTTAAGGTGGTAAAGGCTGGGTTTTCCCACCCCAGAAAACAGCTAATCAACAACCTATCCACAGGGTTATCCCTACCCCGTCCCCAAGCTCAAATCTGGCTCCAAGAGAACAAAATCCAGCCCTCTCAACGAGCTGAAACTCTAACCGTAGCCGACTGGATTAAATTAGTTAAATCAATGCTTTAGATACACACTTTTGGCGGTTTTTTGGTAGGATAAAAATATAAATAATTTAATCGTATTCTTATTCTTATAAATTTTATGTATATTTTGGGAATTAATGGATGGCATACTAGAAGCCACGATCCCTCAGCTTGTTTGGTAAAAAATGGGAAAATTTTAGCTATGGCCGAAGAAGAAAGATTTATCAGGCAAAAATACGCTTTTGAAAAAATTCCCATAAACGCCACTAGCTATTGCCTGCATGAAGCAAAGATTAGTCCAAGCGATATAGATATCGTTGCTTTCGGCTGGGATTATAAACAAAAATATAATCTTAGGGGTATAAAGTGGGATTACACAAAAAATGAATTATTAGATATTCTTTACCCAAAAGCAATATTTAAATACGATAAAAAACCAAAATTAATTATCGTACCGCACCATCTAGCTCATGCGGCCAGCGTATATTTCACTTCAGGATATAAAAAGGCGGCAATTTTAATAATAGATGGCCAGGGCGAAAAATACTCAACATCGATCGCTTACGGTAATGGTAGAAAGATTAAAACCTTAAAGTCGTTTCCCATTAAAGATTCTCTAGGTTATTTTTATGAAAGTATAAATAAATATATTGGGTTTCATTATCTCGATAGTGGAAAAACTATGGGCCTCGCCCCTTATGGCAAACCTATTTTTACTTTCAAAAATATAAAATTAAAAAAAGACGGCTATTCTATCAATTTACCGGGACGATTAAGGTATAGTAAAAAACATTTGGATGAGCAAGAATCATTAGTGAGCTTGTGGCACAAATTCATCAAACAAAAATACATCAAAAAGCCCAATCCAACCGTTAATAAATTTAATAAACTGCGCAATAAAATTAAAGTTGAATTTAAGATATCGGAATCCTATAAAAACCTTGCTGCTTCGGCCCAGAAAGCCCTAGAGGAGACAGTTGGCCACTTGGCAAAAGTATCTATAAAAATGACCAATTGCAATAATTTGTGTATTTCGGGAGGCGTTGGGTTAAATTGCGTTGTTAACGGAAAATTATTACATAACAAATCAATTAAAAATTTATATATATTTCCCGCTGCTAACGACGCGGGGGTAAGTGTTGGCGCGGCATTATACGCTTCAGCAATACTTGATAAAAATTTGAATTTCAGCAGGTTAAATCATGCTTACTTTGGTCCAGAATATACAGATCAAGAGGTAAAGAGCGCTTTTAAAGAGAGAAAAATCAATTATAAATTTTATCCTAATATTTGTAAAAAAACTGCCGAATTGTTGTCCCGAGGAAAAATCGTCGGTTGGGTTCATGGCAGAATGGAAATGGGGCCAAGAGCTTTAGGTAATAGGAGCATCTTGGCAAATCCAAAAACCAAATCGATGTGGAAAAAAATAAACCTAATCAAAAATAGAGAGTTATGGCGCCCTTTATCACCAAGTATTTTAAATGAATATAAAGATAACTACTTTGAAAGCGCCCAATATTCACCCTTCATGTTAAAAACTTTTGGGGTTAAAAAAAAGAACGGCGGATTGATTTCGGCAGTAGTCCACGTCGATGATTCTACCAGGCCACAGACCGTTTCTAAAAAAATTAATCCTAAATTTTGGCATTTAATTAATGAATTCTATAAAATCACAGGAATTCCGTCACTTTTCAATACTTCATTCAATCTTATTAATGAACCAATCGTTTGTAGCCCTCAAGATGCCCTATCAACCTTTTATAATTCTGGCCTAGATTGTTTGGTAATTAATAATTTTCTTGTTACGAAATAGCCAAGAATATAACCGGAGATTGACTTTTGATTGTTTTTGTGGCAAAATTAAAATAGCTCTTAAAAATCGGAGGTGAGATAATATGGAAAGAGAGTTTTCGGTAGTAATGATAAAGCCAGATGCAGTCCAAAGTGGTTTAGTCCAAAAGATAGAAGAAATAATCAACCAAAATGGCTTGAGGGTAATCAGAAAAAAAATCATAAAGGCAGATCGAAAATTTATACTTGATTTGTGGCCGAAGGTTGTAGGGTACGAAGGTCGGTTAGAAAGGAGTTTAGTTTATCTCAGCGAAAGTCCTTTATTAATTTGGCTTGTTTGCGGACCCGATGCGTTGGGAAAAACTATAAAAATCAAAAAGAACATAAGGAGAGAATATTCCAGGGACGACTTTTACACGCTTCTCCACTGCCCAGATACTCTCAGAGATTTTCTGCGGGAGTATGCAATTTTTTTCTCCGACGAGTCGTTAACAAAAGAGGGCGATATTAATTGCAATAAAATGTCACAAATTAAAGGAGAGGAAGTTATGAAAACAAATAAACAAGTTGAAGTATTCCTTTTTAAAGAACTCGAAGACAAGAAAATTATTTTTCTTGTTTTAAAGAGAATTTCCGAGAAGGGTGGATTTTGGCAGCCAATAACAGGAAATGTCCAAGAAGGGGAAAATTTCGAAGAGGCTGCTCATCGGGAAACTCAAGAGGAAACTATGATTTCTAATATTTTAAGATTGGTTGATACTGGCTATGCATTTGATTTTTTTGATGATGACCGGCAGCAAACCGAACAAGTATTCGGCGCCCAGGTGGATAAAGACGCTGAAATCACTCTCTCGCGCGAACACACTGACTTTCAATGGGTTACCGAAGAGGAAGCTTTAGACAAATATTTAAAATGGCCCGGCAATAAAGAGGGCCTTAGAAAGCTTTCCAGTATTCTAAGGGGAGGGAACTGATGGAAATAGAAGAACTGGCGATGAGGGCGTACGTTGAAAATAAATTATATAAAACGAAAGAGCTTGTAGAATTTGTCGAAAAAGCATCTATTCTCCAGACAGAGAACGAACCGGGCTTGGTTTGGGATGTGATGATTCTCCTCCCCGATGACTCATTCCAAGAGTTCAGTGGTCAATATGGAGAATGCTTTGTTGTCGATGATCACGATCATCACCCCAATGTTTTCACGAGAGTTAAAAGTTTTGAGTGGTTAAGGAAAGACTTTACAAGGAGACTGCCAATTGCTCTTTGGATTTATCAGCATTCCTTAGTTTTAGCAGACAAAGGGGGTGGGTTTGATAAAATTATTCAAGAACAGATGAAAGTGTTCGATGAGGCTGTCCCCGAAACTCTCAGAAAAAAATATCTGGAATTTCGAACCGAGAGACATAATTTACGTCATGCTCTAAAAAGGAAGGAGACGGTTTCAGAACTTCTTATCAAGGCGACTGTGGTAAAATTAGGACTTGAGATGATTTTTTTGGCACAGAGGAAGCCGTATCCTTACAAAAAATGGTTGCCATCGATAGCGGGACAAGAAACTCGTTGCGGCAAAATTGTACTTCAAATATCTAACGAATTTCTTAGTTCAGGCACGGCAGAGACAACATTGGAGTTAAGCAATCGTTTGGTGGAAAAAATAGTTGAATTGCTCGATGAGACGAGAATGTTTTCCAAGGATTTCCTGGAAAGATGGTGGTTGTATCTCGTTTAAAAGGGGCTTTGTTCTGAAATAAAGCCCCTTATTATTAAAAATTTATTATCTTTTGCTATTTATTTTTAGAAATTTTATCCGGTTATTTATAAATTTAGGTAAGATTTCCCGATAAAAATTAAAGTAGTTTTGATAAAAATAAAGATTACCAAAAACCTGTTTTCTTACCGTATAATCTTTAGGTTCGAGGTTCGATAGCTTCTTTTTTATAAAATTTACCTCTCCATACAAAAAAATTATTAGAAAAATTCCTATCTTTTTGAATCTTTTAATGCTTTCTTTAAAATCGGCAGGAAGTTTCTTCGATTTGGCATAATTAAAGGCAAATTTCGAAATTATAGACCTCTCCATTATTATATTTTTGTTTTGCTTCAGTTTCTTGATTGCAAGCCGATGTCTTTCCCAGTGTTTTTTCCGGTACCATTCAGAAACCCCCTTTTTAACGTTTTCAGTAAGGTGGTTCGGCTCAGGAATAATATAATAATTGTATTTTTTACCTATATAGTTTATTAATCTTGTTTTGCCTAAATTCCAGAAACCTTCGACGATGATAATTCTAGGTAATTTCTTACAACTCTTTTTTAGATATAATCTTCCCATTTTTGATTATATAATAATTTTTATTTCTAATTTTTCCAGCCCTTTTTTCTTTAAGCCACAAAGGAAGCGGTATTTTCACCCTTTTTTCCTTTTTGGCGACAATTCTCTTACAGCAAAAATTGTTTAAGACGTTTTGATAAACCCCAATTATCTTATTTGCGATTTTGTCTAAACTATAGTATTTTTCTATTCCCATTCTGTTTTTCTCCCCCAAAAATTTCATCTTATCGGGACAATTTAATAAAGTATTAATTATGTCAGGGTACTTATTTAGATCATCTTCTATAATTAAACTATCGATCTTTTCATAACCAGAAGCTCCCATTTTAGTGGTGATAACCGGTAATCCCGCAGCACAATAATTTAAAATCTTTACTTTCATACCCGAACCTTCGGCAACTGGGCACAAGGCAATGGTTGCTTCTTTCATATTTTTATTTAAACGAGCATTATCAATACTATCGGTGAAAATAAAGTTATTTTTACTTAATGTTTTTTTTATTCCCTCGGGAACCATTCCTATAAAGGTAAATTTTATTTTTTTGTTTGTTTTTATAATTTTTGGATATATTTTCTTAGCGATAAATTTTACTGCATTTCGATTGGGCCAGTAAAACATATTCCCCAGAAAAACAATATTTTTTTCTTTTAAGTTCGGCCCATAATATGGAAATCTCTTTAAATCTATAGGGTTAGGGACAAGAATTAGTTTGTTTATATCTACGCCGATTTTATGGATTAGCTCATCATAGTCTAGCGGAGTCATACAAATTATTTTTTCGGCCAAATCACAAGCAAATATGCTTAAGGCTTTTCGGAAATTTATCTCTTTATAATTCCACTTTAATAATTCTAACAAAGAAGCCTCAATGTCATGCATTTCGAGACAAAAAGGAATGTTCAAACCCCTAGCTATTTCTTTATATTTTAGAATATGTGTTGGATCCTCTGCCTGAAGAATATTAACGGAATTTACTTTTATTATCTCGCTAAGCTTTTTAATATTATAAAAAATATATTCCGGAATAATGTGGAACTCTATAGAGGTTTCTTCCAATAAATTTTTGATTTCTTCATCATTTTTAAAATTTCGGTTGCAAAGAAAAATTTTGACCCGCACGCCTTTTTGCGTCAGTCTTTTTGATAAATAATATAGGCGATAGGTAACACCGGTATAGGGTGGGATTTTCAAAACAGTATCAATAATAATTCCTAGAGTTATATTTTGAAATTTTATATTATTATCCATTTTCATTTTTGAATTTTAATCGAAATTAATTCAATTAGTTCCTTTAGCCCGTTATATAAATTATACTTGGGCTTCCAGGAGTAAACTTTCGAAAATTTAGTCGCATCGGATACCAACGACTTTCTATCAATTTTTCTTATTAAATTTTTATCTTTGTGAACAGAGAGCTTTTTTTTAATAATTTTGCTAACGATTTTTACCAAAGAGTGACCAGAATATTTTTTCCCAGTGCCAACATTATAAGTGGAATTATCAAATCCCCTCTGTGATTTTATTGTTTTCATCAATGCGTCTACGGCATCATTTATATAAATGTAATCTCTAAAAGTATCGAGACGGCCAAGTTTTATTCTATTCGATTTATTTGCTTGCGAAAGAAGTTGGGGAATAATATGAGAATTAGGATTGTTTGGCCCGTACACGTTAAAAATCCTTAGGATAATAAATCTAAGATTTGTGTTCTCACAATAAAATTTAATCATTTCTTCGGCTGATTTTTTTGAGATACCATAAATATCAATTGGCTCGAGAAAATCATCTTCTTTGTGCGGATACATCCCTGGCTTATAAACGGCGGCAGAAGAAGTAAATAGAAAATTTTTAATTTTCTTTTTCGAAGCGATTTCTAATAATATGAAAGTGCCCAATGCGTTAATTGAAATTGTTTTTATCGGATTTTTATCGCAATTGGGTATAAAATGTAATGCCGCAAGGTGAACAATTGTTTCGGGCCTAAATTTTACTAATTTTCTTTCTAACCTTCCCCTCTCAATTATATCGCATTTTATAAAAGTGAATTTTGACTTTGGAAACTGTTTTAAAGTTTCTAATTTTCCCACTGATAGATCGTCGATAATAATTGGGTAAAAACCCTCTCGGATCAACCTTTTAATCAAATGCTGCCCTAAAAAACCAAGTCCACCCGTAATAATAATTTGCTTTTTCATTTCCTAAATTTAAAACTGATATTTTATCTTAACATCGAATAAAAATTTCTGCCAATATAATAAATACATGCTTCAAAAGAACAAAATCCAGCCCTCCCAACGAGCCGAAACCCTAACTATAGAAGACTGGGTTAAATTGACGCAATCGTATCAATATGATACGATAAATACAGATAAATGATACGAAGGCGAAGAGATAAATCTCTTCTTCATCTTCGTCCCGCAAAGCGGGACTCGATAAATGATACGATTGTCTCAAAAACAACAAAAAATTATTGCGATTATTTTTGAAAAAGGGGCTATGCAATCCTCGGGCATTTATTCTGAAATGATTAAGCTGGGAGAAGACACTTCTCTTGTCACAATAAAAAGAACCCTGTCTGAAATGGTAAATGAAGATATTTTAGTTTCCACGGGATTAGGCAGATCCACTAATTACAATATAAGCATTATTGGTCGAATATTTGCCGAAATTGACGCAAAAAAATATTGTTCTGTCGAGCCCGATAAGAGATTTGGTTTAGACCGGTATAATTTTGATTTACTCGCCGCGCTACCTATAGATATTTTTACAGTTGACGAATCAAGGGCCCTAAACGAGGCGACTATCGAATACGAAGCAAGGACTAAAAATCTGCCTCCGGCAATTCAAAAAAAAGAATTAGAGAGACTTATTATCGAGCTGTCTTGGAAATCATCAAAAATTGAAGGTAACACCTATACGCTTCTTGACACTGAAAAATTAATTTTAGAAAACAAAACAGCTGTCGGCCACGATAGAAAAGAAAGCCAAATGATTTTAAATCATAAAGATGCCTTTAACTTTGTCCACGAGAACTCAGCGCAATTTAAAACAATCACGAAAAAAAACATAGAGGAACTGCACGCTATTTTAGTCAAAGATTTGAGCGTTGGTTTAGGTCTAAGAAAAAAACCAGTCGGCATCCTTGGTTCTGTTTACCGGCCGCTTGATAATATTTATCAAATTACCGAAGCAATTGAAGCTCTTGGCAGGACAATATCTGAAACATCAACTCCTTATGCGAAAGCCTTAATCGCTCTTCTCGGCATCAGCTATATTCAGCCATTTGAAGATGGTAATAAAAGAACCTCCAGACTTGCGGCAAACGCTGTCTTATTGGCGCATGGTTTAGCGCCTCTTTCTTACCGCAGTGTTGAGGAAAGCGATTATCGCGAAGCAATGTTGGCATTTTATGAATTAAATTCAATTATGCCTTTCAAAAAAATATTCATTGACCAATATAAATTTGCCGCTCTAAATTACGCAGTAAAGTAAAAAATTCGGCGCTAAATGTTATTATGCCGAACAAATGTTTCCATAATAACGGTAAGAGGTATTTTTTTATGATTTTTTAATAAAGGGGTTTCGGCCATTAAAAGTAATTTTAGGAATTTTGTTTATAACAGCGAAGGGAACGTCGTATTTTTTATTGTAAGGTAAATCTACCGTACAAAATAAAGCTTTTTTATAATTAAATCCTAATTTATTGGCAATTTTTTTAACAGCGCCTTCGGAATCCCCCTCTATCTCAACAAACGGTTCTAAAAATGGCCATTCATCGATTGTAATTTCAATATTATCTAATAACCATAGTTCACGCTTATTTTCCTGATAAGCTTTCCTCTTTCATATTTTATGATTTTAGCATAAAAATGTGTTAAAATAAACGATAACTTTATGCGGGGAATAATCCGGGAAATAAAAATTATTTGGAGCTATCTCGGCCAATACAAGAAGCGGGTTTATTTCGCTTCGGCCTTGGCAATGGTTTCCATTTTGGTTTCAGCCGTAATCCCTTATTTTTACGGGAAACTGGTTGACTTGGTATTCCAGCCCAACGCCACCGGCTTAATATTAAACATTCTGATAATCTGGCTGATAATGAGCGCTGTTTCGGCTGTTTTAAAGAGAATCTCCGGCTTATCCGGCAGTCTTTTGGGCGTAGATATCTATAATAATTTTATTTTAAAAGCGGCTTCCCACCTGATAAATCTGCCTTTAAGCTTTCATAAAGAAAAAAGACGGGCGAAATTTTTTCTAAAATTGACCGCGCCGCCGATTCCTTGGTCATAATTACTGACGATATTTTAATTTGGTTTTTCCCTTCGTTTATTTCTGCCGGTCTTGGAATTTTATTCTTGTTTTTTATTGAACGCCAGCTGGCTATAGCTGTAAGCTTTTTATTTTTCGGCTATATATTAATCACCATCTATAAAACTAACCCTATCGTTAAAACCCAGGAAAAATTAAGCGAAAGTTTTGAAAAAGTTTTCGGCAATCTTTATGATTCTTTTTCCAACGTCCAAACAATTAAATCCTGCGCCGGGGAAAAATTTCAAGAAGAAAAAAACGCTAAAGATTTCCGAGGCGATCTCAGCCCTGTTTATAAAAAATTTACAGCTCTCTGGCATTCGCTTCATCTTTGGCAGAACCTCTTCTTCTCAACCGGCTTTGTGGCCGTCTTCGCTTTTGCTCTTTTGCTTTTAGAAAATGGCGCGATAACGGCTGGCAAGTTAGTAATGTTTTTAGGATATTTAAATTTAGTCTATGCTCCTCTAACTGGCCTGGCTTGGTATTGGCAGCAATTCCGAACCGGCATGGCGAAGATAAAAAGAGCGGAAAAGTTCTTGGAAATTCCCGAAGAGGACTTTAATGAAAAAGGCATAATTCTGGAAGAAATTAAGGGAAAAGTAGAATTTCAAAATGTAAGCTTTGGCTATGCCGATAATCCAACCGGCCAGTTGGTTCTGGATAAAATCGCTTTTTCGGCTTTACCCGGCCAAAAAATCGCTTTAGTCGGCGGCAGCGGCGAAGGCAAAACAACCTTGGCTGATTTAATTTCCAATTATTTTAAGCCTGTTTCCGGCAAAATTTTGCTTGACAATGTTGATATCCAGAATTTAAACCTTTATTTTTTGCGAAAAATTATCGCCTATGTGCCTCAGGAAATTACCCTATTTAACGATACGGTGAAAAATAATATCCGCTACGGAAAACCTGAAGCCAACGACGAAGAAATTATCAAAGCCGCTAAAACCGCCAATGCTCACGGCTTTATTGAATCCTTTCCTAAAAAATACGAAACGCTGGTGGGAGAAAGAGGCGTTAAATTGTCTACCGGCCAAAAGCAGAGAATCGCCATTGCCCGGGCTTTAATCCGCGAGCCCAAACTTTTAATTTTAGACGAAGCCACTTCTTCTTTAGACTCCGAGTCGGAAAAATTAGTCCAGGAGGCCCTGGAAAAACTGATTAAAAACCGGACGACATTTATCATCGCTCATCGCCTGTCTACCATCAGAAAAGCGGACAAAATTTTAGTCTTGGAAAAAGGCAAGATTGTCGAAGAAGGCAATCATGAAGATCTGATGAAAAAGAAAGGCGTCTACCATAAATTCTACTCCCTCCAATTCCCCATCGATTTGTAATCTGCGCGAAGCTAAGCTTAGCACAAACTAGTACAGCCTATTTACAAAAGCGCTTAAGGTGCGGTAAAATTAAGACAGATTAGAAGTCTTAAAAATTGTACATAGGATAGAAAGGAGGAAGGCATGACTAAGCGCCGTATTTTACGCTCATATAGCCGCAAGTTTTCTCGTCGGGAAAATAGGTTCCTTGTTTTTCCAAACATTGAGTTGGAGAAATAGAACTGTCGTAAGTGTAAGTATTTTTAAATTTCTCCAAATATGTTAGTATAATTTGAAACAAGTAAATCAATTAGTTTTATGATAATTTTTACCAATCATTCCTTGCTGAAATTAAAACAGAGGGGGATTTCAAAAATTGCAGTCCTCGGGACTCTAAAATTTCCAGATTATAAATTCTCTAGTTATACGGAGAGAACAATTGCTTACAAAAAATTTGACAAATTGTATTTAAAAGTGATATACAAAATAGAGGATAAAGATATTATTGTCATTACCCAACATTGGGAAGAAAAACCAAAATTTATTAAATAATTTAATTCTATGGAAATTACCTACGATTCAAAAGCCGACGCTTTAAATCTTACTTTCAGGGAAGGTAGGGTTGCAAAAACTGTGGAAATCGCTCCGGAGATAAATTTAGATTTGGATAAAAACGGGAAGCCCCTCTATTTAGAAATTATTGGAGCGAGTGAAAAAATAGGCGAAAGAAGGGTTAACGAAATCTTGATGAGAAATCTTGCGCCCGCTGGCGTTTAATTTAAATTACGGCAAATTAAAAATACTCAGAAATTTACCGAAGTTTTTTATTTTCTAAATAAAATTTTGAAAATTCCTTTGTTTTCTAAAGAAAAGGCGATGAAACTCTGTTTCATCTTCACCCTTCGCTTATCAAGCGCCAGCGAAGATTAAGAAGAGATTTATCTCTTCGCTTCGCTCGGGTACTTGACAATATGCTTTGCTGGAGTTAGAATTAGGGTAGATTAGAATCTACAATAAAATATTGGAAAATTTCTGAAAAGGAGGAACTAAAATGGTTTTAAAAGAAAGGGTCGAACAAAAACCTGTGGCGGTAGTAGCGACTAAGACCGAAGTACCCGAAGTTTTTGAAAAAGGGATGAAGAAAAAGACAAAAGGCTACCTGCTCATCGCTCTCGGTTTAGTTGTCCTTCTCGCGGTTGGCGGATTTGCTTTCTGGCTGGGACAGAGAGGTACCGACCAAATGACGAGCACGCAGAAGGCCTTCGTTGAACAAACGACTGGCTTATCTTCGACCGAGATAGCAAAAATTGCCGAAGAGGGCAAAAAGAACGCCCAGCGATTACTGGAAGGACAAAGTGCGGCAGTTGTTGCGCCAGCCGTGCCAGTTGTACCTGCAGTTGGCTTCAAAACCGGCAACTGGACGGAAACTTTCCAAACGATCTATGGACCATTGAAAGTTTCCTATAACATCGCCCCAACGCTTAAAGATGCGATTAGAAGTAAACCGGTATTAGAAGACGGGAAGTTAAAAATATATCTTCAGAATACCTTATCAATACCGGTAGATTCTATTGCGTTTCTCAGATGGAAAGATAGAGAGGGGAAAATAATGGGAGTTAATAAGCCAACACGAGACTTCTCTCCAAACGAGATAAGAGACATTGGGGGAGCTATTGAAGGAGCATTAAGTGTTGAAATTAAAGTGGAAATAAATTGAATTTCGGCACTTACTAATAGCCCGATCTGAAAAGGTCGGGCTGTTTTATTTTTTAATTATTATCACCTTCGCCGAATCGGCATCGTTTTCGTTTATATGATTCCCTGTTTTTGTGCTTAAGTTCGAGTCGTTATCTCTAAATACCTCACACCTCCCTTCATATTTTTCGTTGTGAAAAAGTAGCGCCATATAATTACCGTCTATTTTTATTGAAGATACATTATCGTGAAGGTTAGGCTCTTTTTCTTTTTTATAATCAACGGGGTAAGTGTATTGCATTTGTTGGCCAAAATCAGGATATTTGTAATATTTCCCATCAATAAGGGGGTCGTTTATTCTTGGCAGGATTATTTCTCCGCCTTGATTTCCTTCGTTATAACTTATATTTTCGTACAGCGTTGCTCCTGTGCCCTCGGGCGTTTCACCGGGGGCGGGCTGCAGAAACACGGTGATAGAGGAAACTCCCTCATTTCTGCCGCCGGGAAAAACATTAGTCCCGCCGACAGGGAGGGTTGTATTATTAAAAAACACATCACATGTCCCAGTATAATTTTGGCCTTCGTGCAACACGGCGCCGTATTTTGCGCTCGGGTAACTGCAATAAAGTTTATCCTTAATGCCAATTTTCTCAACAGTCCCTGCTTTGCAAGTTGCGGTGTCAGTGACAAATTTTGTTACATCTTCTACGCTACAAGAGTAAAAAATTGCTCCCTGGAGTTTTACGCATTCTTCGGAAGATTCAACTACCTTGGAATCATAAGGATTTTTGAATTTAATGTAAGCCACTTCGTCTTCAAACCCGTCGGCTAGTTTTGACTGAGAGCCACTGTAGACCGAGCATTCTTTGCCTGCGCTGTCTTTGCACAGATACACTCCCGGATTTTGCCAGGCGAGTTCAATTGATTCGGCTCCTAAAAAGTCGGGGGGGACTTTACATTCACCTGAATTACCTATAATTTCTTCTTTTTTTCCTGCCCAACTTTTATTTTCATAAAGATAAACCTTCAATTCATCTGAACCTTTATAAAGATAAACCGCGCCGACATTGCCGTTTAATTTCTCCAAACTGGCGCTGCTCACTCCGAATTTAAGATAATTGACATCGGGCTTTAATTTCTCCTGACTTTCCGGACTGCCCTTGCCCAGCTTACAATTAGCTTCAGTGTCATAAATAATCACCCCTTCGTTAGTGCCTAGAATAGGATTAATAATCACTAATTGAGGGTTGATAGTGGTTAAAAGTAGATAAGAAGCCAGAATAATAATTGCGCCAATAACAGCCGACCAGATCCGATCTTGAGCATCCTTCATTGTGGATGGATTGCCGGTAGATGTCACATATTGAAACCCGGCATAGGTCATTACCCCAAAAACCACCAGACTGGAAAATGCGACGATTAGATTGAAAATATATTTTACATAGTCGGGTAAAAGAGTGCGGGTTGAACTGGGCCCGGGGATGTTGCCAACCGCCGGATAAGTTACTTCCAGCTCACGGGCAAAACTGATCCCAGCTAAAAATAAAACCGCCAAAAGCAAACTGATAAAAAATATTCTTCTGAACCTTGCCGTTTTTGCCATTAATTTATAATAACATAAACTTTTTTTAGAAACCAACTTCTGATTGGCAGCAAAAATAATTATCAGCTTTCCCTTGGCCGGAGTAACATTCAGTTTTAAGCTGAAACATCTTTGCCGTAGCGCAACTGTAAAGTTCTCGCCATAAAACTTTTTTTCTTTGGGTTAAATTGTATCGGGTCTCGCTTGAATTATAACAAACGCCAAGCTGGTTGTTGGCAGAGCTAAGGTTTTTTTTAATTTCAGAAATTTTCAATTTATCTTCAGCTTTTTTTTCTTCAATTAAATCAACTACCTCTTGACGGATTTGAACAATTCCCCTGAGAATTGACGAGTCGTAATTGTCTTTCAGAGAAGTAAATATACTATCTATCGCGGAAGAAAGATTAATAATTTGAGATGTTATATTAGATATTTCTGATTTAGGGTCAGCGGTATCCTTGGTGCCGGGAGTCCCAGAGCAAGATTTATCAGGAATTTCGCAATAATAATTATAGCAAGTTGCCGGCTCCTCTTCGCTACCGCAATCATAGCTTTCTTCCCACTTATTACAACCGGCTGAAACAGCGCAATTATAACTTTTGATTTCATTTATCAAACTTTTAATTTGAGGTTTTTCTGAAGTGGGTTTTTCGTCAAGATTTTTAATCTCCTTAATTCCGGTAGCCCCATTGATAATACCGACTGCTGCTCCAAATATGTTTTGGGTTTTTTGCTGAAAATTATCTATTAGATCAATTAATTTTTTCCCGAGTTCTTGAACATCGTCAATCGCCTTGCCAATGGGAATTTCCGGGCCGCAAGAACTGCTCTTATTTTTTAAAGTGGGCTGTTTTTCTTTAAGCTGACCCGTTTCCTGGAGAATTTTATTTAATTCTTCTTCGCCGGGTATTTTGCCCAAAGAGGCTCCGGGAATTGAAAAAATTTGTTCAGCGCAGTAAAAAGTGGCCGAGGGATAAGGATTAGAAGAGTCGATATTTACATAATCGCCGTATGGCCGGAGGGCTTCTGTTTTTTTGATAATTTTTTCTTTTTCCAAAAATTCGCGGTACTGCCAAAAATCGCTGTAAGTCATTATCTCATTTATTTTTCCTTTGGCGCTTACTTGAGTGGAACAACTTTTAGTTTGCTCTTCGGCATTCAAAATATCTTGATAAACTTTTTTAAGGCCGATAATTTTTTCTTTCTCTTCCGGCGCGGTCCCTTGCATTTCTATTTCTAGTTTTTTCTGCTGATAAACTAATCCTTTTTGTTTATCCTTCTCATCTTTTAAAATTATTTCTATTTCGCCTAAATTATCCGGCGAATATAATTTTAAGCAGGCCTCGTCAACTTCGCCAATTTTAACAGCCGAAGAAGAATAAATTGATTGGCAAACCTCTTTTTCTTTTTTAAAAATTTCTATTTTCTTTTGCTCAATTTCTCTATTTTTCGCTAAAATCGCTCCCTTATTATTTGAACAAGGTTCGCCACTGCAATATCCGCCGGCCGGCTTAGGGCTTGGCGGGGTAACCGGACAATCCTGAAAATAACCGCAGCTGAGTGTGAAAGGCTTGGTGTTTTGACAGCCACATTGACTGACTAATTTTTGTATTTCTTCAGCTAAGTTTGCCGTAGAACTAACCAACTTTTCCAATTCTTCACTAAGCCTTTTTGTTTCTTTAGCCGAAGCTTCCGCCTCCTCCAAAACCTTCTCAATTCTGGCCATTCTTATTTTAGAAAACATATCTCCTGCTAAACCGCCGACGGGAATCTCGGTATAATGCAAGATCCCATCTTCTGACGATGGCGAAGAAGCGAGAGGAATATTAACGCCTTTAAGTTCCGGCAGATCAAAAAAAGTTAATTGAGGATTTATTGTAGTTAAAATCAAATAGGAGCCAAGCAAAACTGAAAGCCCCAAAGCCGCTCCGCTGATTCTTTCTTTAGCGTCTTGAATCGCCGCCATGTTGCCAGCCGAGGTTAAATAACGAAAACCGGCATAAACCAAAACCCCAAAAGCAATAAGCCCGGACAAGATAATTGAGATGTTAAAAATATATTTTATATATTGGGGAAGTGAAATTGTCGTTACCGTCGGCTTGATCCCGCCGATTTCAGGGTAATTCACTTCCAACCCTCTTTCTGCCAAAGTAAAATTTGCGGCTGATAATAAAAAAACAAAAATCAATATAAACCAAAAAAACTTTTTTCTGATCATTGATATATAATACCAAATCCAAGAGTTTTCCCCAACTTTGGTTGTTGCAGATTTTACTTGTGGTATAATAATATAATTATGTTATTTGAAGCAGTTTTTGGAGCCATTCTTTCAGCTGTTAATTTTATAGTGGGCGGCTTGGTCGCCATAGCTGGCGTGATTACAAGTTTGTTTTTAAGTTTGGCTGTCAATATCTTAAACGCAGTTATCTCCACTGGTTTTATTTCTCTCTCTTATACTAACCCTGCCACTAATCCCTTCATCTCTATCGGCTGGGAATTAACCCGCGGCTTAACTAATATTATTTTTGTCTTGGCTCTTTTAGCAATTGGCCTGGGCACGGCCTTTAAGATGAACGACTACCAGGCAAAAAAAGCCCTGCCTATGTTAATTATCATTGCCATTTTAATTAATTTTACGCCGGTGCTTTTGGGATTAATCGTTGACGCTTCAAATATCGTGATGAATTATTTTTTAAGCTCCGGGTTTCAAGGTGGCAATGTTTTGGAAAATCAATTATCACAAATTGGCAATTTATGGGCGCCAACGGCAGAAGGAGCTCTTGATCCGGTCGTTCAGGGCAATAAATTTATAGGTCTTTTAGTTGTCGTTTCTTTCAATGTAATCGCCGCTTTAATCTTTTTTATTTTTGCCGCCATATTTTTGATGCGTTATGTGGTCATTTGGCTTTTAGTCATTCTATCTCCTATCGCTTTCGCCTGTTATATTCTGCCTAAAACCCGGAGTGTTTTCAACCAATGGTGGAAGCAATTTACACAATGGACGTTTGTCGGGGTAACCGCTGGCTTTTTCCTTTATTTAGCTAACCAATTGATTAACTTAATTTTAGGCGAAGGCGCAAATAAAATTGCTTTTGCTAGTCGAACCGGCGAAGGGTTGGGTCTTATAAATTCTATTTTACCTTGGGCGATAATAATTATCTTTCTGATATTAGGACTGCAAGCCGCCATGTCTTCCAGCGCCCAAGGCGCAAATTTCGCCATCAACGCAGTTAAAAAAGCGCCGCAAAATTTTGCCAAAACTAGAATAGGAGGAAAACTCTTAGGCGGCGCGGCTGCCGGAATGCAAAAAGGATTAGGAGGTTTTGCCCCTCAACTAGAACGATTAAAGAAAATTCCAATGGTAGGCAAGGGATTAAATTGGGCCACTAAACCTCTCGGCTGGACGACCAGGGGACTTAATAGGGTCGTCGGGCCGAAACTTATTGAATACGCTGGTAAAACAGGAAAAATTGCTTTACCGCAAGGTTTTGAAAATTGGACTGGACCCCAACAACAAGCTTGGTCTGATGCCCGAAATTTAGATAAAAACGACAGACTCAGAGTGGGTTCTAAAATGGGAGGAAATCTTGAATATACTAGCGATGATTTCCGAAAGAGAGTAAAAGATAGCGCGAGCTCTGCTATTATGAAAGAAGACTTCTCTTACCAAGAGGAAGCTAAAGCCATTGCAAAAGTCTTCCCGGAGATTATTGGAGAAAAAGTGCGAGAGAGTATGAAGCTTTTCGGCAAAAAAGGAATTGACAGATCAGCAGCATTAAAGACTGTGCGGGAAGACATAGACGCCGCGCTCAAATTTATACGATCAAATTTAAACCTAACCGACGATAATTCGGTGATTAGTTTGGGTCTAAAATTAAAATATATAACACCAGATGACGTATCAAAGGATCGAATGAAAGCCTTAAATAATGTAAATGAAAAATTAAAGAACGAAGCGGCTGCAGCAACTTATGTGAGAGACTTTAAGGCGGGGGATATTGGGAAAATAGCTAATACTAAAACTCTCGGCACGAGAACGGGATTCATTTTGGGAAACCCGAATAATTTTCAAAAAATAGTAGATGAACATGGCGTAGGAGCATTAAAAGATGCTGTTGAGGGAGATGGAGGATTAAACGACGCGACAAATACTGCAATTAAACTGGACAAATTCTTTGACACAAATAAATATGCTAGCAGTTTTTTCAAAAACCCCGCTCTTAGTCATGTTGACTTTGCTGGTCGAAGCCAAATGCGTGACCCCGATGACCAGCCGACTAATAGGCTTGACCTTTTCGAAAAGAAAAGGAAGATAGAAGATTTATTAAAAAAAGACCCATTAGCCGAGGGATATAGCAATTTACAAAAAGAAATAAAAGAATTAGACCAAACGAGGCAAGAAATAATTCAAAAGATAGCGAGAAATGAAGTTAAGGAAATAGCGCAAGCTAGAAGCCAAATTAATAAAATCGAACAAGAGCTTATGCGAAATGCTGATCTTTTGATAAAAAATGAAGAGATGATTGAAAAAAATCCGACTTCAAGGGAAACGTTGAAAGAAGTTGAAAGAATAAGAACGCAGCCGACAAATAAAAAATCGAAAAGAAAATAACAGCACTTTAAAATAAATAGTGGGAGATGCTTTGCATCCCCCACTATGAGAACGATTATTCTTCGTCCCCTTGATTTTTCCCTCCTTTCGGTTTTCCCTTTTTTCCCTTTTTCCCCTTTAGTTTGCCGACAGGCTTGCCATTGTTTAGCGCCTGTAGGCGAGCTATTTCCTGAGGATCAATTTCTCCCTTAACTTTTGGGGTCCGGGGTTAGCCCGGCATCTCCTTTCTTATCCGCCTCTCCCACCACTACGATCTTCTTCCCCTCCGCCCCGGCGGTGGATTCGCCTGCCAGCTTCGCCTTCGCAAGCTCCGCTGCTGCCGCTGCTGCTGCCGCTTCCGCCCCTTTCACCAGTGCTGCCGCCTTCTCTTCCTTGATCACACACCACGGACAGCGAGGCTGCTCGGGAGTGGGCTGATACTTAAAGTGATCGTCGGGACATTCCACCAGTGTTCCTCGCTCCTGACCCCGCCTCGTCTCCGGCCGCCTCGTAGCCGCTGACGTGGCCGAGGTTGCTTCATGGCGAACCGTTGTTCCTACCCTTTCGGTCCCCACACTCACATTTTCCCCCGTCAACCTCTTTCCCATCCGGGTATTGGCTTCCCGCTGAGCCGCCAACTTCGCCTTAACCTGGTCGGTGAGATCGAGAACTTCTATCTGCTTGCGAAGTGCCCGACCTTTCAGTGTCGCACGCTTCGTTTCAGCGACCAAGTCCTCGATATCTTCCGATAGAGGACTAAATGCCCCCGACAGTTGTCGGGCCTGCTGATCCGCTGTCTGAATTTCCTCCAATATGTCCGTGTTATCGTCTTGCGGAGTAAGCGGAGTAGAAGTAGGAGTAGGACCAATGGGTTCCTTTTGCCAAAAACGCCATTTCATGTGTTACCTTCCTTTAAATTTTTAATACTTATATTATATACCCTATAATAAATTTGTCAACCCCAATGCTTAAAAAATACACTTCGGAACAATTTTGGAAATTATGAAAATCCCTCAAAAACAATACTTTGTTTTAATTGACGAATCCGGGACATTGCCAGACATAAAAGATAAATTCATTGTTATCGCCGGAGTAAGATTAGAAAAAATGAAAGAGGCATTGGATTTAATCAGCAGAACATTAAAAACACTGCGCCAGAGAAAAATCAAAATTAAGGAAGTAAAATTTTATTATGCTGGAGAAAAAACTAAAAGACAAATTCTTTCAGGAATAATTTCAACGGGCCTGGAAATTTTTGCCATAGTAGTGGATAAAAAAAGAAGGAAAATCCCCGATACGCCAGAAAATTTTGCCCTACTCGTTAGCGAAATAATCAACGAAATAAATCTCTGGCAACCAGAGACAAATTTAAAAATAATTATTGACAGGCATTTTCATGAGAAAAACAAAGAGAACGATTTTAACAAATTTCTTCAAAAGGGCGTAAAAAGAAACGCAAATTATACTATTCAGCACATAAACAGCAATCAAAATTTGATAATAAATTTAGCTGACTTCTCAGCTGGAGCAATTTTAACAAAGTACAACAAAAATAATTCCCAATTTTATGATATTATCAAAGAAAGTATTTTATTGGAAAAAATTATCAATTGGCCGGAATTAAAAAGAAAAAGTTTATATAAAAAAATCCCCTGAACCGGTGCAAGCACCCATCCAAGGAATCTAATTTAAGATTAACAAATCCAATCTATTTGTCAATAGCGCAAGCGAAGCGAAGCGCGAAGATGAAGCAAAGCTTCATCGCCAACAACAAATATGCTTAAAAAATACACTTCGGAACAATTTTGGAAATTATACGAAAAGCTTCCTCAAGAATTAAAGGACGCGCTTTTTGCCGACGAAACCGGCAATAATATTTATGAGGTTTGCCAAAGAAACGAAATTGGCGAAAATTTAGAGGATATTGTTGATTTGGTCGGCCAAGTTCTAGCCGGCGTTTTAGCGCCGGATGATTTTCAAGGAATTCTGGAAAAAGAATTAAAATTGGAAAAAGAAACCGCTAAAAAAACGGCGCAGGAAATTAACAGATTTATCTTCTATCCGGTCAGAACCGAATTGGAAAAATTATACCAAACAAAAGTAACGGCGCCGGTTGTTGAAGTCAGACTTCAACAAAAACCGCAACCAACCGCAACCGGACCCAAAAAAGATGACACATACAGAGAACCGGTAGAGTAAATCCAAAGCACAAAGCATAAAATCCAAAATAATAATTAAATGAGCGAAATTAAAAATTCGAAACAATACGACTTGGAAGACAGGACTCTTAAATTTTTAAAAGATATTATTAAATTATGCAAGAAATTACCAAGAGATACGGTCAATATTGAAATAATTAAACAACTCATAAGATCGTCCGGTTCAGTAGGGGCAAACTATAGAGAAGCCAATGAGTCAATAAGCAAGAAAGATTTAAGTCTAAGAATCAAAATTTCCCGCAAGGAAGCAAAAGAAAGCCACTACTGGCTGCAAGGTCTATTAGAAGCAAATATTAATTTTAAATCAGAAATTGAACCGTTAATAGACGAAGCATTGCAACTAGCCAGAATTTTTACGGCGATAATGAATAAAGTAAGTTTATAATTTTTAGTTTAAGATTTGCAATTTATTTTGGATTTTGAAATTTAAATTTTGGATTTTAATTGTATGAGATTTACAATACCACAATTTATTGAACACGAAGCGAAAATTGTCGGACCTATGACTTTTAAGCAATTTATTTTTGTCGGCATGGCCGGAGCGGCTATTTTTCTTTTGTATTTTTCTATAGCCAAAGCCAACTTCCTGCTCTTTTTATTTTTATCCATAATAATACTGTCATTGGCCATTGCCTTGGCTTTTGTCAAAATAGGCGGCCGGACGCTGCCGGTTATTTTAGTCAATATTTTCAGATTTTTAATCGGCCCGAAAAAATACATATGGCGCAAGTAGCAACCCAACAATTTTTAGAAATAGACCAAATAAAAGAAGGGGTTTTGGTTATGAAAAACAACTCTTTGCGGGGCGTTATTATGACCTCCTCTTTAAACTTTGCCCTGAAATCAGAAGATGAGCAAAATGCCATTATTTACCAATTTCAGAATTTTTTGAATTCTTTGGATTTTTCCGTTGAAGTTGTTATCCAATCCCGCCGGCTGAATATAACCGGCTATTTGGAAAAACTGAAAGAGCTGGAGAAAAACCAGCAGATAGAACTGTTAAAAGTCCAAACTGAAGAATATCGAAAATTTATTGAAGAGCTGATTAGCGGCGGATCAATTATGGCAAAGAATTTTTTTGTCGTTGTGCCGTTTACGGCGATCGGACTCCAGCGCATGGATGAAGAACAGTTTCAGAGGGCAAAATCGCAGCTCTGGCAACGCTTGGAATTCATATCTATGGGATTAAGAAATTGCGGGCTTCAATGTTCTCCTTTGGGAACCGGCGAGCTGATTGATTTTTTCTGGTCAGCTTATCATCCGGCGGAAGCCGAAGTGGGATATCATCCGGAAGTCCCGCCGGAGTTAATAAAATGAAAATACCATTTTTAAAAATTAGACAAAAAGAAGAGCCAAAAAAGATTTTTGAAACGCCGCCGGTGAATATTAAAGACCTTATTGCTCCCTCTTCAATAATTTTAGCCGCAGATCATATAAAACTCGGCGAACGGCTGGTCAGGTCATTCTTTATCTTTTCTTATCCAAGATATTTAAGCACAGCTTGGTTTTCACCTATTATTAATCTGGATATCCCGATGGATATCGGTTTTCATATCCACCCCATTGATACCAGCCAGATATTAAAGCAATTAAGAACAAAAGTGACCCAAGTCCAAGCGGAAATTATGGAAAAAGAGGCGAAAGGACTGATTCGCGACCCGGCCTTAGAAACCGCTTACCAAGATATAGAGTCATTAAGAGATTCCCTGATGACTGCCCAGGAAAAAATGTTTAAATTCGGCCTATATCTGACCGCCTACGCTGTTACGGAGAAAGAGTTAAAGGATGTTGAAACAACTTTAAGGTCAATTTTAGAATCCAGATTAATTTATATCAAACCGGCTCTTTATCAACAGAGAGAGGGGTTCAACTCTTGCCTGCCCTATGGGCTAGATCAGCTTCAAGTACACACATCAATGAATACTGAACCATTGTCATCTACCTTTCCCTTTGTCTCTTTTGATATAAGTTCTAATGACGGCATTTTATACGGCATAAATAAACACAATAACTCTTTAATTTTATTTGACAGGTTTAGTTTGGAAAACGCTAACTCGGTTATCTTCGCTAAATCCGGTTCGGGAAAATCTTATGCCATTAAATTAGAAGTTCTGCGATCTCTGATGATGGGTGTTGATTCAATTATTCTTGACCCGGAGAATGAATATCGATCTTTAGCCGAAGGCGTTGGCGGCTCTTTTTTCAATATTTCTCTGGCATCAGAAAACCATATCAACCCTTTTGATTTGCCATCTCCCCGGGAAGACGAAAAGCCGGAAGATGTTTTAAGATCAAATATTATTAATCTGGTCGGGCTTTTGAGAATTATGCTGGGCGGCTTAACCCCCGAAGAAGACGCAATTATCGACCGGGCTATAAGCGAAACCTACGCCGCCAAAGATATCACTCCCCAAACAAACCCGGAAAACTGGCAAAAAAATATTCCCTTGATGGAGGATCTGGAACAGGTTCTCGAAGGCATGGAAGGAGGAGAAAGTTTGGTAAAACGGCTGCGGAAATTTACCAAGGGAACT
>ERZ1292645.193-Hain-H14-02um-R2-193-length-26359-cov-8_pt1 | contig 26359 bp, 19 predicted proteins | sample MGYA00564401_ERZ1292645 | MGnify/ENA primary metagenome ERZ1292645 (study PRJEB36523, sample SAMEA6512644) | groundwater metagenome | collected 2019-01-09 | study: AquaDiva: Metagenomics assemblies of 32 groundwater samples | reverse complement strand
GTTGTATGTTCATACAAACACCTCCTTTAATGATTCTCGCTTCGCCCCGCTGTTAGCACTCTCTTGCTTAGAGTGCTAATTATAAACAAAAAAAGAAACTTGTCAAGTTTTTTTTAAGATTTTTTCAAAAAATAATTTTATCAGGCGCGGCCTGAAAATTAAAATACAGCTCCACATTGCTAAATCATACAAAATTATGCAAGGAAAATGTATTAAAAAACCGCGGAAAGATTCATTTTTGATAATTGTCCGATAGCGATTTTTAATTAAATCTAAGTGCAGGGCATCATTAAGGTATCTTCTGGCAAATGGCTTGCCTATACCTTGCGGCTCTCTTACCGTGGCTCCGCGAATATGATAGGCAATAGCAGAAGGAATATAGTATCCCCGCCAGCCTAAGCTTTGCGCCCTCCAGGCAATATCCAGGTCTTCGTAGAAAATCCTGAAATCCGAATCAAAATATTCGGAGTTGGACTTAAGTTCATCTAACATCTTCTTAGAATAAAAAGCAGCCGCGCCGTTTACGCCGAAGATATATCCCTCTTCATCAAATTGGCTGATATCCGGGTTTCCATATCCTCTTTCTCTTGCTGTCCGCCAACAACTCAAAGATAGCCCTGCGCTGTCAATAGTCTTTCTGTCACTGCGCAAAAGCTTACCGCTGACCATGCCAATTTTCTTATCGGCGCTAAATCCTCTTAAAGCATTTTCAATAAACCTTTCATCTAAAATCACATCATCATTAAGACATAAGATAAACTCTCCTTTACTCTGGCCTATGCCAAGATTAAGCGCAGAACAATAAAAAGGATCCTGAAAATTTGAATGGAGGGAAACTTCCGGGAAAACTCCGGCAATTTCTCTTTCCAGGCCCTGATTATAGTTATTGTTAATAACGATAACTTCTAAATTATTGTAGCTTTGTTTTCTTACGGAAACCAAACAAGGCTTCAAGTAATCTAATCTTCCGCAGGTCACAATGACAACGGTTACAATTTTATTAGCTAGATTATTCATTTTACGCTATAATTATAACATAATGTTGCATTTTTTCTTAATCTTGTTGTTCATCCGTCCTTTTATCTCATCCCCGGCTTTTCCTTACGCCGATTCAATTTATTGGCTATTGCTATTTCTTTTCCTGCTTTGCCGGATAATATTAAAAGGCCTGCCCTTAAATGAGAGTAAAGCTGTAAAATATCCGCTTGTCCTTTTTATTAGCGCATTGCTTGTTTCTACCTTCTTTTCTGATAATAAAACTGCCGGCTTATGGCTTTGGCTAAATGGAAAGCCAAACCATTGCCTTGCCGGCTTAAAAGAACTTCAGAAATATACGGCTTATCTTCTTATTTTCTTAATAAGCGCATCGCTTACTAATAAAGAGAAAACAAAAATTATCCGCACCTTTATCCTGTCAGGATTTATTATCGGGCTCTTAACTATCTATCAGTATTTCTTTGGATTCCAGCATCTTTTAGATTATGCCATTAGGCAAGGAATAACTAATCAATTTGCTTTAGATTACATAGTGCGAAAACGGGTGTTTTTTCCTTTTGTTACACCTAATGCCTTAGCCGGATACTTAATTATGATTATCCCGCTTACCCTGATCTCCAGGCAAACAATCTTACTGCTTATACCTCTAATACTTGGCCTTTTTCTTACCCAGTCTCTGGGCGCGCTTTTAAGCCTCTTCCTTGGTACAATTATATACTTTTATCTACGGGGAAAATTTAAAAAAAGGCGGCTTTTCATTATTTTGGGATTATTAGCGCTCGCAGGATTTATTTTTATTACGAGAATGGGGACGCAAAAGGAGCATTTCCAGCTGTCCTTTTCAACCGCAATGCGGCTAAGCTATTGGCGGGAAACCATTCAACTGATCAAATCCCATCCTTTTATCGGCGCAGGGCCGGGAAATTTTGACCTTGCAGACTCCCGTTACGCCCACAACTCTTACTTACAGCTCTGGGCAGAAACGGGGATATTGGGGATAGGCGCATTTATCTGGTTGCTTTTTTCAATATTCAGGGCCGTTTCTAAGAATACCAATTACCGGGGCGAGAAAAATACGAATATCTGCCTTTATACCGCAAGCATTATTTTTCTGATGCATAACTTTATTGACTTTACCTTCTTCTTGCCGGAAATCGCCCTTATCTGGTGGCTCATATCAGGGCTGACTATCTCTGCTGTTAAACCCTGCCTGCCGTAGGCAGGCCTGCCTGACAAAAAGCAATCCCAGCACTAGAACCAATGGAGTAAGAAATTAAATGTGGCTACGATGGTGATTGCACCGAGCAGACAAACGTCCATTGGCCCAAATGCCACACCCCGCAATATACACTGTTGGGGCCAAAGGGGCCCGGGCTACCAGACTTACACGCCACCAGCGCTCCCTCCTCAGGTTTGCCCCTCACCAGCACAATCAGCTGGGGCACGGCCCATTTTTTCTTTTTTAACTCTCTCTCTCTCTCTGCATCGCCGCCTCCTGTTTATCTCAAACGATACCTAACCCATACCGACAACCGCAGGACAAATCTTAAGTCCTTAGCAACCCTATCTCAGCCGTTTGATATAATTCCTGATTTCATCGTGGCTGCCTAAAATGGTAAATACTGCCAGATTCTCGGACTCAACCCAGAGGATACGAATTTTATCAGAAACCCTTGCTTCAAAAATCCCGGCATTAGCTTCCTGAAAAAGCTTCTTTATTCTTAAACCATAGGGCGCAGAATGTGTGGTGTAATAATCTCTTATCTGTTTGTCCGCGAGAATTATTAACCCTTTTTCTTGTTGGGGAAAGCGATCAAACCGTTTAAGGTAGTCTTTTTTATAGCGAAAATCCATTGGGCTAATTTTTTCTTGCGCGCCGGGCGAGAAAACCTTCCGCCTCTTTTACAGTAACTGTGATATCACCCTTTTCTTCTTTTAGCGCCTTTTTCTTAAGCCGCTCCAAATCCTCTACGGGAATACGTTCTTCGATATCCACCGGCTTAAGATAGATTATCCCTTGCGCATACTCTACCTCTAGATAGTCTCTGCCCACTTTAAGGCCTGCTCTTTCTACTATTGGTCTGGGTATGGTTATCTGATTACCTCGTGTTAATTTAGAGAGCATCTTTTCTCACCTCCATTACAAATATAGCATAAAATAGTAATTAAGTCAAATACTTTTTTACTATTATACTTTATAACCTTTCCAGCAAATCCGCCACCTTCTTACTCTTATCAAACTCAAGCACATAGCAGGGGACCTTCTCGGAAACACTTTCCATAAGAGAAAGCGTCTTCTGCCACCAATCAACCGTGACAAAAGGCCTGACCAGAAAAAGCAAGAGCCTTTTGGTTATTTCTTTTTTATCAGCTATTGGTATAATATGATTCCCGCGTGATTTCCGAAGAAAGAAAATGGCCTTTAAAGAAACCGGCTGGCTTGAAACATCAGGCACATTGCCATGGCTCCAGGTGCCGTAAATCTTAAAACCTTCCTTATGTCTACGGATAATCATCCGGTCATCACAGAGCAGTTCGGCCTTATCTTTTAAAAGCCTGGCTATTGTGGACTTGCCTGCTCCAGAGTGGCCGGCAAAAAGCAGGCCCCTGCCCCCTAAATTTACCCCGCAGGAATGCAGGATACAACCCTGCCTGTCCGCTAAAAGCTGTGCCAGAAGTATCTGGTCAGTAGGAAAGAGGGTAAGGGAATGCAGGTTACCTTTAAGAAAAATCTCTTCGCTATTATTGTATATTCTGGCTCTGGTATGGTTATGGTTAAAGACTACTACCCGGTGCAGGCTTTTATCCTGCCGGATAGGCGAGATACCTAAATAAATCCAGGAGTTACCTTTTTTATAGACGGCCCAGGGCGCTTTACGATAAACCGGAGTACCTAAATCCTTTTCCCTTAAATCCGGAAGAGAAAAATGATGCCTGATTGAGACCGTATCTTCTCCCGGGGCATCCACGGCAAAGAGCTTAAACTTAGGATTAAAGGTCTCATCAGTTATACTTAAGTCAGATTCTACCTGGAGTGTAATCTCAGCGATGCGATAGTAACGTCGGTGTTTTTCCCTCCAGGTCTCTTTAAAAATTCTGTTTTCTTTTGCCACCGCGCACAGATACCCTACAGGAGCGGAAAAACGGCGATGCTCTAAATATCCGTAGACCGGACAAAAGCGGCAATCCCGGCGGAATTCACAAGTTCCGCAGTTTTCCTGATACTCTTTTGCCGGCTTCACCTTCTCCGATAAAGAAGGGATAAATTCCTCCCAGGCCGTTTTAAAACTGCCTTTTCTTAAGTCATAACGCAAGCCCGGCTCTTTGATATAACAGCAAAAGCTCATCTTGCCATAAGGGTCAATATGAAAATCCCGCCTGACGGAAATGCAAGAGGCAAAAAGCCCGCCATACTTATCTGGCAGAGAGCAATTTTTATCCCCTTCCTCTTCCATCCATTCTTCATAAGACAAATCCGGCTTATCTAACTCTATCACTTCTTTAGGCGGCAGTCTCTCTTGTCTTATCTCTTTGTTCTTCTCTAAAGAGCCGGAGGCAGAAAGATAGAGCCAGCTTGCTCCTATCCTGTAATGGCGGCTTAAGGATTCTGCCAGTTTGAGCATTTCTTTAAATTGATGATAGTTATCCTTCATTGGGATAATCTGAACGGTAAATCCGGCTCTGGCCTCTTTTAAATAAGCAAACCCCTGCATCGCAGCCTCAAATGAACCCGGACTGCGGGTAATGTAATCATGCACCCGGGCAGTTGCACCATAGAGCGCTATCATCTTGACGCCCTTTCTCCTTAACAGCCTGGCAATTTCCGGAGTAATCAGGACGCCGTTGGTATTCAGAGAATACGAACAGCTATGGCGGCTAATGTAATCAAAGAGCTCTGGGAAGTCCGGCCTGAGCATTGGTTCTCCGCCGGAGATAGACCATCTGCGGCAGCCCTCTTTTCTTGCCGCGTCAACAATCTGTTTTATTTCCTCAAAAGAAAGCTCATCCTTTTTTTCTTTCGCCTCCGGCGCAAGCCATAGCCAGCAGTGCCGGCAGTTATTATTACAGCGGTAGGTAAGGTCAAGGCTGCCCTCTAAGGGAAGGCGGGGTAAATTATTTATTTTTGTTATTTGCAGATATTCTTGTGACATTGACTAATAAAGGAAAATGGTCGCTGTCCCTATTTTCCCCTATTTTCCGTGGCGTGGCCCATTTTTTCTTTTTTAACTCTCTCTCTTCTTTTGGCATATTCTCATCCCCCTCTCTTCCTATTCCCACGCATCACTTGACTATTAAAAGTTGCGTTATAATAATTTTATGGTACAATAAATTATGAATAAAAAGGTTTTTGAGGTTTCTTCTACACATACGCCCAACGGCAAAGGTCGTAATTTCTGGAGAAAGAAGTGCTTTCTTGAAAGAATCGACGCATTGGAAAAATTAAGGATAATTATATTTGGTTATGATCCGTCTACCTCCAGATTTCAGAGAACTCTTACGATTACTCAACTTAAAAAGGATTAAGTATTTAGTCATCGGCGGCTATGCTGTTGCTCTTTATGGATATCCCCGCGCCACCGGCGATATTGATATCTGGATTGCCATTTCAGACGATAATGCACAAAAAATTGTTGAAGCTTTAAAAGAATTTGGTTTTAACATCCCTCAATTAAAGAAAACTTTATTTCTGGAAAAAGAAAAAAATATAAGGATGGGAGTTCCTCCTTTGCGTATAGAGATTTTAACCTCTATAGACGGGGTTAAATTTTCTGAGTGTTATAAGAATAAAAAGACGATAGCCATTGATAATATCAAAATAAATTTTATCTCCCTTGGCGATCTCAAGAAAAATAAAAAAGCCAGTGGTAGATATAAAGATTTAGATGATCTCGAACATCTATAATCTTCGCCGTATAATATGCATGTTTCTATAAAACAATAACCAATGTCACCTTATCCTCTCCTTCCAGTTTATTACCTCCCAGCCATTTTCAACATTATTCAGCAATCCCAGAAACCTTGCCTGGATATGAGCAATCTCACAGAGATACTCAACAGGTGTATCTAAAGTTCCGTGCTCCATACAGGATTTTGCCGGGCACTGTTCACACAAACCCTTTAAGAAACAGCTCCCGCAGCGCCCAAGATATTCCTGGTTATCTGTTCTCATCTCTCTCATCCGGGGGAAAAAATCGCTTAAGCCGCTTTTCAGAGAGCCATTTTCTAAAGCATAAACTGTCTTGGGATGCCTAAACATCATACAGGCCTGGAATTTCCCGTAGGCATCTACGCATCCGCCGCCGCAGCCGGCGCCGCAGGAGAAAAGCTTGTCATCAGAAGGGCCGATAAACTTAGAGCAGAACTCCCGCATCTCTTTTAAATATTTATCCTTTCTGCGGGTTAAGATTTTTAACCCCTCCTCCGGAGAAACCCTTAAGCTTTTTATCAACTCATTCTTTTTACCATTTTCTCTGGCGCGCAAATCAAAGAACATAGAATAAGACGGCGGCTCATCCATCCCCACAACATTAGCCGCCCAATGCTCAAATTCTTCGAGCTCGGCCTTATTAGGAGGAAGTAAAGCGCTCTTCACCACAAAAGGAATCCTTTTTTCTAATAACAGGTCTATTCCTCTGAAGGCAGCGCTAAAGGAGCCGGGCGTGCGGGTTATGGCCTCATAAGAAGTTTTTTTCATTCCATAGACACTAACCTCAATCTTCTCTAAAGGCGGAATACGGGAAAATAACTCGGCTAAGTAAGCCGTAATCAGAGTGGCGTTGGTAAAAAGCAGAACCTTTAAGCCCAGCCGCCGGGCAAAAATGTATAATTCTTCAAAATCCTCTCTTAAAAGCGGCTCTCCTCCGCTAAAGCGCACTGTCAAACAGCCTAAAGAAGCAGCCTCGCTTAGAATACGTTTTATCTTTTCTGTAGAGAGCTCTTTTCCTTTAGCCGGCGACCCTTGAGGCAAATTTATGTAGCAGTGGATACAATCAAGATTGCAGCGCTCGGTCAGTTCTATATCTAACCGGCCCAAAAGCGGCGCCCCTTGCTTCCATAAGGAAAACTTATCTATTCTTTGTTTGCTGATATAAGGGTTCATTGCGGGTAGGGTATAAATTTTAAACCTTCTTCTTTTAGTTTTTCTTCTAATCCCAATTTTCTATAGCCAATTTTAACATACAAATAAATAATCGCACAGCTTTTCTTGTCTATTTTAACCGTGGCTGCCTCCTGGCCATTTACCCTGGCCCTGATAAGACAAAAGTCCTCTGTCTCTAGTTCTTTGGCAATCTTTATATTTCTGTCTTGAAAAACAGCCCTGATCATCCGGGAATAAATTCCCGATTCTTGCAGACTCATGGCTATCCTTTTCAGGAAATTCCTGCCGGAAAGGATGAATCCTGACAAAAAGTAAAGCTCACCGTATAGCCACCTGCCTTTTAAGGGCATTATCCGTTCTCCCCTTTTTATAGCGACAGCTACTCCCAGAACATCCTCTCTCTTTATAGCTTTATCTAAGGTAAAGTTATTATCGCCCTTGGTGGATAAATATTCTCCCTTTAATCTCACTAAACGATGAAAGGTCTTAGCTACAAGGTTATTACTAAAACAAATTATCTCCCCCTTAAGCGGCTCTCTCTTTTTAAAAATAACCAGGTCGCCGTCTTTGATATTAGGATACATACTCCAGCCCCAGGCCCTGGCTACGGATAAACCCTGCCCTCCTTTTTCTTCCCTGGTTAATTTAGTTTTTATCTTTCTTTTTCTATAGTTACTTCTAAAAAGACTTATCCAGCTGCAAAAAGGGATATAAATAAAACGCAGGCCGTAGAGCCATTTTGTCTTGCTTTGATATGGCTCCAGCCCGTGAAATTTGGCGAATTGCTCTAAGGGAATATTCATAATGTATTTAATCGGCTCACGGTAAGTATCATAGAGCAGGAAATGGCTCTTGAGATAATTCTCCTTTATTTTTTCGTTTAGCTTAAGAGAAGCCAGATTATTGGCAATGAACCTTTCCATAATTGCCCTTTTCCCTCTATCCAGAGATATTCTCTCTAATCCATCATCAAAAAGGCCTGAGTTTAAAAATGCCTTTCCCTGCAGGAGAAGAAACCCGGCACAGGAAAACAAACCATATTCCCTGCACACGGACAAAAAATAATCCCAATCAAATTCTTTTACATACTTTTTAAAGAGAAAGGCAATATCCAGAATATATTTCAGGCAAAACGCCTTGCCAAATCTTCTTTGATGCAGGGCTAAGCTAAAGAAAGTATCCTCCGGCGAAAGCACCCCCACCCGGCCGAATTTTGTGTCAATATCTTTTGCCCTCTGCCAGCTTTCTTCTAAGGCCAGCCGGCCATTCCTTTTAAAATCTAAAGACCAGTGCGCCTCCAGGAGAGCTCCCTTTTCGCCTTCTTTCTTTTTAACAAATGTTATATGGCATTGGCTCTGTCGCCAGTAGGCCTCTTTAAGGCCAAGCAATTCTTTCTTATAGCCAATCCTCTCCAGAACCACGGCCCCCTTTTCATAATCTTCCTCCCTCAGGAGAATATCCATATCTACCATCGGCCTGACAGGAAGATTCTCATAAAGTTGAGCCAATAAGGCCATACCTTTTATCGCCAGCATCCTTAAAGCCTGCTGCTCAAAGGCCTGGCCAATCTGTTGGAACTGCCTGAGTTTCCATAGATTATCCTTGAGCGTAAGATAATACGAATGGGATAAGAGATTGGCAATTCTCTGAGGCAGAAGGTGAATATGGCCTTTAAGGACATCATAAAAGAACGGGGCTATCTCATGATAACCTAATAAATCCCTGACCTTTATCCAATCCACAGCACCGCCTGATAAAAGCCGGTTAATTTCTCCGCAGGATTGCCAACCGGCCGCCTGTCTCATCGCCAGTTGTATAATTTTTACCTCTGGGCTAAGATTTTTCATCTAAACCCACAAAACTACAGAGTAAACAAAAAAACATATATGGATTATGCCAATAAAATAACTCGTATGCGCCCATATTTACCAGAAGGCCTATTAATGCCGACATAGATATAATCAAAAAATGCCTTTTATCATTATTTATTATTTTGCTAATCCTTTTGCATCCTCTTTTAAAAAGAAAGAATATAAAAACCAAAAAACCTGATGTCCCAATTAGGCCGGTCTCTGCCAAGAATGTAAGATACATATTATCTGGAATCCTAAATTCATACGCCTCCCTACCCCTGCTTTCTTCCGGATAATACTCATCAAATCTAATCCTGAAGTGATTAAACCCTATCCCAAAGAACGGATAGTCCTTTAATATTTTAAAAGCCATTTTAACCCTGGTTAATCGATAAGGCGAAATAATGCTGTCATAACTGCCTAATACTAACCCGGTAAATCCTATGCGCCTAAGATTAGGGTTTTTTTGATACGAACAAACTGTGACTAATAATACCGAAAAACATAAAAAAAACGCGAAGAGGCCATTTCTTTTACTTTTCCATAAATAAAATAATATCAAGGCAACTAATCCTAAAAAAACTCCTCGCGAAAAAGTCAATAGCGTTACTGCTGCAGACAAAACTAAAGAAAAAATAGCTAATAAACGTAAACAGGCTGAGTTATTCTTAATTAAATAAAAGCTAAATGGCAAACAGCCTAAAAAATACGACCCAAGCGCTACCGGATTAAGCTGCGTAGACATAGCCCTGTCTCCTATATATCTTTCGTAAAAAGGATTGTCTATGAAATTTTTATAAATAATATTCCTGCCAAAATATATCTCCATAATCCCAATTATTGCTACTAATAAACTACAAGTAGCTATAATTACAGCAATATTTTCGTATCGTTTCTCATTAACAAAGATTTTCCCTATGTAAAATATCAGAAAGAAAGTTGCAACAATGTAAAAATAAGACCTGACCGCTACAGTTTTATCAATCCCTCTTGCCATACCTGTGCACATACTTAATAAAAATACCCATAATGGCCAATCGCGCAAGCTAAATAAATATCTGAAACCCCGCATATTTAGCGTCAAAATTAGCAAGAATACCGCCAAAAATGCCCGCACCCAAAACGCATACTGTCCCTGCACCGGCTCAGGGAAAAAAGAAATAAACTCAAAAAGAAGGATAAATATGGTAGTGACAGAAAACATAAGCGTATCTTAAGATATAGCCCTATGTCGTGCGAAGAGTTATGAGTTATGAGTTATGAGTTACAATTATTACTGGAAACTTCTTTGTATTCACGGGTTACTTCGCTATATATATGGTCATATTTCTTAACCGTATCCGCCCAGTCATAACTTTCCTCTGCAATCTTCCTTGCCTCTAACCCAAGTTTCCGGCTAACATGCTCCTTCAGGAGTAAATCAATAATCTGAGCGGCAAAATCTTCTTTTTTGTCAGCAATGCGCATAGCGTTATTTATCAAAAACCCCCTTGCCCCTATAGAAGTAGAAACAACCGGCAGCTGCATAACCCATGCCTCAAGTATCTTGTAACGCATACCGCTTCCAGAGTAAATCGGCACAATGGCTACCCTGCTGCGTAAATAAATAGGGCGTATGTCATCCACATATCCGCTCGCATGGATATTCCTATAAAATTTAGATAATCTACGCACCTGGCCAGAAATAGTTGAACCTGCAATCATCACCGAAACATTAGGTGACTTTTTTCTTACCAAAGGCAGGATTTCTCTCAGAAAATATATAATACCGGAGTTATTTTGACAGTGAGAAAAGCAAGCTGCAAATATAAGGTCAAATTCTTTTCCATCTGCCTTGAAATACGGATAGCTTTCAACATCAATGCCTAAGGGAACAACTTCTAGACTGTCTAATTTATGTATTCTTTTTATTAAACTGCGGTCATAATCAGTAAACACTATAATCCTTGCAAATCTTCTATACCATGCCCTCTCTTCATAACTTTTCTTCACTGACCTTAGATAAAGAATTATCTTGCGGATTATCATTCGTTCAAACCTCGCCCTCTCATAAAATGAACGGGAAAGTACCTCATGTTCAACAAGGACCATAGGCAGATTGATATTTAAAGGGATATACCTGCTCATATAAGAATTTTCACATTGAAGGAGGTCTATTTTTATTGAATTACAAAGAGAGGCCACCCGGCGTGCAAAAACCTTGCTGTCTTTTGGGAAAACTAAATAATCCTTCAAATACGCCACATAAACCTCTGCACAATAGGGCGCTATTTTTACGATTCTGCCCCTATCGGCTTCACTGCAAAAACAAAAAAGATAAATCGCATGCCCCATCTTACGCAAAAATTTTATCTTATCGTAAATCTGCCTTGCGCAGGCAGACGTATCAAGCGCCGGAGAATACGGAGAAAATAAAATTATCTTCATCTTACGTATCCGGCTTTTTCTTCCATTCGCTGTAATATGGCTCCCTGCAGGTTTGCGCTTATTTTTTGCCAATCATATTGTTCTGCAGCCAATTGCCTTCCAGCTTCTGACATTTGCAGGCGCAGAACCTTATTTTCATACAGCATACTAATATCCTGGCAAAATCTTTCCGGGGAAGATAAAAACATCGGCATCTTTCCATTCATCTGTATGCCCCGCGCACCGCACTGAGTAGTCACAATTGGCAGGCCATAGGACATATAGTCAAGCATCTTGATATTTACTCCGGAACCCTTAAATATGGGATTGATGGCAATATCAGCTGCGCGCATGGCTTTTTCAAAATCTGCATCTGGCAATTGTCCTAAGCATTTCACATTCGCAGCCACATCGGTATCTTCAAAAATCCGCCCTGCAGTGCCTATAATCAGAAATTTAAAATCCTTTAAGACCGGAGCTATTTTGTTAACAATAAACAGGGCCGCCTCATTGTTAGGCTTGTAGTAAGCACCGACAAACAGCGCTACCTTATCCGAATCGGAGAGCCCCATATCAATGCGGCATTCTTGTTTTAACCTGTTATCAGTCTGCTCAACAACTGATGTCCCGTTAGGGACGACAATAAACTTTCTTCTGTCTGCGCCATATAGAATTTCGATATCCTGTTTTTCTTTCTCGGAACAAGCCAATATAAGATCGCTTTTTCTACAGGCATCACCTTCAATCTTCTTCACCTGCCGTAAAATAATGTTCTTTAGCCAATGCTTGCCGAGTATCTGCTTCATAAGTAAATATTCGCAGTTGTGGGCATCGTATATAAAGAATTGACCGGGAGTTTTCCTACACGATAAAGATGCCCAGGGATGGGAACAGACTATAATATCCGCATCTTGCGAATTAAGAATATGCTTAAAATGCCAATCTGTATGCATAAATAAATAGAGGAATAAATCTAAGGAAGTGTTTTTGAAGAATATTTTCTCAAAAATATGCCAGAAATAATAATGCGCGGGAAACCCGCATAAAATTTCTCTAAAATTATCTTTCAGCTTTTTAAAACCATACTTTAAATCTTTTCCTAAATTAAAATGAACGCCTGCATAAGTAATATCAAACTTATCTTGATTGAAATTGGCATATAAATTCCATATTCTTTTTGGGCCGCCCCAGAGCGGAGGATAGAGATAAGCGGTATCGGTAATAAGCAACTTTAATATATCTTTTTTACTACCCATTCCTTTATTAACTCCCTTACGGGTAAACAACTTTTCTTTTAATAATTCTTGTATTTTCTTAGAAAAACAAATGAGATTAGCATTACATTGTTCACAGGTGCGGGGATATTTACCTTCAATTATAGCATTTCTAAAAGAAGAAAACCTCTCTCCAAGCCAAATCTCGCGTAATGATTTGCAGTTTACATTTTCTCCTAATCCGGAACTTACGCAACAAGGCCGTACGTTACCATCTACTTCCAAAAATATATGAAACCAGGGTTCGATGCAAGGCACATTCAAGAATTTATTATTATGTTTGTTTGGAACCGGAACTGTTAATCTGTTTCTTAAATTGCCGGAGTATTTTATTAATTCCGGAGCATTAATTAATCCGTCAATATTTGTAAAAACATTATTCCTGCTTGCGGCTTCCTGAGTTTCATTAAGTTTACTCTTTATAAAATCGTAGTCGGCTTCAAAATCTAATAAAATCCGCTCACAGTCTTTGGCATATACTTTTACCGGTTCAAATGTAACTCCCGCGACTCCAAAGATAGCAGCAATCTTGATAAATTCGGGAAGCTTGTTAATGTTGGGCTTAGAAACAACGACGTTAAAAGTAATATCCGGAGTATTCTTTTGCAGGATATTTTTATACTCTTTAAATTCTTTTAACGTCTTAATAATCCTTGCGAATGTTCCGGCAGGCGGCCTTAAAAAATCATTGGTTTCTGCATCAGGCCCATCAAGGCTTATAGTCAGCTTATCCCATCCCATCTCTACCGTTAATCGTATTGTTTCCGGCGTAAACAAGGTGCCGTTAGTAGTCATCCAGCCGATCATTCCTGTTTTCTTTATCTCTTTCATTAAAAAAAATGTATCTTTTCTTGCCAATGGTTCTCCGCCTCCGGTAATCTCTATGCATCTGATACCTAACCCCTTAGCCTGGCGGATAACATCAAATAGTTTTTCTTTCGGCAGTTCTTTTGGTTCTTTGCCTGCTCTTGAATTCTTATCATAATCCCGCTGCCAGCAGGATTGACACTTAAGATTACAAATATTAGTCGGGGAAATACTGAGCTGGACAGGCGCAGCCTTTGAATCATTTATCCAGCGGCATAAATTTTCAGCAATAATATTCTCTAACATATTATAAACCGCATATTTATTTTAATCTTATCTTTTTATTCTCTCCAAAAAACATTTCTAATATTCCATTAGCAATATTTTCTGCCAAAAGCATGTTCCCCTCTACAGTGCAATGCCCAAAATCTCCGCCAAACATATCCCTAAAATATTTATTATATCCGCCTTTACGGACTGCTTCCTTAAAAATCATCTCATTATCAATAAATATAATACTGCCCTGTTCATTAAACATTCTTTTAAGCAGTTCTATGTTACGGATGGGATACTGCACACACACTAACTGAATTCCCCGCTCATCTAAAATATCCTTCACCCTTCTATAATTACTGGCTACTAGTGGAAGGTAAGAATTTATGCTGGGATCATTTGCTTTTCCATAATATTCTTTTGCCAGATTTTCTTCTCCTGTATCCTCGTATAATCTCGCCAATCCTCTATAGAACATATCTTTATCCGGAGAAAGCTTTATTGCTTGCTTGAATAATTCTATTATTCTAAATGGTACGTCGGTTTGTAACGTCATACGCTGCTTATGAAAATAATCTCCTAATCCAAGGTAGGCTTGCGCGTCTTTAGGATCTACTTCTATTGCTTTTTTAAGAACGGTTTCTGCTGCCGAAAATTCTTCCCTTGCTAGATAAGTCTTCCACAGGCCAAAGAGTGCCCAAATATTCTTAGGATTAATCTCTATGGCCTTCTTAAAAAACTGTACTACATCGCCTCCTGGCCGATCCTGGTAGCACCATCCTAACCCTGCATAAGCTGTGTCGTTATTGGGATTGATCTGGATGGCCCTTTTATACGATTCTATAGCAAGAGAAAACTCCCCATGTTGTTGATAAAGATTCCCTAATCCAGTATGTGCGCCATCATTATGGGGATTAAGTTCAAGGGCCTTTCTAAATGAATCTTCAGCTTGACTGATTTGTCCCTGGGAATTACAAAACCATCCAAAGCTAACATAAGCAGCATCGTCTTGAGGATTATTTTCTATAGCTTTTCTGAATGCGTCTTCAGCCTGAGTAAACTTTTCCTGGCTATTATAATCCCAACCTAAAGCAATAAGTTGCGAATTACTTTTATCTTGCAAAAAGTCAGCCTGCCTGATAACTGGGCCCTTCCCAATATTATTTTCTTGCGAGTAATCTTTTCCCTGCACTTTATAAAATCTAACTTCCCTTGCTTTAGCCTGGGTATGAAGCCAGATAAAACGCATTAATTTATAAGTTTTAAATGTCCGAAGGAAAAGAATAATCCTGGAATTGGTTTCGGGCTCGTAAGGTAAGTGACGGCCAAAATCATTTGCACCCATCATTGTAATCACCATATCAGGTTTATATCTGTCAAGATTAGATTCTAACTGGCTGACAATGCTACTTGTATTTGTTCCAATAATACCTCTATCTATCACCCTAAACTGCACTCCTGTATTCCGCTGATTTAAGATTTCTTCAAGAAGAGGGGGATACTGTCCCGCCGTGGTTGATTCACCAATACACATTATCCCATAGGCTCCTTTCTTCTGAGCGGATACTTTATTTCTTTTTTCCTGTAAAGATGAGATTATAAAACCAGCCAAGCGCATCCCTAACTCAAGAAATAAAAAAGCAATAAATAGCCCTAATGGAATCAAAACTCTCTTCTGGGAAAAAGATGTCTTAGCCTTACCGGAAGTCATACGATGATTTTAGATATAATTACAGTTAAGCATGCGGCAGGTTCTTCGGCATTGTTTAATTTGCTGCCTTATACAATAAGCCTTATTGCCATTCCAGATTCTTTCCGGATCTTCCTTCAAAATATCTCCAACTACCGGCATATTCCAGCATAACATAACCTTACCGGATTCATTCACAATAAAGTTATTATTTCCGCTTAAGCACTCCTGGCCGGATAATTCCTCTGGATTTCTATAGTAACGTTTCATAGCATTAAGCTGTTCTAAAGAATTATTAATACACATACCTGCTTTCTTAGCCGCTATTAAACCATCTATGGCTTTCTCTACTTGAAGAAAATCATCCGGCCAGAATTCATTATGCCTAAACCACTCAGTTGTGTATTCTGAGCCAAAATTGTTATCTAAAACCTGAAAACCTGAACTATTGATACCCCATTTCTGCGGCAAATTTATAATTTCTGTGAGTTGATTGAGGTTTTGTTTAGTGATAACAGTAGTAGTGCTGATATACGGCGTATGCTTTTTGCGATAACCCAATAGATTATAAGCTGCCTCTTGGGTCTTTAAAAATGCATCCGGCTTGTTCCTTATATACCCATGCACATCATATAATCCATCGGTAGAGAGATTTATACAATATAATCCGGAGTTTATAATCTTTGCTGCCAACGCCTCATTTATCAAGGTGGCATTAGTAGTCAAATTAATAGAAATACCTTTACCTGCGCAATATTCAATTAAAGGAATAACTCCGGGATATAAAAGTATTTCACCTCCTGCAAGATCGAGCTTAAAAACTCCCAGCCAAATAAATAACTTATCAATACAGGCCTTCCACTCTTCTACAGCGAGTTCATCCTCCGAGCCTTTTTTCTTCTTCCATATATCACAATGTCTACAAGTCAGATTACATTTATTAGTAAATCTCATATGCACATGTTTAGGTTTTTCAATTATTCTTTCAATAGCCTGGTCCCTCTTTCTGCTTCCGGCTATAGCTTTTACCTGTGAAGGTATCAGGAAACTTATTTTAGTTTTTCGCGGCAGCTCTATTAATGAAGGATTAAAACAATTCAAGCATCCTTTAGCAAAAATAGAATACCGCGCCTCATAAAACCTGCGTGAATACCATAAATCTTCTATATCTTCATTAAGAATATTGCCAAGATCGTTCAGCTCATTTTTCCTATTCTCCCATATACAGCAAGGAGAAATATCCCCGTTAACATCAACGCCAAATTCTGCATTCAAACCCAAGCAGCGAGTTCTGATATTTTTTTTGCATAAACAGGCATTCATAATATTCTTTAAATATTTATATTCAACATCGGAAATATACTTTATTCTTTTTAATCTCTTAATAAATGCCATATATATAAATCTCTCTTCCGGAGATGAAGGAAAAAATTCGGGTTTGTTTATAACCGGCAGAAAAAATACCCTCTTAACCCCCATCTTTGAGAAAATATTATGCATATCATTCAATTCATGAATATTTCTATTAGTAATAACAAAGTTTATGAAGGTGTTAACTTTGTTGTTTATAAGACTCTCGATACCTTCCATTGCTATTTTGTATGCGCTCGGAAAACCTCTCAGGAAATCGTGAGTCTGCTCTTTTCCATCTATAGATACACTTATACAATCAATATTTGATTTTTTAATTTCTCCAAGATATTGTTTAATAAATAAACCGTTTGTAGTTACAGCTACCTTGATATCTTTAGAATAGGCAAAATTAATTATTTCAAAAAGATTAGGATGCAGAAATGGCTCCCCGCCTGTTAAAACCAGCCACTTTACGCCTATTTTTTTTGCTGCGCTTATTGCCTTAAAAGAGCTTTCCCTCGATAAAATCATCTCGCTCTTATTAACCCCGGGTATATCGCAAAATCTGCACCTAAGGTTACATTTCCTTATTATCATAAGAGTTAATTTTTCCGGCAAAGGAGGACAAGTTTTGCATTTAATGTGATTAGCATAAACAGCTGGCCAATTATTACGGTAAACCAAACCAAGATAAATCTCGGTGAACTTCGCAGGAAATCTTGAAAATATCTTGCGTAGATCTCTATTTTTCTCCTTCAATGTTTGACTCAATTTACGAAGCGAAATTATCTTTCTTTTAACCGGCCTCAAAGAGGCCTTTACTCTCCAGAGAAAATCCCATAGCGGCTTCAAGATATACCTATATCCGGTAGATGTATAGATATCGCTTAATTCCTTCCTTGCCTGCCCTAACTGCAATTTATTGTTATTCAGCTCAAATTCTTTCTGCTGGATAAAGGATGCCATTTCCTGCTGCAGAGACGCTATATTTTGCTCCAGAGATACTAACTGCCTGCCTTTGAGGGACAGCTCTTCATTCTTAGCGGCTATTTCTTGATCTTTCTGCTGTATAAGAGATGCCATTTCCTGCTGCAGAGACGCTATATTTTGTTCCAGAGACGCCAACTGCCTGCCTTTGAGGGACAGCTCTTCATTCTTAGCGGCTATTTCTTGATCTTTCTGCTGTATAAGAGATGCCATTTCCTGCTGCAGAGACGCTATATTTTGTTCCAGAGACGCCAACTGCCTGCCTTTGAGGGACAGCTCTTCATTCTTATCTTTAACTTCCTGTACTAAATGGTCTTTCTCAAAATTATAAATATTGCGCACTGATGTGAATAAGCCCGGGCTTAACTTATCAAGCATATCCCAGCCATGCTCTTTTAGTATTTTATTAGACACTTTAGCGATAACTTCACTTACATCTCTTGCGCTATCAATATTATTCTTTATGATAAAGTGCCCTCTTCCTGCCAAAGCATCTGCTAATTTCTCCGGCCAGTGCTTAGCTATAAGAAGAAGGCGGTTTACTTCCTGCCAATGCCTCGCATTGTCCTCGTTTCCGATTGTGCCATGTGATTTATGATAGATGATACTCCCGGGGCAAGTTACCGACTTCCATCCTTTCTTCCTGCACCTTATCCCCATATCCACGTCTTCCATAAACATATTGAAATCTTCATCTAAATACCCTACCTGGCCAAGGCATTCCTTCCTGTACAAAACTGAACAGCCGCAGATACTGACGACTTCCTGCTTACTGTCATATTGCCTTTTATCTTCCTCCCTAAAACCAATATCCCCCCAATAGAAACCCGGGTATTCGTGGTGGCCTACGCTTTGTAAGGTGCCATCCATGAATAGTATTTTACTGCCGACTGCCCCGATTTTATCATCTGCCTCTATTGTTTTCACCAATTCAACCAGCCATTCCTTATCAACTTTTATATCATTATTAATTAAACCGATATATCGCCCCTGTGCAGCCTTTATCCCCAGATTATTTGCTTTAGCATAATTATTCTCATTATTTATGATTATTTTTACGGTGGGGAACTGTTTTTTTACATAATCTAAAGAGCCGTCGCTTGAGCCATTATCTACCATAATAATTTCTAATTTGTTCTTGGGGTAATCAAGATTGTATAAAGAATTGAAGCAGTCTCTTAAAAAAGCTTTACCATTATAATTTACTATAATTACGCTGGCCAATGGCATTTTCTTCTTCATTTCTCAAAATACCTCCAACCCCAATTATGCGCTAAATAAACAGTTCCGTGGTCTTTACGGTTAAATACCATTTGAAAAGGGTAAGTTATTTCTCCCGCAGAAATCTTATATCTTCCCGGCAGTAACGCAAAGCTGGGAAATAGTATATTCAGCCCCTTCCCGCTTTCCATCAAGGCGGTTATCACCTGACAACATACATCGTCATCCCGTAAAATAGCCAAACTAAGACACTGATTCTTATTCTGGATATTAAGATCGGAGGGATTAAGCACAATCCTTACAGACTCATTAGTGGTAAGAATAGACTTCTCTTCGCCGCGAAGATCCGAGATCCGTATTGCCGGCGAACTCGCATTATTCAAAATGCCATAGTTTAATTTAAACGGTAAGCTTAAAAATCCTCCATTCTCATTCTTATGCCCTGTAACCGTTAATTTGTAACAACCATAGCAATAATCAAATGCCAATGCCTCCTTTTTATCCCATATACCTACAGAGAAATAGTATTCTCCCGGAGCTAATAGCAGTCTTTTATAGCTTAATGTAAACCATCCTTTACCTGGTTTTAACTCAGGGATTTTATAACCGTCAAATTCTGTATTTGGCCCGTGACAATAAACACCGTCTTTGCAAAATACAGCGACGCCGAAATGAACATCCTTGACCTTGTTTATAGTCTTAAAATTTACTTTAATTTTTAACGCCCCCTTACTTTTAACCTGATTACAGCGCCTCCAGAATTTATTTATAAACTCAACTGATTCTATTATAACCTCCTTTGTCCCGAATCTCTTTCCCCAACAATACGGATCATCAGCCCATTTTTTGGTATTTGTAACCAAATCCTCGCCTTGAGGGCAGAGACTGATTGAAAATTTCTCAGAATTCAGTAAAAGTTTATATTTGCTGATACCTTCTTCTGGATTTCCAAAGAACAGTAATTTACCATGATCAATAAGCGCTACTTTATCGCAAAGCCTTTCCACTAACTCCATGCTTTGTGAAGTGATAGCCAGGCTTTTCCCTTTACGCTTAAAATCCATGAGCCGTTGGAAACATTTATTTTGAAATAGCGTATCCCCCACTATTATAACTTCATCTATAACTAAAATATCAAAATCTAAGTTTGTAACTATTGAAAACCCCAGACGCAGGCGCATGCCTTGCGAATAGCTGCCTAATGGCATATCAATAAAATCGCCTAATTCGGAAAACTCAATTATGAAACTTAGCTTATCATTAAGCTCTTTTTTGCTGGCACCTAATATTGCGCCGCTGAGAAAGATATTTTCCCTTCCGGTAAGCTCATCCTGAAAGCCAACACCCAAATTAAATAATCCTAAAACTTTTCCTCTACTTATCACTTTGCCTTCAGTAGGCGACAGGGTGCCGGAAATAATATTTAGAAGCGAAGTTTTTCCTGCACCATTTCTACCGATAATACCAACCATTTCTCCTTCTTTTACTTCAAAATTTACATCTTTTAAAGCCCAGAAATCCCCGGAGGCATAAGCGCCTCTAAGAAAATATTTCTTCCCTAAGCCGCTCAATTGCAGGGATACTTTCGCCTGCGAAGCAGCTTTCTCTTGCTCAGTGTTAATAGGATAAGTAATCATTGATAATATTTTTATTTCTTTTATAAAGATATAATCCTGTTAATGAGCTCACCAGGGCAAATATAACGGGGATTACGATAAGACTAAAAATACCGATATCCGGGACTATAATCTTGTAAAAATCTTTTAAAATAACAACTCTATACATATTCATCATACCTACAAAAGGATTACTGATATATAACTTCAGGAAATCTGCAGATAAAGAATCCTTAATTAAACCAAAAGAGTAAAAAGCCGGCGTCAGATAGAAAATAAGAAGCATCAGTGAATCTACTATATATTTTATATCCCTGAACTTAACGTAAATAATAGAGAAAATTACCGCCAGGCTCAATATTATGCTGGTATGTAAAATTAACACCGCAGGCAAAAATAAAACAAATACGGGCAGGCTTTTTAAAATTAAAAACGAGGCAACCAGCACTATAAGCAAAGACGGCAGAAATATAATTGTTTTAGTTAAAACTATAGAAACAGGTATAAAGTAATGCGGGAAACTTGATTCTTTGATTAAATTCCTGCTATCAACTAAACTGGTAACTGAAGCACTGATTGAATCATGGAAAAAAGACCAAGGAAATACTGCGCTCATCAAGTATAGAACAAATGGCACCTCGTCAATCTTAACTCTTAATACTACAGCGAAAACCAGGTAGAAAATACTCACCGTAACAAAAGGCGATAATACAATCCAGATAAACCCAAATATAGACCTCTGGTAACGAATTTTTAAATCCTTAAGCGCTAACTGAAAAATCAGTTCCCGCCTTAACAATATCTCTCTTAACATAGCCTGCCCACTGCTTCCTTACCATCCAGCAGGGCTTTCTCCATAGACATATACTGCCAACCACCATAACGGCCGCAGGGCATAATATTTCTATTAGTAAGATATTCTAAAATTCCATTCCTTGCTTTATTATAATTGGCATCGTAAATAGGATAACCGTACTCTATATCGTTAGTATCCCGGGCGTAAATTCCATTATCTTGTTTTACTATGCAAACTTTATTTAAATCATTTAAAATATTCTGAACAATATTGTTCTTATTAATTATGGTGTCTTTAGAATATGCCGTCTCCGCATATAAAGAAAATTTATTGGAAGAGGCGGAATAAGGAGAAAAATTATGGAAGAAGCCAGTCCGAAAAAAACAAATATCCTTTTGAGGAAAGTATATCCAGTGGCGTCCGGAAGAATTATCTTTTTCTACTCCTAGATTAAGATTAAAGATGGAATTCCATTTTAGTTTCTTAAACAAAGAAAGTGTTCCCCGGGATAAACCTTTAATCAAATAGGGCATCTCAGGCAAAGGAATAGTTGAGATTATATAATTGAATTTTTCTTTACCCTTTGAGCCTATCCTTATTTCTTTTTTTGAAGTGTCTATCTCTGTGACAGGGCATTGAGTGTAAATATGCTTGAGCTCGCTTGCCAAAGCCAAAGGGAGCTGATTTATCCCGCCTCTTCTGGGATACCAGAATTGCGCATTATAGCCAAATTGTTTTTTACTCTTCTGAATTGTTCCTTTGCTTATCTCGGATATTGAAGGGGTAGGGATAAAACCATCAAGCCACCCGCAAGTCAACTCTCGAGGCGAAACGGTCCAGAACTTGGAGTTGTAAGGAATCATAAAATGCTTAGCGATTCCTTTGCCAAAAGTGCGATTTATCCAGCTTAAGAAATTGGCATTCTTTCCATTATGGCTGCTATTTCTTGATGCCTGAATAAACCCTGATAGACATTCTTTAGCTACTGAGGAAGGCAGTCTATGAAAGTTGGCCTGAAAAGGATAGGGAATATACCTATTGTGTGAGTAAACCCAGGAATTCCTTTTATGCTGGGCTAAATTGTCTCCTAATAAATTCCTGACAAAATTAAATGTATACTTGTGCTTAAAATGTAAAAGATGGCCGGAATAATCAAAGGTAAAACCATTAATGCTTTTTGAACGGCATAATCCGCCGACTTCTTTTTCTTTCTCAAAAATTACGCACTCAATGCCTTTTTTCTGCAGATGCCAGGCAGCACTTAAGCCGGCCAGGCCTGCGCCTAAAATGAGAATTCTTTTTTTACCCATCTATCGCAACTTACCGGCCTTAATAGTTATCAGCAAACAAACTGAGATTATTAACACAAGAATGGTCAATCCGCAGAAGTTTGGCACTCTCGAAAGCGTAATACCAGAAAGAACAAAAAGCACACTCAAAAAAAGCATTAAAATTAAGGTTTTGTTTTTAGGATAACCGTTTCTTAGAAGCCGTAAAGAAAGATGGTCATCGCTCTTTTTAAAAGGTAATATATTTTTTCTAACACGCATAACCACCAAGAACGCTGTATCAAATATAGGAAATCCTAATATCAATATCGGGCTAAGCAAAGCTATCTTTCTTTCCAGGGGAGCATAGCTTATTATTATTGCAATAGACGCCAGGATAAAACCTAAAAAATGACTCCCGGAATTTCCCAGATAAATCCTTGCTGGCGGAAGATTGTAAATTAAGAAACTAAATAACGCTCCCGCCAAAACCAATGATAATAGTACGGCCGCGATATCTTGATTGATAAGAGAAATTACTAAAAAGCCAAGGCTTGAGATTATCGCAATGCCGCCAGCTAATCCATCCATTATATCCAGGTGATTAAAACCGTTAGTTATTGCCAAAACCCAGATAAAAGTTATAACGATATTTGCTAAATTCCCGATAGAAACAATGTGCGTTCTTATGCCGAAAATGATTAATAAAACGGTGGCAGTAATCTGGACCAGGAACTTACTCACTATGGGCATTTCTTTCAAATCATCCATTAGCCCAAAGACAAGCATTATTGCTGAAGCGGCCAAAACACCAACTATTGTTTGAGAAAAAACACCATAGTAACGCAGGGTAAAAATGCTTACAACTATAAAGGTTATTCCTATGGCTATCCCGCCAACTAAGGGGGTATCTTTGGACATTAATACCCTGGAATGTAAGGTAAGTTTTTTAAATAAATTAATAAGAATGAATCCCGCGGAAAAGGCAGCTAAGGCAATTAGAAGATAATTAATTGGCATATGCACTCTCCTCCTCTCTGCATTTGATTAAACTACCATATAAATATTGCGTATCTCCAACCATGCGCTCTAAGGAAAAAGTAGAATCTAAAGAATTTTTCGCATTCAGGCCAAACTGCATCCTTAAGCTTGCGTCGTTTAAGAGCAATTTTAGTTTTTCCGCCATTGATTTTAGAGCTTTGGGCTTAACCAGAAATCCGGTTTTGTTTTCCTGGACTATCTCTCTAATTGCGCCGGTATCTGTAGCCACTACAGGTTTTGAGCACGCCATTGCCTCCAGGGCGGCTATAGGCAGGCCTTCCCATAAAGAGGTAAGCACAAAAATATCAATTGCCGATAAAATCTCAGGGATATCCCTTCGCCATCCAAGTAAGATTATTTGCTCTTGCAATTTTAACTGGACAATTAAGGATTCTATCCTTTTACGCAAGACGCCATCGCCGATTAAAACAAATTTTACCTGCGGCATGTTTCCTTTTATCAAATAGGCAAGTTTTACAAAATCCTGAGGAGATTTTTGCGGCTTAAAACAAGAAACCGTCCCGACTATTAAATCATTATCGCCAAGGCCTAATTCCTTCCTGGCATTGTGTATAGTATATCCGCTTGCGTAAAATCCGTCAATATCAATTCCGTAACGAATAACTGCATATTTATCAGGAGAGCCGATATAATGAGTTAATCCTTTAGCCCGGTCAAAAAAAGAAACTACTATCAGCTTATCGCTTAGCAGTGCACTAAGCCATTCTAGCCAGATATAAAAATAGCGCATAAAAACCGGCTGGAAATCATTAAAAGGCCAACCATGCACAGTATGTACTATAACTTTTACTTTTGCCAATTTTGCCGCAAAACGGCCAAGGATGCCGGCCTTAGAGCTATGGGTATGGACAATATCAATATTGTTTATTTTAATAAAATTATAAATTTCAAACAGAGCCAGAATGTCTTTAAGAGGATTTATCGGGCGCTCTAAGAACGAAGATGCCTGGACGGATAAACTCTCAATTGCCAACACATCGCTTAATAGTAAACCTTCTTTTGCAGTAAACAAAAATATATTAAATTTAGCTCTGTCTAAATTAGCGAGCAAATCAAGCAAATGTTTTTGCGCTCCGCCTAACTCTAACTTAGTAATTACATAAAGAATATTATTTTTCTTCATCTCTCCCGGAGTTTCTCATTTAATAATTCTGCCAGGCCTTTTAAAATTAAATCAGGAGCAAAATAATCTATTTTCCTGCAATAGCGTTTTATAAATAAACTATCTCCTCCGCAGACAACTATTTTTGTTTCTGAACCAAGCCCTTTCTTTAATTTATCCGCCAAACCATCAATCAAACTGCTAAAACCAAAAGCCATGCCCGAAAGCATACTCTGCCTTGTATCTGTTCCAATCATTGTTTTAGGATGCGCTAACTTTATTTCGGAAAGTAAAGCCGTATTTTGATGTAATGCCGATAAAGATAAATTTAATCCCGGCAGAATAATCCCGCCCAAATATTCTCTATTTTTAGAAACTATATCAAAAGTAATAGCAGTCCCTAAGTCAACGCAGATTACCGGTGCACCGTAAATCCGCAAGGCAATGTAGGCGCAGACTAAGCGGTCCTGCCCAACCTGTCCGGGCATGGCATAGAGATTTTTTATCGGCACAGCTAAATCTTTACCCACAAGATAAACAGGCCTACCGGTAATATCTGATAAAGCCTCTTTGATTTTTTTATTGATACGGGGAACTACGCTGCAGATAATGCTTGCCTGGATTTTGGATAGGCCGGCATTATTTGACTTAAGCATATTTTCAAGGTATGATTTAAATTTCCCATAGCCGGTGGTTTGCAGTTTAGCTTTCAAAACCAGGGCATTCATTTCAAAAAAACCGAATGCAATATTAGTATTACCGATATCGCAGGCTAAAATCATTATTGTTTTAAAAGTGTTACGTCTCCGGCGAAAATATGTTTTAGGAATCCATTTGCCTGGCGGATTACCAGCGCCCCCTCTTCATCAAAATCACAAGCCACACCGATATCCGAATCATTAATTTTAACCTGTTTACCCCACAGGCTGCTATACTGGCGTGATTCGCTGATTATAACTGCGAAGGCTCCATTCTTTCTAAATTGCCAATAGTAGCGGTCAATTTCCTTTAAGCAGATGCCCAATATTTTTTCGTTATCAATCTCTCTTTCCAGTAACATTCTTAGTGAAACTGCCTCTTTTACAGGAAGTTCTCCTGATTTATAGTTAGTATTGATTCCAACTCCCACGATGATAAATTTTACTTTTCCTATCTCAACATCCATCTCGGTTAAAATACCTCCGATTTTTCTATCATTGATGACAATATCATTAGGCCATTTGAGCAAAAAATCGTCATCTGAAAATTTACGCAGGGCTTTACAGATACTTAAGGCTATCAAAAGTGTAATCTTAGAAGCTTCCCTGACTAAAATGTCCGGCTTAAGGATTAGGGAAAAATAAACCCCCTTATCTTTATGCGAAACCCAGCGCCTTCCCAATCTTCCTTTTCCCTTGTTTTGAGCCCGTGCCCAGAAAACAGCTCCCTCCTTCTCGCCTTGCAGGGCATGCATAAATGCCAAATCATTGGTAGAACAAACAGTATCATACTTGTAGATTCTCTTGCCGATGCTGTGCGTTTGCAGGTTATCTAACTGCCGGCTATGAAAAACTCT